>SCPP01000130.1_pt1 | contig 13078 bp, 14 predicted proteins | sample 6106811 | NCBI WGS metagenome assembly SCPP01 (sample SAMN10720449, study PRJNA508395) | human gut metagenome | isolation source: Participant 2 stool, 15 month | host: Homo sapiens | collected 2018
ATGGCTGCGGAGCAGCAGGCCGCTATGGAGCGGCTGCGGGTATTGTATCAGGAAAAGAATGAGCATTTGGAGAAGTTCTTGGAGCCGGTCACGCCCTTTGAGTTTTACCGAGAGATCTTTCCCGTGGGTAGCTTTGAGAGGAAGGGCCATTTTGAGGACGCGAGGGGCAACGGGATCGCGGTGACGGTGCCGCCGAAGGCTGCGGGATTGCCCTGGAGATCAAGGAGGAGGGCAAGGCCAAACGCTACACCATCACCGATGAACTGTCGGAGCTGTCGGAAGTCTACGACACGGATTTTACCATCATGTCCCCTATCTCCTATTTCGGCGTCAGCGGCGCGGCAAAATGCTCGGTATCTCTATGCCCTGGTCTTTGACCTGGATGGGGTGGGTATGCCCCAGCTCCGGGACACGCTCCACCAGATGGACAATGATATTCTTCCCCAGGCAACCTTTGTTGTAAACAGCGGAACAGGACTTCACCTGTATTATGTGTTGCAGGAACCGATCCCTATGTACCCGTACAATCAGAAATGCTTGAAGGAGCTGAAATATTCTCTTACCCGGCAAATATGGAACAGGTACACTTCCACCATTAAGGAACCGCAGGTTCAGGGCATTTTGCAGGGCTTCCGGGTGGTCGGTTCTGGTTCCAAACTGGGCCGGGAGTATCCTGTGACGGCCTATCGGCTTGGCGGGAGGGTGACGCTGGAAAAGTTGCTGGAGTTTATACCGGATAGCAACGGGGAGCAGCAGCAGCTCCTGGGCCTCATGCAGAAGGGACGGCTTTCGCTGGCTGAGGCGAAGGAGAAATACCCGGATTGGTATGAGCGGCGGATTGTCAAGAAGGAACGCCGGGGCCGCTGGACGGTCAAGCGGGATCTCTATGACTGGTGGCTGCACCGTATTGCTGACGAAATCCGGGTTGGCCACCGTTTCTACGGCATTATGACGTTGGCGATCTACGCGAAGAAGTGCGGGATCAGTGAGGAGGAGCTGCGCCATGACGCTTTCTCCCTGTTGAAACCATATGACGATATGAGCGTGGAGGACATCAACCGCTTTACGAAGGATGATGTAATGTGCGCTCTGGAGATGTTCAACGAGGACTATGTGACATTCCCCAGGGACGATATAGCGAAGATCTCCGGCCTGACTATGCCCGTTAATAAGCGGAACTGGCGCAAGCAGGAGCAGCATTTGAAAATAGCAAGGGCAACGAGGGACATAATTCATGATAATTGGCGTGAAGGTAATGGTCGGCCATCGGCCCAGGTGCGGGTTTATGGGTGGCGGCGGCAGCACCCGGAGGGGCGCAAGGCCGACTGTCACCGGGACACGGGACTTGACCCCAAAACGATCCGCAAGTGGTGGGATTGTCCGCCGCCAGCGGTGCGGTTTAAAAATGGGCATATAACGGTGCGGGTATCCCCTTCCCAGGAGTTGAGCGACTGGCTCCTGGATGCGTTGCACGATGGGGGCCAGGAATAAGGCCAAGAAGGGCCTCTGTCGCGTTTTAGAAGCCGTTTTCGGCTCTCATAGGGTAAATTACCGCCCCCCTATCTAACTCGCCTGTAAGGCCGCATAAACCGGTGTTGTATGAAGATAACTTTTAAGCATTGACAGAGTGATAACTTTTCCGTATAATGTAAGGGGATAGGGGGAATAATAACTTGCACGAAATTATTTTTTATGAAGATAGCAGCGGGAGAAAACCTGTCCGTGAATATATGCGGGAGCTGGAGAAAAGCAAGAGCAAGGACAGCCGGATAAAACTGAACAAGATCAATGATTACATACAGGCTTTGAGCGTGTATGGAGTAGCGGAGTTAAGCGAGAACTATGTGAAGCATTTGGACGGCGAGATATGGGAACTGCGCCCGATCCGTGACAGGATATTATTTGCCGGTGTGGTAGGTGGTCGGTATGTGCTGCTTCATCAGTTTATGAAACAAACGCAGAAAACACCTGCCAGAGAGATTGAAAAAGCCAAACGGGAGTTAGCCGATTTCAGAGAAAGGAGCGGTATTTAATGAGCGTTGAGCTGAATGGTTTTAAGTGGACTACCTGGGATGATGTGCGCAAGGAAGTTTTCACCCCGGAGGAAATTGCGGAGAGCGATTTGCGGGTGGCTCTTATTGGGGAGCTGACTAAGGCCAGGAAGGAAAGAGGGATCTCCCAGCGAGAACTGGAGGAACTAAGCGGTGTGAAACAGCCAGTGATTGCCAGAATGGAGAATGGCAGCACGACACCGAATTTGAGTACGGTTTTGAAAGTCCTTGCGCCCCTCGGAAAGACTTTGTATATTGGGGATTTGAAGCAAGGCTGATGGACCTTTTTACCGTACCAGTCTATAACTTTGGTAAGAAATGAGAGCGCAAGCACCACAGAAATCCTGTAATTTTAAGGGATAGAGGATTTTTGTGAGTATCGAATAATTGCCGCCTAAAACAGAGCAAAAATCCGATATGGTTTTTGCCCTGTTTTGGCGGAGAATGGAGGAGCCCATGAGCTGGGATAAAGAAAGGATCGCGCAGTTGCAGCTCCCCGATCCGGCAGACGAAGATCCGCACCCCCGTCTGCTTCTGGAGGGGTACGGCGTACACGCCGGGCAGGGGTTTACAGCTCTGTTCCCTGACGGGTGGCACGACATTACACTGGAAGTGGCTTGGGAGCCAACAGGCCCCGGCTGTTGGTACATATCCACGCCGGGATTTGAGGGTGTGTGTCCTATTGGCCTGTTCGTGAAGGTATGAAAACGCTCCGGCAGATAGCTGACGAGATAGGTGTATCGAAGCAGGCAGTCTATAAGCGTTACAAGGGTAAGCTTCATACGGTTTGCGCTCCGTATGCGCATACGGAGCAGGGGATATTGTACCTATCGGAGCAGGGTGAAAGACTGATAAAACAAGACTTTTTGAAAAATAACTGCTCCGATGGAGCGCATACGGATACGCATACGGAGCGCTCCATTGAAGCAGTGCTGGAGCAGCCGCAAAAGGGCAGTGTGGTGGCAGTTTTACAGGACACCATTGAGGCGCTGCAAGGACAACTTACTGTGAAAGATCGGCAGATTGAGGAACTGAACGCAAGGTTGGCGGAGATCAGCTCGGCGTTGCTTGCTGCCCAGCAGACAGCGGCAGCGGCTCAGGCCCTCCATGCAGGGACTATCAAACAACAGCTATCTGATGGGAGTGACGCTGACCAGGAGGAACGGAAGCAAAGTTGGATCAGCAGATTGTTTAGGAAAGATTGATGATAATGATAGGAGATGTTACATAGTGGAGATTGTGTTTTTCATTATAACAGTTTTAGTTTCTGTGCTTGCTGAGGGTACAATTGGGGTTAGGTTCAATATGGCTGGTATAGGTAGTATTGTAGGAATTGCTCTTGTTGGGGCTGTCCTTCTCTATGCAATCCGTCATAAAAAATAAAAAGAGGGGTTATCCCCTCTTTTTGTTATAGTATTTAATACTTAGTAATAATTCCTTTGTTATCCATTCTGATGGCTTTTCAACCATTTTTTCTGTGCCCCAAGAGAAACCAATTCCAAAAGAGGCAGGGAGGGAAAGGGAAGGACTAACTGCAACAACGGTGTGGCCGTAGCCGAACACGAATGCAGCCTCTTTGATTAAATCACTTCCTGTGCGATCTACCTGCACATACATATTTCCAGATTTCGCATAGATTGTCCAGCCGTCTTCATATTCGCCAGAACTTACAGGGATTTCAGCGTAAGCATGGTCATAGGGGGAGTCGCAGACAACATCTACGGAGCGGTTAAATCTGTATTCGCCATCTCGGGTATAATAATTTACATTGGCAGAAGATTTGCTGGAATTAAATGCGACATTGAGCGGGCCCCCGCCAGTATTTGTTCCTTGCCAGCGTAGAGCGATTAAGTCAGTAATGAGATCGCCTGAAAGAGCGGGTGCGTTTGACCATTCCCAAAAGACACGAACTCTAAGAGATAATGTACTTGCACTGGATTTGAAGAATTCAGCGGTCATGTTAGCAAATACACCACGCAGCTCAGGAGCGTCCTCAATTGCTTGTCCGTCATAATTCTTCAAAATAGCAATCTGATTATTGTCATAACCCATTGCTGAGAGTTCATCGACGGATAAAGCAGCTTTTTCCAGTAATTCATTTTCAATGGCATCGGATTTAATAAGGTCTATCTGGTCTTCCGACATTCCGCGATTTTGCAAATCTTCGTTGCTTGTGTTCCTGGCATCGACATAAACATCATACTCATTCACCGTGACGGAGTACGCAGCGGGTTCGGTTGGGATGTCTGGCCCGTTTGAGGCTGCGAAAGCCGGGAGGGACAGAGCAAAGATGAGCGCCAGTGAGAGTGAAAACGATAAGATTTTCTTCATCATGTGTTCCTCCTGTCATAATAATGGGTTTGATAGAGTTTGCTACTTCTGGTTAAATTATATAAGAAAATGGCGTGAATGGCAAGAGAAAATTGTTGATATAATGAAACAAAAAAGACCTTTTTGCATTACCGTTGTATTCTTTGGGAGCAGCCCGCAGGCGGCGGAGCCAGATCCCCAGCCGGAGTCGGCCGGAAGTAACGGAAAACCGCAGTAGTCGGCAACTCCGGCGTTCCCCCGCGTGAGCGCGCAAAAGCACTTTCATACTGCCAGCCCCAACGGGGCGGCGGTGTGAAAGTGCTTTTGCGTTCCTTTCTCCCCGGAGAAAGGAACAAAGAGGGGTTGCTTGCGGGGCTATGGTAAGATGGGACTTGTAAGAGGCCAGGATGATAGAAAGGGAGGGTGATTTTATCGGTACAACCGTATCCGGTATGACGGGCCGGGGCAGTATCAGGCACAACAACCGGAACTTTTCAGCGGCGAATGTAGACCGGAGCCGTTCGGAGCAAAATGTGGTCTTTTGCAACGAGGATTTGAAATAGGTCTACCACGAGATCTTCGACGAGGCCCTGGCTGCCTATAACTCCAAAAAGAAAAGACCAGGGATAAGATCACAGACTATTATGAGCATATCCGGCAAGGAAAGCAAGAGAAATTATTTCACGAGGCGATCTTCCAGATCGGCAACCTGGAGGACTGCGGGTGCGGCTCCCCCGGAGGGGATCGGGCGGCGGTAGCTCTCAAAGAATTTGCGGAGAGCTTTCAGGAGCGCAACCCTCATTTGCGGGTGTTCAATATGGTGCTGCACATGGACGAGGCCACGCCTCACCTCCATGTGGACTTTATTCCGGTAGCCACAGAGCAGAGCCGGGGACTGTCCACCAGGGTTTCCATGAAACAGGCGTTAAAGCAGCAGGGTTTGTGGGCCTGGGACGCAAGCGGACGGAATGGAACGCCTGGCTGGAGCGAGAGAAAGCGGCCCTGACGGAGATTGCCCAGGCTCATGAGTTTGAGATCATCAGCCTGGGTGGTGGCCGTCCGCACATGGATCTTCCGCAGTACCGGGAGGCGGCGCAGCGGTTGGAGGCCGTCCAGGAGCAGGTGTCGGCAGCGGAGCATGATATAGCCGAGCTGGAGAAGCAGAAGAATGCCCTACAGGGGACGGTACGGCGGCTCCAGGCGGCTGAGAAAGTCCGGGTGGATTTGGAGGCTATCCAGCCCGAAAGAACGCTGACAGGGGCCGTCAGGGGCGTTACAGTGGAACAGGTAGAGGATCTGAAAGCGACGGCGATCCGTGGGGCCGCTGCGGAGTACGATGTACTGGAGCTGAAGAAGGAAAACCGGCAGCTCCACAGCCAAATGCCGTCCATCAGAGAACGGCTGAAGGAGGCCGAAGAACGGAAGAAGCTCGAGCAGGAGAACATGCGGCTAAAAAGCTATGCGGCGGTGTTAGAGGATGAACTGGACAAAGAACGGAATTTCATCGATAAGCTGGTGGAGGGGCTGAATGATGCCCTGGACTTTCTGGAAAAGCACTTGCCGGAGCCGTTGCACTCTCTCTTGAGAAGTTGCAGAAGCTGGTAAACGCGCCGGAGGTGGTAATGCGTGGCATGGATCAGCCGGAGGCGAAACAGGAGCCGGAGCACGGCCATACTTGGGGCGATATGACCTTGTAAAAAATAAGCCTGTCCGGGTGACTTGAAAGAGCTGTCCGGACAGGCTATAATAACAACTGAAAATAGGGAAAAAATATATTGATAATATATGCCGAGTAAAGGGGCCTTTAGGCTCTCAAAAATGGGGCTGAAAATGGGTGTCGAAAAATAGGGAAAAAATATATTGATAATATATGCCGAGTAAAGGGGCCTTTAGGCACTCAAAAAAGTCTCTTAAAATTCTCTCTCGGAAGGGGAGAAAGTCGGAGGGGAAAAGGGGGGTGGGCGGAGGCTGTGGGAATGTGGTAAACCCGATAGGGTTTTCCATCATTTCCACAGCCGGAGCCAGGGGGGGGAAAGGGGGAGGTGACTTTCTCTTTAAGGCCCCGGAGGGGCCGCTCTTGGCTCCCCCTTTCCCCCCTTCCCGCCCGCAGGCGTCACCCCGCCGCAGCGGTTTTCTTTTTGCTACTTTTTCTTTTGGAGGTGATTGTATGGCTGCGGAGCAGCAGGCCGCTATGGAGCGGCTGCGGGTATTGTATCAGGAAAAGAATGAGCATTTGGAGAAGTTCTTGGAGCCAGTTACGCCCTTTGAGTTTTACCGAGAGATCTTTCCCGTGGGTAGCTTTGAGAGGAAGGGCCATTTTGAGGACGCGAGGGGCAACGGGATCGCGGTGACGGTGCCGCCGAAGGCTGCGGGGATTGCCCTGGAGATCAAGGAGGAGGGCAAGGCCAAACGCTACACCATCACCGATGAACTGTCGGAGCTGTCGGAAGTCTACGACACGGATTTTACCATCATGTCCCCTATCTCCTATTTCGGGCGTCAGCGGCGCGGCAAAAATGCTCGGTATCTCTATGCCCTGGTCTTTGACCTGGATGGGGTGGGTATGCCCCAGCTCGGGACACGCTCCACCAGATGGACAATGATATTCTTCCCCAGGCAACCTTTGTTGTAAACAGCGGAACAGGACTTCACCTGTATTATGTGTTGCAGGAACCGATCCCTATGTACCCGTACAATCAGAAATGCTTGAAGGAGCTGAAATATTCTCTTACCCGGCAAATATGGAACAGGTACACTTCCACCATTAAGGAACCGCAGGTTCAGGGCATTTTGCAGGGCTTCCGGGTGGTCGGTTCTGGTTCCAAACTGGGCCGGGAGTATCCTGTGACGGCCTATCGGCTTGGCGGGAGGGTGACGCTGGAAAAGTTGCTGGAGTTTATAGCGGATAGCGGGGAGCAGCAGCAGCTCCTGGGCCTCATGAAGAAGGGACGGCTTTCGCTGGCAGGCGAAGGAGAAATACCCGGATTGGTATGAGCGGCGGATTTGGGAACGCCGGGGCCGGGATAGCTTAAGCGGATCAGAAGTGACCGTATGAACGTCCGCACCGTTTCTGATAGCAATCATACTACCGTTTACCACCGTGAGCTTCTTTATTGGTCAGTACAGTATAGAGTTCTCCACGCGAGGGCTACTTCATCAATACAGATATAAGCACCGATATTCTTTTCGAATAGTAGCCAATCCTCTGCATGAACAAGTTGGTCCCAATGGAGATAACCACTTAGATGGTTACGGTATTGACGCTCCAATAAATCCCCGTCAACTCCAGATAAAACACCTAAGAGCTTGCAACTGATCGGATAGCTATCAATATAGTTCTTTTAAAAAAGACGCAAAATCCTGCGTCATACGAGTAACCACCATACGCCAGTTACGAGAGATATACTCATTATGCTTCTTTAAGAGCCAGCGACGACGACGAATATTAAGGAAGACCTTCTTGCCACGGAGAGGAAAATCCTGAACAATAACAGGATCATAAAAGCCTTTACTCTCCAGTATCCTGATCTGTATACTTCTCAGGAACGATATTTTCTCCTCAAGATAGATCACAACTTCATTTACGCTTTCCTTCATCAACAAGATCAAAGTAATCTAAAGTGCCTTCAGGAAGAAGAAGGCGATAACCGTTTAACTCCATAAGCTAGCAGTTTAAAATAGGCATATAACGGTGCGGGTATCCCTTCCAGGAGTTGAGCGACTGGCTCCTGGATGCGTTGCACGATGGGGGCCAGGAATAAGGCCAAGAAGGGCCTCTGTCGCGTTTTAGAAGCCGTTTTCGGCTCTCATAGGAATTACGCCCTATCCCCTAAAACTCGCCTGTAAGACTGCGCATAAACCGGTGTTGTATGAAGATAACTTTTAAGCATTGACAGGTGATAACCGTATAATGTAAAGGATGGGGAATAATAACAGAAATTATTTATGAAGATAGCAGCGGGAGAAAACCTGTCCGTGAATATATGCGGGAGCTGGAGAAAAGCAAGAGCAAGGACAGCCGGATAAAACTGAACAAGATCAATGATTACATACAGGCTTTGAGCGTGTATGGAGTAGCGAGTTAAGCGAGAACTATGTGAAGCATTTGGACGGCGAGATATGGGAACTGCGCCCGATCCGTGACAGGATATTATTTGCCGGTGTGGTAGGTGGTCGGTATGTGCTGCTTCATCAGTTTATGAAACAAACGCAGAAAACACCTGCCAGAGATTGAAAAAGCCAAACGGGAGTTAGCCGATTTCAGAGAAAGGAGCGGTATTTAATGAGCGTTGAGCTGAATGGTTTTAAGTGGACTACCTGGGATGATGTGCGCAAGGAAGTTTTCACCCCGGAGGAAATTGCGGAGAGCGATTTGCGGGTGGCTCTTATTGGGGAGCTGACTAAGGCCAGGAAGGAAAGAGGGATCTCCAGCGAGAACTGGAGGAACTAAGCGGTGTGAAACAGCCAGTGATTGCCAGAATGGAGAATGGCAGCACGACACCGAATTTGAGTACGGTTTTGAAAGTCCTTGCGCCCCTCGGAAAGACTTTGTATATTGGGGATTTGAAGCAAGGCTGATGGACCTTTTTACCGTACCAGTCTATAACTTTGGTAAGAAATGAGAGCGCAAGCACCACAGAAATCCTGTAATTTTAAGGGATAGAGGATTTTTGTGTATCGAATAATTGCCGCCTAAAACAGAGCAAAATCCGATATGGTTTTGCCCTGTTTTGGCGGAGAATGGAGGAGCCCATGAGCTGGGATAAAGAAAGGATCGCGCAGTTGCAGCTCCCGATCCGGCAGACGAAGATCCGCACCCCCGTCTGCTTCTGGAGGGGTACGGCGTACACGCCGGGCAGGGGTTTACAGCTCTGTTCCCTGACGGGTGGCACGACATTACACTGGAAGTGGCTTGGAAACAGGCCCCGGCTGTTGGTACATATCCACGCCGGGATTTGAGGGTGTGTGTCCTATTGGCCTGTTCGTGAAGGTATGAAAACGCTCCGGCAGATAGCTGACGAGATAGGTGTATCGAAGCAGGCAGTCTATAAGCGTTACAAGGGTAAGCTTCATACGGTTTGCGCTCCGTATGCGCATACGGAGCAGGGGATATTGTACCTATCGGAGCAGGGTGAAAGACTGATAAAACAAGACTTTTTGAAAAATAACTGCTCCGATGGAGCGCATACGGATACGCATACGGAGCGCTCCATTGAAGCAGTGCTGGAGCAGCCGCAAAAGGGCAGTGTGGTGGCAGTTTTACAGGACACCATTGAGGCGCTGCAAGGACAACTTACTGTGAAAGATCGGCAGATTGAGGAACTGAACGCAAGGTTGGCGGAGATCAGCTCGGCGTTGCTTGCTGCCCAGCAGACAGCGGCAGCGGCTCAGGCCCTCCATGCAGGGACTATCAAACAACAGCTATCTGATGGGAGTGACGCTGACCAGGAGGAACGGAAGCAAAGTTGGATCAGCAGATTGTTTAGGAAAGATTGATGATAATGATAGGAGATGTTACATAGTGGAGATTGTGTTTTTCATTATAACAGTTTTAGTTTCTGTGCTTGCTGAGGGTACAATTGGGGTTAGGTTCAATATGGCTGGTATAGGTAGTATTGTAGGAATTGCTCTTGTTGGGGCTGTCCTTCTCTATGCAATCCGTCATAAAATAAAAGAGGGGTTATCCCCTTTTTTGTGTTATAGTATTTAATACTTAGTAATAATTCCTTTGTTATCCATTCTGATGGCTTTTTCAACCATTTTTCTGTGCCCCAAGAGAAACCAATTCCAAAAGAGGCAGGAGGGAAAGGGAAGGACTAACTGCAACAACGGTGTGGCCGTAGCCGAACACGAATGCAGCCTCTTTGATTAAATCACTTCCTGTGCGATCTACCTGCACATACATATTTCCAGATTTCGCATAGATTGTCCAGCCGTCTTCATATTCGCCAGAACTTACAGGGATTTCAGCGTAAGCATGGTCATAGGGGGAGTCGCAGACAACATCTACGGAGCGGTTAAATCTGTATTCGCCATCTCGGGTATAATAATTTACATTGGCAGAAGATTTGCTGGAATTAAATGCGACATTGAGCGGGCCCCCGCCAGTATTTGTTCCTTGCCAGCGTAGAGCGATTAAGTCAGTAATGAGATCGCCTGAAAGAGCGGGTGCGTTTGACCATTCCCAAAAGACACGAACTCTAAGAGATAATGTACTTGCACTGGATTTGAAGAATTCAGCGGTCATGTTAGCAAATACACCACGCAGCTCAGGGCGTCCTCAATTGCTTGTCCGTCATAATTCTTCAAAATAGCAATCTGATTATTGTCATAACCCATTGCTGAGAGTTCATCGACGGATAAAGCAGCTTTTTCCAGTAATTCATTTTCAATGGCATCGGATTTAATAAGGTCTATCTGGTCTTCCGACATTCCGCGATTTTGCAAATCTTCGTTGCTTGTGTTCCTGGCATCGACATAAACATCATACTCATTCACCGTGACGGAGTACGCAGCGGGTTCGGTTGGGATGTCTGGCCCGCTTGAGGCTGCGAAAGCCGGGAGGGACAGAGCAAAGATGAGCGCCAGTGAGAGTGAAAACGATAAGATTTTCTTCATCATGTGTTCCTCCTGTCATAATAATGGGTTTGATAGAGTTTGCTACTTCTGGTTAAATTATATAAGAAAATGGCGTGAATGGCAAGAGAAAATTGTTGATATAATGAAACAAAAAAGACCTTTTTGCATTACCGTTGTATTCTTTGGGAGCAGCCCGCAGGCGGCGGAGCCAGATCCCCAGCCGGAGTCGGCCGGAAGTAACGGAAAACCGCAGTAGTCGGCAACTCCGGCGTTCCCCGCGTGAGCGCGCAAAAGCACTGCCAGCCCCAACGGGGCGGCGGTGTGAAAGCTCCTTCTCCCCGGAGAAAGGAACAAAGAGGGGTTGCCCCCTTGCGGGGGCTATGGTAAGATGGGACTTGTAAGAGGCCAGGATGATAGAAAAGGGAGGGTGATTTTATCGCTACAACCGTATCCGGTATGACGGGCCGGGGCAGTATCAGGCACAACAACCGGAACTTTTCAGCGGCGAATGTAGACCGGAGCCGTTCGGAGCAAAATGTGGTCTTTTGCAACGAGGATTTGAAATAGGTCTACCACGAGATCTTCGACGAGGCCCTGGCTGCCTATAACTCCAAAAAGAAAAAGACCAGGGATAAGATCACAGACTATTATGAGCATATCCGGCAAGGAAAGCAAGAGAAATTATTTCACGAGGCGATCTTCCAGATCGGCAACCTGGAGGACTGCGGGTGCGGCTCCCCCGGAGGGGATCGGGCGGCGGTAGCTCTCAAAGAATTTGCGGAGAGCTTTCAGGAGCGCAACCCTCATTTGCGGGTGTTCAATATGGTGCTGCACATGGACGAGGCCACGCCTCACCTCCATGTGGACTTTATTCCGGTAGCCACAGAGCAGAGCCGGGGACTGTCCACCAGGGTTTCCATGAAACAGGCGTTAAAGCAGCAGGGGTTTGTGGGCCTGGGACGCAAGCGGACGGAATGGAACGCCTGGATGGAGCGAGAGAAAGCGGCCCTGACGGAGATTGCCCAGGCTCATGAGTTTGAGATCATCAGCCTGGGTGGTGGCCGTCCGCACATGGATCTTCCGCAGTACCGGGAGGCGGCGCAGCGGTTGGAGGCCGTCCAGGAGCAGGTGTCGGCAGCGGAGCATGATATAGCCGAGCTGGAGAAGCAGAAGAATGCCCTACAGGGGACGGTACGGCGGCTCCAGGCGGCTGAGAAAGTCCGGGTGGATTTGGAGGCTATCCAGCCCGAAAGAACGCTGACAGGGGCCGTCAGGGGCGTTACAGTGGAACAGGTAGAGGATCTGAAAGCGACGGCGATCCGTGGGGCCGCTGCGGAGTACGATGTACTGGAGCTGAAGAAGGAAAACCGGCAGCTCCACAGCCAAATGCCGTCCATCAGAGAACGGCTGAAGGAGGCCGAAGAACGGAAGAAGCTCGAGCAGGAGAACATGCGGCTAAAAAGCTATGCGGCGGTGTTAGAGGATGAACTGGACAAAGAACGGAATTTCATCGATAAGCTGGTGGAGGGGCTGAATGATGCCCTGGACTTTCTGGAAAAGCACTTGCCGGAGCCGTTGCACTCTCTCCTTGAGAAGTTGCAGAAGCTGGTAAACGCGCCGGAGGTGGTAATGCGTGGCATGGATCAGCCGGAGGCGAAACAGGAGCCGGAGCACGGCCATACTTGGGGCGATATGACCTTGTAAAAAATAAGCCTGTCCGGGTGACTTGAAAGAGCTGTCCGGACAGGCTATAATAACAACTGAAAATAGGGAAAAATATATTGATAATATATGCCGAGTAAAGGGGCCTTTAGGCTCTCAAAATGGGGCTGAAAATGGGTGTCGAAAAATAGGGAAAAATATATTGATAATATATGCCGAGTAAAGGGGCCTTTAGGCACTCAAAAAAGTCTCTTAAAATTCTCTCTCGGAAGGGGAGAAAGTCGGAGGGGAAAAGGGGGGTGGGCGGAGGCTGTGGGAATGTGGTAAACCCGATAGGGTTTTCCATCATTTCCACAGCCGGAGCCAGGGGAGGTGACTTTCTCTTTAAGGCCCCGGAGGGGCCGCTCTTAACTCCCCCTTCCCGGCGTCACCCCGCCGCAGCGGTTTCTTTTGCTACTTTTCTTTGAGGTGATTGT
>SCPP01000391.1_pt1 | contig 13062 bp, 10 predicted proteins | sample 6106811 | NCBI WGS metagenome assembly SCPP01 (sample SAMN10720449, study PRJNA508395) | human gut metagenome | isolation source: Participant 2 stool, 15 month | host: Homo sapiens | collected 2018
GGTCTACAAGAATTATCCGGCGGGAAAGACCACGACCTTGGATGCCCTTGCCGCCAGTCGCTTTCGCTGCGAGGAAAAGGAGGAGCGCCCGGAATGGACCTTACTGCCCGATACGATGACCATCCTGTCCTATCCTTGCCGGAAAGCGACCTGTCATTTCAAGGGCAGGCATTATGAGGCTTGGTACACGCCGGAGATATAACGGGGTCCGGAATTATGCGGATTACCGGGCCTGATCCTAAAAGCCCAAGACAGCCAAGGACATTACACTTTCATCTGCACGGGTATCGAACTGAGCCGGGATAAGAACCCGATCCTTTTCGGGGGAAACGATTTCGAGCCGATCAGCCGCAAGAACCTGCAAAAGGTTTACGAACGATATGCCGCCGATCCTATCGGATACATCGCCTTGACCTCGCCACAGGTGAAAGTGACCGTCACCGACGATAACGGGAAACCTTACCAACCCAAGAACATGCCGTATAACCCTATAGAAAGGGAAGAAAGATGAAACGGATCATACTGCATATACACACTTTTTGTTTACTTACGCTGCTCTGCCCGGCAGGATTGGCCGCCCAATCCGTCATCCGAGGGATCGTGATCGACAGGGAAAGCCAACTGCCGGTAGAAGCGGCAACCGTGCAATTAACCAGAGGCAACGTCTCCCTTCCGATCAACTATACGTTAAGTAATAATGAAGGGACCTTTACCCTCACCCAACCGAAGCGGACGGACTCACTTCTCGTCTCCGTCTCGCTCTTAGGGTACCAAACCCAGCAACAAGCCGTACATGCCGGACAAACGCTTCGTTTTGAGATGGAGCCGCAGGTATTCAGCCTAAAGGAGGTGGAAATCCGTCCGGGACGTGTCTGGGGGCGGCAAGATACGATCAATTATGATGTCACCCGCTTTCTCTCCCCAAAGGATCAATCCATCAAGGACGTATTACGGAAACTTCCGGGTATCGATATCGATGATCTGGGGAAGATCTCTTACAACGGGAAAGATATCCGTAATTTCTATGTGGAGGGACTGGATCTCACCAACGGGAAATACAAGCAAATCAGCGAGAACCTGCGAGCCGACGCCGTACAGAACATACAAGTGATGGAGAACCACCAACCGATCCGTGTGTTACAGAGAAAGATCAAGACCGAAGACGTAGCGTTGAACCTCAAACTGAGACCGGAATTCCGGGATCGCTGGCTGATCAATGCCGAAGGCGGTCTCGGCGCATCCCCGTTCTTATGGAAAGGAGCCGCTGACGCCTTGCAGATCAGCCGCAGCAGCCAATCCGCTTATCTATATAAAGGGAATAATACCGGGCAAGATGTATCGGGCGAGCAAAATACGCTTACCGAATCACCCGAATCCCGTTTATCCGAGCCCAAGGTTCCCCAATTTCTGCTACAACCCTCATTCTCCGCCCCGCTAAAGAAAGAGCGCTGGCTGTTCAACCATATACACAGCCTATCCGCAAATCGCCTATATAAACTGAACGAGAACACCCAACTCCGTATAAACGCCGGTTATATCCACGACCTGCGAACACAGGAAAGGGGGAGTGAGACGACCTATTACCAATCCGAGGACACGATTCATCTAACGGAGCAAAGCGATAGCCGCATTCGCTCGGATCAAGCCAACCTAAATATCGGAGTGGAAAACAACTCGCAGGAAAGGTATCTCAAGAACCAGTTCTCAGCCACCGGAGATTGGCAATCCAGCCTTTCCCATATAACTGAAAACACAATTTCCACCGGCCGTACAACATTGGACCAACGCATCAAAACCCCGAACCTCGACTTGCGTAATAATTTACGGACCCTGTGGAGCTTGGACAAATACACGTTGGAAGCCCAGTCTTCGCTCCGTTACCACAGCAACGCGGCCGATCTTCGCTTGGATAACCACCCTTATCCGATGAACTTATGCGACTTTTATACCGATAATTCCTTCTCATTCCTGAAAAAGAGCGGTTCCCTCACCCAGCGATATACTGTGGGTATAAACGGGGAGATCAGCAATATCGAGAAAAGCCTGCAAACTTATCTCTCACCCGATTACCAATGGAATACCTATAAATGGACCCTATCCCTCAGCGTTCCTCTCAGATGGACCGGATATACAGGGGTCGGTTTCTCCCACATCTCGGTTAATCCGTCCCTGTCCATTATCTACAAACTGAATTACGCATGGCGTTTCACGGTACACGCCTCCTATAAGGAAAGATACGGAGAGATGACCGACTTATACGACCGGCCTTATCAAACGGATTACCGGAATAGCGTCTGGAATTGCGGAATCCTCCCAGTTTACAGACAACAGCTTTATTCCGTTTATGGGGAATACAAGAATACGGCACGGGAATTCTTCGCCACGGTAAACCTGACACACAACCGGGAGTGGTACAATCGTATATATGAGCAACGTATAGAGAACGGACAGGTACAACGAGTCTCCTTACCACTGTCCAACCACGGTTCCGGATATACCGTCAAAAGCACGCTATCCAAAGGCTTTTACGATCTAGGGCTAAAGACCTCACTCATGGCGCTCCTCAATATCAGCAAGGCCGAGCAAATCAGCGGGGGACAAAGGCTTCCCTATCAATATCGTCTCATGCGCCTAGAACCCAAAGTGATCTGGACTCCCAACCGCCATTGGGAGACCAGTTACCAAACCGATATCCGGTACGGAGGAAGTAAAATAGGAGAACGTACCCGTTTGGCGCCCTTATGGAACGTCACCCAACAAGTACAGTTCTCCTACATTTTCTCACCCATAGAGGCAAGTCTTTCCGTAGATCATTATCACAATGACGTGAATGAAGACCAATCCGTCAACGCCGTTTTCGCGGACTTCTCGGTCTCATGGAAATCCCGGCGTTGGCAAATCACCGCCACGGCGACAAACCTGTTCGACAAACGTACCTACGCATACACACGATACGCATCGTTGGAAAGCTATACCTCATGGGTACGTATCCGTCCCCGGGAGTTTCTGGTAGCGATCCGCTACCGTTTATAATTATTAGGCCGTTTAGGGGAAACAATTGTAAAAAATCAACTAATTTTGCGTCTTGATAAATAAGCGGCTTTATGAATAATGATAAGATCGTCACACCCAGCTTTTGCTATATACTAGCGGCGAATTTCCTGCTTTTTTTCGCTTTCTATCTAATCCTGCCGATCTTGCCTTTTTATCTGAAGGAAGAATTCATGATCGGGAAGTCTATGATCGGGTTTATCTTGTCGTGCTATACGCTAGCGGCGCTCTGTATCCGTCCGTTCGCCGGATATTTACTGGATACTTTCGCCCGCCGTCCCTTATATCTGGTGGCTTATTTCATTTTCACCGCCATATTTGGCGGATACATGGTAGCCACGGCGCTTACCCTCTTTATCGCCTTACGCGTCGTACACGGTTTCGCCTTCGGCATGGTGACGGTGGCCGGAAATACGATACTGATCGACATCTTGCCCTCCTCCGCCGTGGGGAAGGTATTGGCATTACGGTCTAGCCAATAACATCGCCATGAGTTTCGGGCCGATGATCGGTCTGTTCATGCAAGGGAACTTCACATACGACGTGATCTTTTCCTGCTCGTTGCTATCCGGAAGCCTTGGTTTTATCATGGCCTATATGGTCAAGACTCCTTATAAGCAACCGGTCAAACGAGAACCGATCTCCCTAGACCGCTTTTTCTTGGTGAAGGGAACTTGGGCGGGTATCTCCCTATTATTGCTCTCCATTCCTTATGGTATGACTACCACTTATGTCGCGATGTACGCCGCTGAGATCGGGATCAGCGTAAACTCCGGACTTTATTTCACCTTTATGGCCGTGGGACTCGCCGTCTCCCGCCTGTTCTCCGGACGGCAAGTGGATAAAGGACGGATCACGCTTGTTATCTCCCTCGGGATGTATTTGGCGGCGGCCACATTCTTTCTTCTTGCGGCGCTCAAGGAGTTGATGCATTGGAATCCGGTATTTTCCTCTTATCTCTACATAGGTATAGCCCTCTCGCAAGGCGTGGCGTTCGGAACCATGTTCCCTGCTTTCAACACGCTTTTCGTGAATCTGGCACCCAATAACCAGCGGGGTACGGCCACGTCTACATATCTAACTAGTTGGGATGTAGGTATCGGTATCGGGTTGATGGCCGGGGGCAGCATCGCACAAGAGCTGGGTGGCTTCAACTACGCCTACTTGTCTGGCGCTTGCCTTACGGTATTGTCTACGTTTTTCTTCTTGTTCAAGGCAGGGCCTCATTTCAATCGGCACAAGCTGAGATAAGTACTGCACGGCTCTTCCATTAATCTATCCGTTTTAGTTAAGCCGAGAAGCTTTAATTCCATACAATAAGCCTACTCATGAGCTGCGCACGTAAGAAGCTAATAACCAGCGTCAAAAAAACACGAGAATCTTTCCGTCAAAACACGTACATGTTTTTTCAAAAAGTCGTACGTGTTTTGGATGAAACTCGTACGTGTTTTCCCGAATCTTTCGGCTGAGAACAAAAGCGCATATAGAAATCGACAAGAAGCCATCATCACTTGTATATCCCCTGTTTTTTACTTAATATCGCGTAACGATAATCAAGCTGATAAGATGAAAATAATAGCAGATAACACGGTTCCTTACCTAAAAGGGATCTTGGAGCCAATAGCGGACGTATCCTACCTTGACTCCAAAGAGTTTACACCCACTAACATAAAAGACGCGGATGCCTTGATCGTACGTAGCATAGATAAATGTACACGCGAGCTATTGGAAGGTAGCCGGGTTCGCCTCATCACGACAGCCACGATCGGGTACGACCATATCGATATCCATTATTGCGAGAAGGCAGGGATCACGTGGAAGAACGCCCCGGGTTGCAACGCCGCTTCCGTGGGGCAATATGTATTATCCTCTTTGGTAGCCATCGCCCTCCGCAAAGGAGAGAGACTAGCAGGGAAGACTATCGGTATCGTTGGCGTAGGCCATGTAGGGAGTATCGTGGAGAGGCTATGCGAGGCCATGGGGATGCGTGTGCTTCGCAATGACCCGCCCCGTGCCGAGCAGGAAGGTGAGGATGGATTCGTATCCTTAGACACGATCGCGAAAGAGGCGGATATCATAACCTTGCATGTGCCGTTGACCAAAGAGGGACGTTTCGCCACCCGCCATCTCGCCGATCCTGCTTTTTTCGACAGATTGGAACGAAAACCATGGTTTATCAACAGTTGCCGGGGTGCCGTACATGATACGCAGGCCTTATTGCAGGCCAAACGAACCGGCAAGGTCAGCGAACTGATCATCGATTGCTGGGAGAACGAACCGGATATCGACCGGGAATTACTGTCGGAAGCCACGATCGCCACTCCTCATATAGCCGGTTTCTCCGCCGACGGGAAGGCGAACGGGACACGAATGTGCCTAGAGAATATAGGATGCTTTTTCGGTATCCGTATCGAAAGATCGGAAGTCATTCCACCTGCCCCAACCAACCCGTTCATCGACTTGGGACAATTCAAGGAGCACCGGGTGGAAGAAGCCATCTTGAGAAGTTTCAACCCAGAAGTAATCGACCAAGCACTAAGAGCGAATCCTCATCATTTCGAGCGATTTAGGGCAGCGTATGACCATCCCCGTGAGTTCCATGCTTACCAAGCGATCAAAGCTGACCCGGAAGAATTCGCCGTACTCCAGAAACTAGGTTTTCAAGTAGGCTAATGACAAAAAAGCCTTACAATAAACTTTCGATCACATGAGGATAATGCGCATACTCCAGGGCATGCACTTTCGAGGCTACCTCCTCCGGCGTATCCGAAGGTAATACCGGACAAGAAGCCTGGAAGATGATAGCGCCCTCATCATAATGCTCATTAATATAATGTATAGTAATACCCGACTCCCGCTCACCAGCCTTCACGACCGCCTCATGCACATGCATGCCATACATCCCCTTGCCGCCATATTTAGGGAGTAACGCGGGATGGATGTTCACGATCTTACCGGGAAAAGCCTGAAGAATCACGTCTGAGATCTTATTCATAAAACCGGCCAACACGATAAGGCAGACATCATATTCCGCCAACTTTTCCAAGATCGGCACACCGGCAATAAATTCCTCCCGTGAAAACACGAAAGAAGGTACGCCCAACTTATTTACCCGCCCATGCACGCCAACATTACGATTATTTGATAAAACAACCGCAACATTAACGTTTTCACTGTTAGCAAAATATCGGGCGATGTTCTCGGCATTCGTACCAGATCCGGAAGCAAAAATCGCTATGTTTTTCATATTTTTAGATGTTTAAATGCACAAGAAAAGAAAAAATGTGCAGTTTTCCGCATTTTTAGTTTATTAAATTTGCTTTGTAACATAAAAAATTCTTTTCTTTGCACTGCAAATTTAAAAAGTATATTCGTATTTATTAATCTAAATTGAAAAAGTTATGTCTGAAGTTGCATCTAGAGTAAAGGCTATCATCGTTGACAAATTAAGTGTTGAAGAAACAGAAGTTACAAACGAAGCAAGCTTTACTAACGATTTAGGAGCAGACTCTCTTGACACTGTAGAATTGATTATGGAATTCGAAAAAGAATTCGGTATCTCAATTCCTGATGATCAAGCAGAAAAGATTACAACAGTAGGCGATGCTATCGCTTACATCGAGGCTAACGCGAAGTAATCAATCCTTTTAACTAAAGGTATGGAATTAAAAAGAGTTGTAGTAACAGGTCTTGGAGCTATTACTCCTCTTGGTAATACCCTCCCCGAAACATGGGAAGGTATTATCAATGGAAAAAGTGGCGCTGGACCTATTACTCAGTTTGATGCATCCAAATTCAAGACACAATTTGCATGCGAAGTTAAAGGCTTCGATCCGTTGAAAGTTATGGATCGTAAGGAGGCCCGCAAGTGTGATCGTTATAGCTTATTTGCGATCGATGCGGCGAAACAAGCGATCGAGGACGCGGCAATGGACTTGGATAACGAAGATAAGAACCGTATCGGCGTTATTTTCGCTTCAGGTATCGGTGGTATCAAGACATTTGACGAGGAAGTATTGAGTTATGCGAAGATCAAGGATACGATCGGTCCGAAGTTTAACCCGTTCTTCATCCCGAAAATGATCTCGGATATCGCGGCCGGACATATTTCCATGCTTTATGGATTCCACGGCCCGAACTTTGCGACCGTCTCAGCTTGTGCATCTTCTACAAACGCTATCAGTGACGCATTCAATTATATCCGTTTAGGCAAGGCTAACGTCATCATCACCGGTGGAGCGGAAGCTGCTGTTTCTGAATCGGGTGTAGGTGGATTCAACTCCATGAACGCATTATCGACACGTAATGATTCTCCCGAGACCGCATCTCGCCCGTTCAGCGCTAGCCGTGACGGATTCGTGATGGGTGAAGGTGGAGCTTGCTTGGTATTGGAAGAAATGGAGCACGCATTGGCTCGTGGCGCTAAAATATATTGCGAGATCGCTGGAACCGGAATGTCTGCCGATGCTTATCACTTGACCGCTTCTCATCCGGATGGTTTAGGAGCGAAGCTGGTTATGCGCAACGCATTGGAAGATGCGGGAATGACTCCGGAAGATATTGATTACATCAATGTTCATGGAACATCGACTCCCGTAGGCGATATCTCAGAGGTTAAGGCGATCAAAGATGTGTTCGGAGAACATGCTTATCAACTGAATATCAGTTCTACAAAGTCAATGACCGGTCACTTGCTTGGTGCTGCCGGAGCGGTAGAGGCGATCCTGTGTATTATGGCTATAAACGATGGTATTATCCCGCCGACCATTAACCATGCGGAAGGCGACGATGATCCTGAAATAGATTATAAACTGAATTTCACATTCAATAAGGCTCAAAAGAGAGAAGTGAAAGCCGCTTTATCGAATACGTTTGGTTTCGGTGGACACAACGCTTGCGCCATTGTTAAAAAATTCGTGAAATAACGTGTTTAGAAAGCTATACAAACAGCTACATAAAAGAATAAGGCTCCTGCATAATAAAGGTAGGGAGCCTTATTTGTCTTTATCAAAGATTCTAGGTTTTTATCCGGATAATCTCCAGATTTACGAGCAGGCCTTGTTGCATAAATCATCATCAGTAGAGACGGGTGATGGTAAATGGCTTAACAATGAGCGTCTTGAATTTTTAGGAGATGGCATTTTGGATGCGGCGGTCGCCGATATTGTCTATAAGCGCTACCCGAATAAGCGGGAAGGCTTTTTGACAAACACACGCTCCAAGATCGTACAACGGGAAACGATGAATAAGGTCGCCGTACAACTCGGCCTCGATCAAATGGTAGTCTATTCAACCAAGATAAACTCTCATAACAATCATATGTATGGTAATGCGCTCGAGGCTTTGATCGGCGCTATTTATCTGGATCAAGGTTATGACGTTTGTTATAAGTTTATCCGTGACGTGATGATAGAAAAGTATATCGATGTAGATACACTCGTCCGGAAAGAGATAAATTTCAAGTCAAACTTGATTGAATGGAGCCAAAAGAACAAAATATCGATCTCGTTCGATCTAATAGAGTCTTTTACGGATCATGATGGAAATCCTGTATTCCAAAGCGCGATTAAATTGCTCGGCGAGCAAATTGGCATAGGTATCGGTTACTCCAAAAAAGAATCCCAGCAAGCGGCTTCTAAAATGGCGGTCAAAAGATTGCGGACAGACAAAGAACTCCAGCAACGTATCTCTGCCACAAAGAAAAAGAAGACTGGTGAACTAACCGATGAAAAAGAGTTTTCTGACCTCCCAGAGGAAGAAACTGTATGATAAATAGCAGAACTTGGGTATATCGTTTGATATACCCAAGTTCTTAGTTATATAAGAATAAGCTCATATAAAGTTGTATGTATGAAAAAACAGTACAGTAAATTTCTCCGAATATTAATAACCAGCATATTATATATCGGCTATTTCTCGATTTCAAGTTCGTTGGCGCAGATCAGCGAAGGAGGACTCCCCCCCAGCTTTCAATTCGCAGGTTCACTTCGAAGTGAAAAGCTAGCAGAACAAGTTCCAGTGAATTTCAGTGTGGAAGACCTCAAGGCGGTCGATGCGTGGAGGGTCAGCCAAGGCGCTCCGTTGCGTGTAGCCAAGTCGATTCCAACCAGCTTCGACATCGCCAATAGCGGCGATTGGATTTCACTACCTGACGGTAGCCAAGTATGGCAACTTCACCTTCAAGCGAAAGGAGCGATCGCCTTGATCCTGTATTACTCCGATTTTTATATACCCAAAGGTGCCCGGTTATACCTGTATAACGCAGCGAAAACCCAAGTATTGGGTGCCTATACGCATCGTACGCATCCTAAAAACGGACCGTTCGCAACCCAAGCCGTAGCAGGCGATGAAGTGATCCTCGAATATGTACCGGCACCATCCGGCGAGACACCTCGACTACGCATCCGGGAGGTCGGTTACGGGTATAATCATCTTGAAGCGATCATGCCAGAAGTACAGGAAGCGCCGGGAGCCGGCTATTCAGAAGCTTGCGAAGTGAATATCAATTGCGAGGAGGGAGCCGATTGGCAGGAGCAAAAGAAGGGGGTGATACAAATGATTCAATACATCCGTAATAAAGAGGGAGAAGGAGGAAGCTATATTTGTACGGCTTCTCTGGTAAATAATACGGCCCGTGACAAAAAGCCTTATGTATTATCCGCCTTCCATTGTTCGCAAGATATACTGGGCGAACAGACGGTTACTCCCGAGGAATTAGCGGTCTGGTTGTTTTATTTCCACCAAGAACATGTGGGCTGCGATAATGAGTCACCCATTTATCCGATAAAAACCATGGTAGGATGTACACGAAAAGCCTCTACCCCTGTCGAAAACGGTTCCGACGGACTGTTGCTGTTGCTTAACGACGAGATCCCCGACGATTATAATGTATTCTTTAACGGATGGGATCGTTCAAATATGCTTTCACTCTCGGGCGTAGGCATCCATCATCCTTCCGGCGATTATATGAAAATCTCCACCTATGGAAATTATCCGACAGAATCGATTACATGGCGTAATAGTGATGTTGGGAAAACCGGGGCCACGAACGCTCATTGGAACGCGACTTTCGATGCCACGCTAAACGGACACGGGGTGACCGAGGGAGGTTCTTCCGGCTCGCCTTTATTTAATAGCAAAGGCTTGATTATAGGTACGCTGAGCGGTGGAAGCTCCAGTTGCGAACTGCCCGAAGGATTGAATTTATACGGTAAATTGTATTATCACTGGAATAAATACAGTGATAATGATACAGCCCGGATGGATGTCTGGCTAGATCCACTCGGAACGGGCGTCACCTCGTTGCAGGGAATGACGCAGGATGGGAAAACGATCGGAAACGAGTATGAAGGTCCGACTGATTTGAAATACAAACAGATCTCCACGGGTGAGATTCAACTGACATGGAATGCCCCAGTCCTCGAAAAAATAGCTGGTTGGGGATCACAAGATCGTTATCAACAGTTCGGTCTCGGAGGAGATCCATTCTATTTCGCTCAGAAATGGGATACGAAAGATCTACAACCGGTACATAAAAAAACGATCCGGAAGGTTAATTTCTATCCACAGGAAGGGGTCACTTATGGAGTCTATATCAAACAGGGAAACCGGGAGTATGAAGAGAGTTTCACTCAACTGAAATCAGGTAAAATAAATTCGGTCACACTTAAAACACCATTCGTAATCGACGCGAAGCAGGATTTACTGGTAGCCATTCATGTGATAAGCTATGCCAATAACACATATCCGGCATGCTCCGATGAAGGCCCCGCAGTCGACGGAAAAGGGAATTTATATTCTTTGGACGGAAAAAAATGGGAAACATTCTCAGATGATGAGCTAGATGCCAATGTTGTGTTATCGATCGTAATAAGCGCGGAAGAAGGTGAGCTCCCCTCAAGTTCCGTATTCTCCACGAGCACTTTCTCGGAGAAGCCGCAACCCATGAGAACGGGCCGATTATCATTCCGGAAACTGGCTATCGCCTCTGATGCGCAAGAAGCAGAGTTGATCACGGCTTTTCCGGAGCTGACCGGTTATAAGGTATATCAAGATACCCGGGAACTGACGACATTACCTGTTTCTCAACGGAATTATACGGTGAAAAATCTGACAACAAGTACCCCTCTGCTCCAAGTAACGGCACTTTATGGTACCGATGAGAGCGCCCCGGTTACGGTAATTCCGGAAACGAGCGTAGGTAACGAACTGAAGCCAACAGGCGAAGAAGTAGATATTCAACCACGTATCTTCTCGAATGAAGTACAGATCCAGAATTATCAACAACTGAAATCGCTTGAGATCTACAGGGCCGATGGAAAGTTGATACGTAGCGTCCCGCAACCGGGAAGCAGTCTCAGCACGGGTGATTTTGCCACTGGAATGTATATCTTCCGCCTGACTACCGAAAAGGGAAGCCAAACCGTTCAAGGTATTAAAAAATAAACGGCCGCCTACTAGTATAAAGTAAAAAAGGTTGTGCGTTCTCTGACACACAACCTTTTTTATTTATTTCCCGAATGTTACCCCCATCCGTTTTCCTTGTACGATCAAATCATGATCCGGTGTCACTAATTTTAGTTTTCCCGCTACTTCTAACAAGGGAATGGATTCTACCCTATCTCCTTTCATACAAACCATACGTCCGAATTCACCATTAGCGATCAGTTCCGTGGCATGGCCTCCCAAACGAGTCGCAAGGTTACGGTCGAACGGAGAGGGGTTTCCACCCCGTTGGGTGTATCCCAATACGGTATCCCGGGTCTCGATACCCGTTCCCGCCTCGATAGCCCGGGTAATATAATCAGAAGGACGCTTTTTATCCGGAGTCTCGATACCCTCGGCTACTACAACGATGGAATAAGGTTTGCCCCTGCGAGCCCGATCCAAGATCGCCTCGTTCACCTTATCGATATCGTATCCCAATTCCGGAAGTAAGATCACGTCGGCACCTCCAGCCATCCCGGCATACAAGGCGATCCATCCGGCATGATGGCCCATCACCTCCACGACCATCACCCGCTTATGTGAACTAGCCGTAGAATGAAGACGGTCTATAGATTCCGTGGCGATATTCACGGCAGTATTAAAACCGAACGTAATATCCGTACCCCATATGTCATTATCGATTGTCTTGGGAACGCCTATCACGTTCAATCCGATCTGAGATAACAGATTGGCCGTCTTCTGCGTACCGTTTCCTCCGATACAAACCAAGCAGTCCAGCCCCAGCTCCTCATAATTTTTCTTAATGATCTCCGGCTTTTCCGAATCTCCCGAGGCCAAGAGCTTACGGAAAGGCTTCTCTCTGGACGTTCCTAAAATGGTTCCCCCTAAATTTAATATGCCGGATAAGCTCCGTTCATCGAAAACTTGGACGTCTTTATTCAAAAGACCTATAAAACCGCTATGAATACCTATCACTTCCATGCCGTAATGCATGATAGCGGTCTTGCCAACACCACGGATCGTAGCGTTGATACCGGGGCAATCGCCACCCGATGAGAGAATCCCTATTTTCATCGTAACGTTAATTTAGTACCTAGCAAAGATATAAATAAAAAGAGAATGCCTACATTTGCACTCGAACAAATAAAAAGAGCATGGATATTTTAACACAGACGATTTCGCTCCTTTTCCGCCATCGACAAACGGAGATCGGACGATTTGGGCAGGATATAGACCATATCCAGCGCAAACAGCTGCATGCTCTGCTTTCGACGGCATGCAAGACGGAATGTGGACTCAAATATGATTATAAAAGCATTCGCTCTTATTCTGACTTCTGCCAACGTCTTCCCTTACAGACTTATGACGAGATAAAGCCGTATGTCACCCGAATGATAAACGGAGAAAGGAATATTCTCTGGCCTTCGGTGGTGCGGTGGTACGCTAAGAGTAGCGGGACCACGAACGACAAAAGTAAATTCCTGCCCGTCACCCCCGAGATATTAAAGGGTTGCCACTATAAAGGCGGCTTTGATTGCGTAGCCATCTATCTGCGGAACAACC
>SCPP01000577.1_pt1 | contig 13041 bp, 13 predicted proteins | sample 6106811 | NCBI WGS metagenome assembly SCPP01 (sample SAMN10720449, study PRJNA508395) | human gut metagenome | isolation source: Participant 2 stool, 15 month | host: Homo sapiens | collected 2018
AGGAATGAATAAGCGGGGCGACTTTGCGCCCGATCGGGCGTGACGTTAAAGGCTGGGTTAAGCCGAAATTGAAACTAAAGTTCCTCTCGAATCTGAAATGCGCCGGTGTATTCCATCCCATTGCATTTCGTGGCGCACCGTGCTGTGCCGTAGTCCAAAGGAAAGAGGAGGGGGTGATGATCAGAGCGATATCAGTGACATGGTTCGGGAGCGTCAGGATATCCACTAGGGCTCGGCTAATAAAGACAGTAACAATCTGGGCAGAGGAGGCTCCGTCCGCACGCTTGATAATCATCAGTGTCCAACAGTAGTTTCTCCTACGATGGATTCCATCGAACCAACGCCCGCGGGCAAAGACAGAGAACACCATGAAATTTGACGCCATCATTATTGGTTTTGGCAAGGCCGGAAAGACCTTAGCGGGATTCTTGGCAAAGAAAGGCGAAAAGGTCGCCCTGATCGAGCGCTCCGAGAAGATGTATGGCGGCACCTGCATCAATATCGGCTGTATCCCAACAAAGACGCTCGTGCATTCGGCACACCTTGCGCGCCGTGATGTTTCCTGGAAGGAAAAGCAGGAATACTTCCGTGCGGCGATGGAGCAAAAAGACGCCGTCGTAAGCTTTCTGCGCGAAAAGAACTATGAAAAGCTTGCCGACGATCCCAATGTGACTATCTTCCTGGGCGTGGGTTCGTTTGCAGGGAAAAATGCGGTCGAGGTACGCGGCAAGGATTTGGCGGTCACCTTGGAGGCGCCCAAGATCTTTATCAATACGGGTTCGGAAACGGTCATCCCGAATCTCCCTGGCGTTACAGGTAATCCTCGCGTCTTTACGAGTACGACGCTTTTAGACCTCAAGGAACTGCCGCAGCGTCTCACTATCGTCGGCGGAGGCTACATTGGGCTCGAATTCGCTTCAATGTTTGCTTCTTTTGGTACGCAGGTCACGGTGCTCGAAAAAGGGCCCCAAGTATTGCCGCGCGAAGACCGCGATATTGCCGCAGCCGTGCAGGGCATTTTGGAAAAGAAAGGCGTGCAGTTTAAGACGCATGTGAATGTGACCCAGATTGACGGCGGCACCGTGGTCTATGAAGACCGTGCCGCCCAAAAAGAAGTTCGGCTGGAAGGGGACGCGGTGCTTTTGGCGGCTGGCCGCCGTCCGAACACTGAAGCGTTGGCACTTGAAAAAGCGGGTGTTGAAGTCAATGCGCGCGGAGCCATCGTGGTCGACGAACACCTGCGCACCACCAACCCGCAGGTCTACGCCTTGGGCGACGTCAAGGGCGGGCCGCTTTTCACCTATATCTCCTTAGATGACTTCCGCATTGTGTGCAGCAGTCTTTATGGGACCGGAGACCGCAGGATTTCCGACCGCGACCCCGTGAGCTCAACGGTCTTTATTGACCCGCCGCTCGCGCACATCGGGTTTACGGCCGAAGAGGCGCAGTCTCTAGGGCGGCACATTAAGGTCAACACCTTGCCCGTAGCGGCAATCCCGCGTGCCAGAACGCTCAATCAGGCCGAAGGGCTCTTTAAGATCGTGGTGGATGCTGACACCCAGGAGATTTTGGGCTGCACGCTTTTTGGACCGGAGGCCGGGGAAGTCATCAACACCGTAGCAGTGGCCATGAAGACGGGACAAAAGTACACGTTCCTGCGCGACTTCATCTTCACGCACCCGAGCATGAGTGAAGCGCTTAACGACCTGGCGAACTTCTGAGGAACCGTTCAAGGGGAAAGCGCCGCCTTCATGGTGTGGGCGGCGCTCTGCGTTTTGGGCAGTAAAGTTCAGAAGAAAGCGGGTATTTAAAGTTTGATGCGGTCCTCCGCATCGGGAACTCACTCAACAGTACGTGAATACCGTCGTTTGCTTGACAAAATCCCGTAGCTTCGTATAATTCGCATTCTTCGCTGGAAATGCGGGAGTAGCTCAGTTGGTAGAGCGCAACCTTGCCAAGGTTGAGGTCGCGAGTTCGAGACTCGTCTCCCGCTCCAAAGATCCCTTTGGAACCCTTTCCCACGCAGGCGATGCGGGAGTAGCTCAGTTGGTAGAGCGCAACCTTGCCAAGGTTGAGGTCGCGAGTTCGAGACTCGTCTCCCGCTCCATCGAATTCTGTTCGAACTGCAGTTAAGGGAACACCAAGCGGAGCGTGCGGGAGTAGCTCAGTTGGTGAGCGCAACCTGCCAAGGTTGAGGTCGCGAGTTCGAGACTCGTCTCCCGCTCCAGATTTCCGGGAAGGAGGGCAGTTGCCCTCCTTTTTTATTGGACTGAATTCTTCGAACCTAAAAAAAGATGCTTTTTGCATGAGGTTCTTCAGGGGATTTGGTACAATCCGCCGCTTGCCGTCCTGTCAATTTAGACGGCGGCGCAATCATGGAATTCCGTGTTCTGGAACGAGTGCCTGGTCACGGAAGTAATTTAGTTCGACACTCGCTTATACCTACGTGGGGTTTGCCATGGCTGTTCAGCAGAATAAGAAATCGGTCGCCCGTCGCGGCAATCGTCGTGCTCATGACTTTTTGAAGAATCCTCCGACGGCTGTCGAAGCGACGACCGGCGAAGTCCATCGCCGTCATCACATCAGCCCGACGGGCTTCTATCGCGGCAAGAAGGTCATCGCGACGAAGCAGGACGAATAAGTCCGCACCGAACAAACCGGTACGCTTCTGCAGCGTTAATGAACCTCGCGCGAGATGCCGCGCGCACCCCACGGTGAAAGTGCTCTTTGCAAAAGGTTTCAGTTTAACGTCAGGGAGTCTCGAAGGCCAAGAGCTTCTGAAGGAAGCGGCCGGGGCGATTCGAAAGGAAGGGGATCCAGAAGTGGGTCCCCTTTTTCATGTCTGCCGAATCCGGTTAAAGTCATGGCTGATGTTCCGCAGCCGTATGGCGCAAATGAGTTACGCCGTGTGGTTGAAAAAACGGACTTCAAACGCAGGCTTTAAATCGGTAAGATCCAACGTTCACGCGACTTGTCTATAAGGACGGCTCATGTCAGCCAAATACTCCCGCATCATTTCCACGGGGTCCGCGCTTCCTGCGGCCCGCATCACCAATGAGGACCTTGCCCGACGGCTCGCTGCCGACGGCATTGAAACTTCTGATGAATGGATTCGTACGCGTACCGGCATTGAAGCTCGACGCTTCGTCAATGGAACGACGGAAACGACTACCACGCTGGCTGCCGCAGCCGCACAGAAGGCGCTTGAAGGGGGCGGCGTTGATCCCAAGACGATTGATCTGATCATTGTGGCGACGACGACGCCTGATCAGGTATTTCCGTCGACGGCAGCGGCCGTGCAGCGTTTGATCGGCGCGGTGGGGTGCGCGGCGTTCGACGTACAGGCCGTGTGCGCGGGCTTTATTTATGCGCTTAATGCCGCCGATGCCATGCTCCGTGCAGGTCCCTATCAGCGTGCGCTGGTCATCGGGGCGGAAACGATGTCGCGCGTTATCGACATGAAGGACCGCGCAACGTGCGTGCTTTTTGGCGATGGCGCAGGGGCAGTGGTGCTGGAGGCTTCGGCAAAGCCCGGTATTCTGGCTGCTCGGATGTATGCCGACGGATCTTACGATGAAAATGTGCTCGGTCTCACGGCACGGATTGATCACGGCGAACTTTGCGGGCGTCCCTACATCAATATGGACGGCCGTCAGGTCTTTAAGCTTGCCGTTGACGGATTGACGTCGTCTGCGCAGGAAGTTGCCGTCTTGGCGGGCGTGGATCCGCAGGATGTGGACGTCTACATTCCCCATCAGGCCAATCTGCGCATTATGACAATGGTGGCCAAGAAGCTCGGCATTCCCGACGAACGGATGATCAAAACCGTGTCGGAACAGGGCAACACGTCAGCGGCATCCGTGCCGCTTGCTCTTGATGAAGCCGTGCGAAGCGGAAAGATTTCAGACGGCAGCCTGGTGCTGCTGCAGGCTGTCGGTGCCGGCATGGCCTGGGGATCGGCGATTGTGCGCTGGCGCAGCGAATAAGGCCGAGCGGCTTTGGAAGCGAATCGTCTCGAACACCAATTACGGAACCAAAGGAAAAAACTCATGCGCATTGCATTCGTATTCCCCGGCCAGGGCAGCCAGTCTGTCGGCATGCTTTCGGGTTTTGCCGACAATGCTGTCGTTGCGGACTATATGGCTCGCGCCAATGCTGCTCTCGGAGAAGATCTTGTCAAACTCATCGCAGAAGGTCCGGCGGAAGTGCTCAGCCTGACGGTGAACACGCAGCCCGCACTGCTCGCGGCCTCTGCAGCGTTTTATGAAGCTTGGATCGCTGCCGGCGGCCGCCGTCCGGATGTGATGGCCGGTCATTCTTTAGGGGAATATTCCGCGCTCACGTCAGCGGGAACATTTGCCTTTGAGGATGCCGTGAAGCTTGTGCGTTTCCGTGCGCAGGCCATGCAGGAAGCGGTGCCGGTCGGTGTGGGGGGCATGGCAGCCGTCATTGGCCTCGATGACGAAGCCGTTATTGAAGCCTGCCGCGAAGCCTCTGCCGTGGGGCCCGTGGAGCCGGTGAATTTCAATTCGCCCGGGCAGGTGGTGATTGCCGGGCGCAGCGACGGCCTTGCCAAAGCGGTAGAGCTTCTTAAGGCCCGCGGCTGCCGGAGAGCCATTCCGCTGGCCGTTTCGGGGCCCTTTCATTCGAGCCTTTTGGCGCCGGCAGGTGAACGCCTTGCCAAACATTTGGCCGAAGTTAAAGTCAGCGCTCCGTCTGTGCCGGTGTATGCCAACGTTACGGCGCAGCTTCACACTGCCCCGGACGAAATCCGCGCGCTCCTCGCGCAGCAGGTATCGTCGGCGGTGCAGTGGACCAAGATTGTGAAGGCTATGGAAGCCTCCGGCGTCACAGACATCGTGGAATGCGGGCCGGGCAAAGTTCTGACGGGGCTCGTCAAGCGCATTGCACCGGAGATCAGACTCCACGGCATCAGCAGCGAAGCGACGCTCGAGGCGACGCTCGAGGCGCTCGCAGCTTGAAGTATTCATTGAATTTTCACCTTTGATTGAGAACCAACAACATGGAAAAAATGATCTTTGCGGCGGACGCGCTCGCCGGGCAGATTTGTCTTGTTACCGGTGCGAGCCGCGGTATTGGCCGTGCGGTCTTTGAAGCTTTTCTTCAGGCGGGTGCCGTGGTTATTGGCACGGCCACTTCGGAAGCGGGCGCGGCTGCGCTCGACGAGGCTGGCAAAGCCTTTGAAGGCCGCGGCCGCGGCCGCGGCATTGTGCTCAATGTCTGTGATGCTGAAGCTTCGAAGAAGGCCGTCGACGACATCGTGGCCGAATACGGCCGCATTGATGTGCTCATCAATAATGCCGGCATTACCAAGGACGGTCTCGTCATGCGCATGAAGGACGAGCAGTGGGAGACGGTGATTGAAACCGATCTGACCGCAGCCTTCCGCCTGGCGCGCGCCTGTGTTCGCCCGATGATGAAGCAGCGCTCGGGCCGCATCATTTCCATGTCCTCGGTCGTGGGGGCGATGGGCAATGCCGGTCAGGTGAACTATGCGGCCGCCAAGGCCGGTTTGGTCGGCATGACGATGTCGCTCGCGCGGGAAATCGGTTCTCGGGGCATCACTGTCAACTGCATCGCACCGGGCTTCATCGACACCGACATGACAAAGGATCTTCCCGAAGAGCACAAGACGGCGCTGATCGGTCAGACCGCGCTCGGTCGTCTCGGCCAAACGGATGATGTGGCCAACGCCTGCCTTTACCTCGCATCGCCCGCGGGCGCTTACGTGACGGGCATTGTGCTTCATGTGAACGGCGGCATGTACATGGGTTGATCTGCAGCGGCGACAACCGATTGGTTTTGGTAAAATTAAAAGCTAAATTCTTTTTTAACGACCCTGTATGCTCCATCAAGCGCGGGGTTCATCTGAACGCTCAACCCCACCCGGAGAGACAATCAAATGGACGATATTGAACAGAAGGTCAAGAAGATCATTGCTGAACAGCTTGGCATCAAGGAAGAGGACATCAAGAACGAATCCTCCTTTATTGAAGATCTCGGTGCCGACAGCCTGACGACGGTTGAAATGTCGCTCGCGCTCGAAGATGCTTTCGACATCGAAATCCCCGACACCGAACAGGAAAATCTCCGTACGGTTCAGCAGGCCATCGACTTCGTCAAGGCCGCCGTCGCGAAGTAATTCGCACGTTCGGGCAGCGTCTCGAAGCAAGCTGCCGCTGATCACCGTCTGAAGCTGCTCGATTGGGCTCCATACGGCGAGGCAGGGCAATGAAAACGGGATCCGGCAACGGATCCCGTTTCACGTAATGAATGGGCAAAACCCCGTTTTTCTGCTAATCCGAATAGTTGTAAATTCCCTGAAATGCCTGAATACAGAAGGCAAAGGGGAAGTTTGAACGATCTCGAACCACCTATTGCACCGCATTGGCAATGCTCAGAGGCGTCTCTGCGCTTGCATCGGTTTTCACTAGGGGCTTCAAGCCTTTGACTTTGAAGGAAACTGCAACATGATGAATCGCCGCGTAGTCGTTACTGGTCTCGGCCTGATCTCCCCGCTCGGCAACGATCTGGCTTCGAGCTGGGCTGCCGCGCTTGAAGGCAAGAGCGGCATCGCTCGCATCACCGGCTTTGACGCCTCGGAGTTCGGCTGTCAGATAGCAGGCGAAGTGAAGGGCTTTGATGCCGGGAAATACCTGGATGTGAAGGAAGTCCGCCGTTTCGACAAGTTTGTGCATTTCGGCGTGGGCGCGGGTCTGATGGCGCTCGAGGATTCGGGACTGGAAGTCACCGAGGAGAATGCGCCGATGATTGGCGTTGCAATCGGCGCAGGCATCGGCGGCCTGCCCTCTATCTGCGCCAATAACGACGCGATGGTGTCCCGCGGTCCGCGCCGCATTTCGCCTTTCATGATTCCCGGATGCATCATCAATATGACTTCGGGTCAGCTCGCGATTATGAAGGGACTCAAGGGCCCCAACATTGCACACGTTACGGCCTGCTCGACGGGGCTGCATGCCATCGGCGAAGCTGCCTACATCATCGCCCGCGGCGACGCGGATGTGATGCTCGCGGGCGGCACGGAGTCGACTGTCTGCAAGCTTGGCATCGGGGGGTTTGACGCCATGCATGCCCTCTCGCGCCGCAATGACGCGCCGGAAGCCGCATCGCGGCCGTTTGACAAGGACCGCGACGGCTTTGTGATGGGCGAGGGTGCAGGCGTTCTCGTACTCGAAGATCTGGACCACGCCAAAGCACGCGGCGCCAAGATCTACGCAGAAATTGCCGGGTACGGTCTTTCGGGCGACGCGCATCACATCACGACGCCTTCGACCGATGGTCCGGTGCGCTGCATGCGTATGGCGCTGCGCCACGCCGGCATGAATCCCGACGAAATTGATTATCTGAATGCGCACGGCACATCCACGTCGGTGGGTGACGCCAATGAGGTGAAGGCTATTCGCGAAGTTTTCGGCGATCACGCTGCTCGCCTGGCCGTCAATTCGACCAAGTCGATGACGGGCCACCTGCTCGGCGGCGCCGGCGGTATTGAAAGCGTCTTCTCGGTGATGGCCATCCGTGATCAGGTGTCGCCTCCGACCATCAACCTCGACAACCTCGATCCGGAATGTGCCGGCGTTGACATTGTCGGCAAGACGGCGCGTCAGATGAAGATTCGCGCTGCGATGAAGAATTCGTTTGGCTTCGGCGGCACGAATTCAACCGTCATCTACAAGGCCTTTGCGGACTGAACCAGACGGAACCGCTGATTTCGAATCGTGTTCGATCCAGCAAAGTGATTTGGGAGGCTTCCGGGAACCTTTTGGGCCGGAAGCTTCTTTTTTATGCTTTTGGGGCAACCGAAGCACCGGCTGAGCTGCGGCGCTGCGGACGAGCTTTGATAAAATGATCTGTTCACGCGGAAGTCCCAATCCGCGCCCGGAACAGTCGGACTCAGGCTGGAGGCGATGACGAAGTGTCGGCCAAAAAACGCATTTCGTCAGACAGCTTCGCCTAAGTGACTGCCGGACGTTTCAATGAATTCATCTTGAATCTCTCAGCACTCTGCCGTTCAGACCGCCGGCCATTGATTCATCAATGGGCCCGCTGCCGGCAGAGCTCTAAAGGGCTTCCTGAAGACCCAAAGCATTTACAACATCGACGATGCAGAACATCCGAAACTTTTCGATCATCGCCCACATCGACCATGGTAAGTCCACGCTTGCCGACCGCCTGATTCAGCGCTGCGGAGGCCTCTCCGACCGCGAAATGAGCGAGCAGGTCCTCGACAGCATGGATCTTGAGCGCGAACGCGGCATTACCATCAAGGCGCAGACGGCGTCGCTGCGCTACAAAGCGAAGGACGGTCAGATTTATGAGCTTAACCTGATCGATACCCCGGGGCACGTCGACTTTTCTTATGAAGTGAGTCGTTCGCTCTCGGCCTGCGAAGGGGCGCTCCTCGTGGTTGACGCTACGCAGGGCGTAGAGGCGCAGACGGTCGCTAACTGCTACACCGCTATCGATCTCGGTGTCTCCGTGATCCCTGTGCTCAACAAAATGGATCTGCCGAGCGCGGATCCGACAGCAGCCGCAGAGGAAATCGAAGACGTGATCGGTATTGATGCGACCGATGCGATTCCTTGTTCGGCCAAAACCGGCATGGGCGTTGACGACATTCTCGAGCGCGTCGTGCGCGATGTGCCGCCGCCCAAGGGTGATCCGCAGGCGCCGCTCCAGGCGCTCATCATCGACTCATGGTTTGACAACTACGTGGGCGTAGTGATGCTGGTGCGCGTCGTCAACGGTACGGTGCGTCCCAAGGACAAGATCACGCTGATGGCGACCAATGCCACGCATTTGGTCGAGCAGATCGGTGTCTTTACGCCAAAGAGCAAGATGCGCGAATCGCTTTCCGCGGGTGAGGTGGGTTTCATCATCGCGGGCATCAAGGAATTGAAGGACGCTCGCGTGGGCGACACCGTAACGCTTGCGCAGAAACCGGCCGAGGAACCGCTCCCCGGTTTCAAGGCGGTGAAGCCGCAGGTGTTTGCCGGCCTCTTTCCGGTGGAATCAAATCAGTACGACGCGCTGCGCGACGCCCTCACGAAGCTTCAGCTTAACGATGCGGCGCTGCGTTTTGAGCCCGAAAGCTCTCAGGCGCTCGGCTTCGGCTTCCGCGCGGGCTTCCTTGGTCTCCTGCACATGGACATCGTGCAGGAGCGGCTGGAGCGCGAGTACAACATGGATCTCATCACGACGGCTCCGTCCGTCGTTTATGAGGTGCTGATGACCGACGGCGAAGTCGTGCAGGTGGAAAACCCCTCGAAGCTCCCGCCGGTCGACAAGATCGATGAGATTCGTGAGCCGATCGATACGGTGACGATTTTTGTGCCGAATGAATATGTCGGCGCCGTCATGAAGCTCTGTCAGGATAAGCGCGGTGTTCAGACCAATCTCGCCTATCACGGCCGCCAGGTGCACCTCACTTATGACCTGCCGCTCGCGGAAATCGTGCTGGACTTTTTTGACCGCATGAAGTCTCTCACCCGCGGCTACGCATCGATGGACTATGAGTTCAAGGAATATCGTGCGGCCGACGTGGTGCGTGTAGATATCCTCATCAACGGCGACAAGGTGGATCCGCTCTCAGCGATCATGCATCGTTCGAACGCCGTCTTCCGCGGCCGTGAGCTTGTGCAGCGGCTTCGCACGCTGATTCCCCGTCAGATGTACGAAGTTTCCATTCAGGCGGCCATCGGTGCGAACATCATCGCCCGCGAGAACGTGAAGGCGCTGCGCAAGAACGTTTTGGCCAAGTGCTACGGCGGCGACATCACGCGTAAGCGCAAGCTGCTCGAAAAGCAGAAGGCTGGTAAAAAGCGTATGAAGCAGGTGGGCAGCGTCGAAATTCCGCAGGAAGCCTTCCTCGCGATTTTGGAAGTTGACGAAAAGTAGTAAGCAATGGAAAGAAATGACGGTGTCAATGCTGACGAAGTCTGACTATTTCTATATACAAACAAGAACGCAATCGGGCATGGAAGCACGAACCCATTTAAGGCCATGAACTTCGCACTTATTCTTTTTATTTTGACGGTCATCACCGGCATTTTTTGGATTTTTGAGCGCACGGTATTTCTGCCGCAGCGCCGCCGGAAGGCCGAGGAAGCCGCGTCGGCTTTTGAAGCTGCTAACCGCGAGGCGCTCGGACGCGGCGATGCTGCTGTCGGCGAAGATCTGCGCCGTCTGAAGGCGACGGCGCTTCGTCAGCCGTGGTGGCTCGAGTACACCGCCGGACTTTTCCCGGTCATTCTGATCGTCTTTTTGCTGCGCAGCTTCCTTTTTGAGCCCTTTCGCATTCCGTCGGGGTCGATGCTGCCGACGCTGCATATCGGCGACTTCATTTTGGTCAATAAGTACGACTACGGCATTCGTCTGCCGGTGCTCAACACCAAGGTGCTCGAGGTGGGCGCTCCGCAAAAGGGCGACATCATCGTGTTCCGCTATCCGATGGACGAATCCGTTGACTTCATTAAGCGCGTCGTGGCAACGCCGGGCGACCGCGTTGAATACCGCGACAAAGTGCTCTACGTGAATGGAGTCGAACAGGCCCAGTCCCGTCCGCGCGACTTTGTTGACGATTCGACGATGGTGACGCTCGAAGAGCGTACGGAAAACCTCTCCGGTCTGGAGCACTCCATCGCGGTTGACCATCGCCGGCCGAGCTGGGTGCCCATGCAGGCCGTGATGAAAAAAGAATCCACCTGCAGCTACAACGACCGCGGGTTCGTCTGCACGGTGCCCGAAGGCAAGTACTTTGCCATGGGCGACAACCGTGACAACAGTGAAGACAGCCGCTTCTGGGGTTTTGTGCCGGATGAAAACTTGGTCGGCAAGGCTGTCTGCATCTGGGCGAACTTCAGCGACATGGGCCGCATCGGCAGCATTTACTAATGCTTGGACGATGAGCGGCACAATTGAAATAAACAAAGACAAGAGACCATCACAAATGCTTTCGCTTGAAGCGCTCGAGGAGCGCATCGGCTACGTCTTTCAGGATAAGAAGCTTTTGCGCCGTGCGGTTACGCACCGCAGCTTTGCGCAGGAGCACAATGAACGTCTGGAGTTTCTCGGTGACTCGGTGCTTAACTGCGTTATCGGCTATGCGCTTTTTCTGCGTGATAAACACTTCAACGAAGGCGAGCTCTCGCGAGTGCGCGCCAATCTCGTGTGTGAAAAGACGCTCCACGAAATTGCCCTGAAGATTGATGTTTCAAGCTTCCTCTACATGGGGGAAGGTGAGGTAAAGACGGGCGGCGCACATCGTGCGTCGATTCTTGCCGATGCCATGGAAGCGATTTTCGGCGCTGTTTTTCGCGAAGCCGGTTTTGATACGGCGCAGCGCGTTATCCTGAAACTCTACGACCCGATCCTGACGGGGCTGACCCCGGAGCAGATGAGCAAGGATCCCAAGACCCGCCTGCAGGAACTCCTGCAGGGAGATCATCTGCCTCGACCCGAATATGCGATCGTCGCCGCCACGGGCGCTGCTCATGAGCGGCGCTTTGAGTGTGAATGCCGCATCGAGCGGCTCAAAATCGTGACGCGGGGCACTGCCACGAGCCGTCGTGAAGCCGAACAGGCTGCGGCGGAATTGGCCCTGACAGCTGCCAAGGAGGCGCTGAAATGACTGACGATTTGAAGAATTTTGAAAAAGCGCCTGAGGCCGATACGCCTCAGACGGAAGACCCGACAACGCTTGAGATGCCGACGGATGATCTTGAGGCCGACATCGAGCCGGGCAAACCCGACGATGATTTCGAGCGCATGCTCGCGCAGGCCGGAGCGCTCAGCTCCGCCAAGGTTCCCGAGGGCTTCCGCTGCGGGTATGTTGCCGTGGTGGGACGCCCCAATGTCGGTAAATCGACGCTCATCAACGCCATTGTGGGTGAAAAGGTTTCCATTACGTCAAAGAAACCTCAGACGACCCGCAACCGCGTGCTCGGCGTGCTGACGACCGATAAGGCACAGTTCATTTTTGTGGATACGCCGGGCTTTCAGACCAAGGTGAAGAATCAGCTGACGCGCCGCATGAACCGTTCCGTGCGCTCTACGCTTTCCGAGGTCGATGCTGTGGTGATGGTGATCGAGTCAAACGGCTGGAAGCCGGGCGATCTTGAAGTGCTTCGTCTGCTGCCGACGGAAGCATCCAACGTCATTCTTGCGGTGAGCAAGACCGATCTCTCGAAGGACCGCAACGCGCTTTTGCCGCTGATGGCTGATTCGATGCGCCGCTATCCCTTCGCCGCCATTGTGCCGGTGTCGGCTGAAAAGCACCGTCAGCTCGACGATCTGCTGCGCGAAATCGAAAAGCCCCCGAAAGCATTCCGTACTTTGATCCGGACCTCTATATACGGACAAGTCGCCGCGTTTCTGGCTGCGGAAACGATCCGCGAAAAGGCCTTCCGTCTGCTCGGCGACGAACTGCCCTACGGCACGGCTGTCACGATTGACAAGTGGAAGGAAGAGACGGACGACAAAGGCGTGCGCCGTGCGGATATTGTGGCCACGCTCATTGTTGACCGTGAAAGCCATAAGCCTATCGTGATCGGTGAAAAGGGCGCCAAGCTGCGCGAAATTTCGCGCCTCGCCCGTGCCGACATCGAGGAGCAGCTCGGCTGCCCGGTGCATCTTGAAGTTTGGGTGCGTGTGCGCCGCGGCTGGTCCGACGACGTCAAGGCGCTCAAGACCCTCGGCTACGATTGATGCCGCGGCTTGCCGCCAGCCGAAAAGGAGTCCGACGAGCGTGACCGCTGATGCGCCGCATCCCGATCCCAGCCTGCCGCCGCCCATGGATGCCGTGGGCGGCGCTGACGCCTTGGCGGAGGGCGGCATGCTGACGTCGGCGGGTGCGGACGATGGGGCTGCGCCGTCCCCTTCACTCGATGCCGAGCAGGCTGAAGGCCGATGGGGCGATGATGCGCTGCTTGATCTCCCGCGGCTTCCTAACGGCAAAAAGGAGGTGCTCGCTTCGAGCAAAAGCGCTACGGTGGAGGGCGT
>SCPP01000404.1_pt1 | contig 13031 bp, 11 predicted proteins | sample 6106811 | NCBI WGS metagenome assembly SCPP01 (sample SAMN10720449, study PRJNA508395) | human gut metagenome | isolation source: Participant 2 stool, 15 month | host: Homo sapiens | collected 2018
CGTTGATCCAAAAGCCGTTCAATGCCGTGCCTGAATCGAAGATCGTGGTCCGTTTCTGGTTGATCGGTATTATTTTGGCTGTTATGACGATAGTTATGTTAAAGATGAGATAAAAGATGAGTAAGAGAATGGTTATATTAGGGGCCGGGGAGAGTGGCGCGGGAGCCGCTGTCTTGGCGAAGGCGAAAGGATTCGACGTGTTCGTGTCCGATAAATCGTCTATCAAACCTAAGTATAAGGAGATGCTGGACAACCACGGGATTCGTTGGGAAGAGGGACAGCATACCGAAGCCGACATCTTGAGTGCCGACGAAATTGTCAAGAGCCCGGGTATTCCCGACAAGGCTCCTATCATACAGTTATTGAAGAAGCAAGGTACGCCGATCATCTCCGAGATCGAGTTTGCCGGAAGGTATACGGACTCGAAGATGATTTGCATCACGGGTAGCAACGGCAAGACGACAACGACGATGCTTACGTATCATATACTGAAAGAAGCGGGCGTGGACGTGGGCTTGGCCGGAAATGTCGGAAACAGCTTGGCGCTTCAGGTTGCGGAAGATCCACATGCGGTCTACGTGATCGAGTTGAGCAGTTTCCAACTGGATAATATGTACGACTTTAGAGCGGATATCGCTATTATATTGAATATAACACCGGATCATCTGGACCGTTATAACTATGAGATGCAGAATTATGTAGACGCTAAGTTCCGCATCTTGCAAAATCAGACGAAGGACGACGCCTTCATTTTCTGGAACGATGACCCGATCATTGCACGCGAGATTGCCAAGCGCCATCCTGCGGCTACTCTTTACCCATTCGCCGAAACATATGAAGACGGCGTGAAGGGATATACGGATAATAATCAAATAGTAATTGAAACGGCAAACGGAACATTTACGATGGAACAAGACCTATTGGCATTGACTGGTACGCATAACCTGTATAACTCTTTGGCTTCGGGGATAGCGTCCAAGATCGTGGACATTCATGATGAGAAAATACGTGCCTCACTCAGTGATTTCACGGGTGTTGAGCACCGTTTGGAAAAGGTGCTTCGCGTGCGTGGTGTTGATTATATCAATGACTCGAAAGCTACGAACGTAAACTCTTGTTGGTATGCCTTGCAGAGCATGACGACTCCGGTCGTTTTGATCTTAGGGGGCACGGATAAAGGGAATGATTACTCGGAGATCGAGGAATTAGTGAATAAGAAGGTACATTCATTGATTTTCATGGGTGTGGATAATACGAAACTGCATGCGTTCTTCGACGGGAAAGTGGCGAATATTGAAGACGCCCGCTCGATGGAGGAGGCTGTGGCGAAAGCTTATAAGATGGCTCATAAGGGAGATACGGTATTGCTCTCTCCTTGTTGCGCCAGCTTCGACCTGTTCAAGAGCTATGAGGATCGGGGCGATCAGTTCAAGGCTTGCGTACGTAATTTGTAATAAAGGATAAAATGGATCTGGCGAGTAAACTGTTTAAGGGCGACCGGGTGATATGGATCATCTTCATGTTCCTGTGTCTTATATCGGTGGTGGAGGTGTTCAGCGCGACCAGTACGATCGCTTATAAGAACGCGAATCACTGGGCGCCTATCGTACGGCACGCCACCTTTTTATTGGGGGGTTTCGTCATGGTATTGCTGTTACATAATATACCGTGTCGTTTCTTCTCTGCGTTTATTATATTATTGCCGGTCTCGATGTTGATGTTGATCGTGACGCCCTTTATCGGCGTGGACGCTAATGATGCGCATCGATGGCTGGAAATCATGGGAATACAGTTCCAGCCTTCGGAGTTCGGGAAGCTGGCTTGTGTCGTGTTTGTCGCTTTCTTGCTCAGCAAGCGGGGGAAATCAACGGAGAACCAGATCTTTAAGTATATACTGATTGGAGTAGGACTCACCTGTGTCTTGATTCTGCCAGAGAACTTCTCTACGGCGTTTATGCTATTCGGGGTTTGTTTCCTGATGATGTTTATCGGTCAGTTGCCATTTGGTAAGTTGGCGAAGCTGGCGGGCATCTTGATGTTGGCGTTGGTATTGTTCTTGGTGTTGCTTAAGTTTACGCCAGCCGCTATTACTCAGTATTTGCCGGATCGATTCGTTACTTGGCAGGGGCGTTTGGAGCGTTTCTTCGACGGGCATAAGGATAATTTGGATGAGAGTGGTACGTATAAGATAACCGATGATAATTATCAGGTAACCCATGCGAAGATAGCTATTGCCAGGGGAGGCGTATTAGGACAGATGCCCGGACATGGCCAACAGCGTGACTTCCTGCCACAGGCGTATTCAGATTTTATCTATGCGATTATCATAGAGGAACTGGGTATCGTTGGGGGGATCTTTGTACTGTTGCTTTATATAATGCTGCTAGTGCGGGTCGGGATGATCGCCCGGAAATGTGATAAATCATTCCCGAAATTCCTAGTGTTGGGATGTGGGTTGCTGGTGGTAGTCCAAGCCTTGGCGAATATGGCGGTAGCCGTGAATTTAGTGCCCGTTACCGGGCAACCGATGCCGTTGGTGAGCCGGGGGGGTACGTCTACGCTTATATCTTGTATCTATTTCGGGATCATATTGAGCGTAAGTCGTTTTGGAGCCAATATCGGAAATGAGGATGAGGAAGAGGAGGATACGGAGAATCCAGAGAATCCTTCCGACGAGCCATCCGGAGAGACAATAAATCAGGCGGTCGAGGGAGAGAAAGAAGATAATCCGCTATCGGCTGTCGAAACGATAACTGTAGAGTCAAAAGTATGAGAAAGTACCGGATCATAATAAGTGGTGGTGGTACGGGAGGCCATATCTTCCCGGCCATATCTATCGCTAATACTTTCAAGAAACGTTTTCCGGATGCGGAAATCTTATTTGTGGGGGCGGAAGACCGCATGGAAATGGATAAGGTTCCGGCAGCTGGTTATAAAATCGTAGGTTTACCAGTGAGTGGGTTTGATCGTGCCCACTTGATGAACAACGTGAAGGTCATGGCTCGTTTAGCGAAAAGCTTGCGCTTGGCGAGGAAGACGATCCGTGAGTTCAAGCCGGATATAGCGGTCGGCGTGGGCGGTTATGCCAGTGGACCGACTTTATGGATGGCGGCTTCGCAAGGTGTTCCTGCGTTGATACAGGAACAAAACTCATATGCCGGTGTGACCAATAAGTTGTTGGCGAAGAAAGCGAGCAAGATTTGTGTCGCTTACGAGGGCATGGAGAAGTTCTTTCCGGCGGATAAGATCGTGATTACGGGAAATCCGGTGCGACAGGATTTGGAAGAGGCGCTGAGTAAGAAAGAGGAGGCGTTGGCGTTCTTCGGGCTTTCTCCGGAAAAAAAACGATCCTTGTGGTAGGTGGTAGCCTTGGCGCACGGACGATTAACCGGAGTATTCAAGGGGATCTGGATAAGTTCTTCGCCTCGGATGTACAGGTTATTTGGCAAACCGGTAGGTATTATTACAGCGACGCTTCCAAGCATTTGAAGGCGTACCGGGGAATGCCGGTTTGGTGCTCAGACTTTATTACCCGTATGGATTATGCTTATTCAGCGGCCGATTTGGTGATATCCCGTGCGGGGGCTAGTTCTATCTCGGAGCTTTGCTTATTAGGAAAACCGGTGGTCTTGGTGCCTTCGCCGAATGTGGCGGAAGATCATCAGACCAAGAATGCCTTGGCCTTGGTCCATAAGGATGCCGCCGTTATGACCGCCGATAAAACGCGCGAAAAGGATTTGGTGCCTACTGCCTTGAAGATAGTTCATGACGATGAACGTTTGCGTACGTTGAGCCGTAATATCGAGACCTTGGCGCAACGCCATAGCGCAGACCGTATCGTGGATGAGATTGTTAAGATTATAGATAAGAAATAAGGAATATGGATATAAATAAAGTGACAGCGGTGTATTTCGTAGGTGCCGGGGGTATTGGGATGAGTGCCTTGATCCGTTATTTCCTCGCTAAGGGAAACGAGTGGGCGGATACGATAAGACCCCTTCCGATTTAACCGAGGAGTTGAAAAAGGAGGGAGCCGATATTCACTATGAGGATAATGTAGCTTTGATCGGGGAGGCGTTCAAGTCGCCCGATGATACGCTGGTGGTTTATACGCCGGCGGTCCCGGAGTCGCATACGGAATTGACCTATTTCCGGGCGCACGGTTTTGAGGTGATGAAGCGGGCACGTGTCTTGGGAGAGATTACGAAAAGCAGCCGGGGTTTATGCGTGGCGGGAACGCACGGCAAGACAACGACCTCTTCTATGCTGGCTCATTTGCTGAAACAATCGCCGGTGGATTGCAATGCTTTCCTCGGAGGAATCCTAAAGAACTACGAGAGTAATTTGATGTTGTCTGATACGAGCGACTTTACCGTGATCGAGGCGGATGAGTTCGATCGTTCTTTTCATTGGCTTACTCCTTATATGGCAGTGATTACTTCCGCAGATCCAGATCATCTGGATATTTACGGTACGGCGGAGGCTTACCGGGAGAGTTTCGAGAAATTTACCTCCTTAATTCGTCCTGATGGTTGTCTACTGATCAAGAAGGGAATCAACGTAACGCCCCGTTTACAGGAGGGTGTCAAGAAATATACCTATTCCGTTACGGAAATAGCGGACTTTTACGCTGAAAATATTCGTATTTGCGACGGAAATATTACCTTTGACTTCGTTGGTCCGGAAATCCGTATTCCTGATGTGGAATTAGGTGTTCCCGTAAAGGTTAATATAGAGAACGGGGTAGCGGCTATGGCGATCGCTTGGTTGAACGGAGTGAAACCGGAGGATTTGAAAAAGGGTATGGCTACATTTGCCGGACCTCGCCGCCGTTTCGATTTCCATTTGAAGACTGATCAAGTGGTATTGATCGATGATTATGCCCATCATCCGGCCGAATTGCGACAGAGTATCTTGTCGGTGAAGGAATTATATGCGGGTCGTAAGGTGACAGGTATTTTCCAGCCGCATCTATATACCCGTACCCGGGATTTCGCTGGTGATTTCGCCGCGAGTCTCTCTTTATTGGATGAGTTGATCTTGCTGGATATCTATCCGGCTCGTGAGGAACCGATTCCGGGGGTGAGCTCTCGGATCATTTTTGATAAGGTGACGATCCCTTCCAAGACGCTGTGTAAGAAGGAAGAGCTTTTGGACGTGGTTGCCGCCGGGAAATATGAGGTAGTATTAATGGTAGGCGCCGGTAATATCGACCGTTTGGTGGAGCCTGTAAAAGAGATTTTATGTAAACAAATAAGGAAACCGTGATCCGAATAATTTCCATAGTAGTAGCCACGTTGTTGTTCTGTTACATCGTGTTTGTGTCGTTTTTCTTTCGGGAAATACGTCAGGACTCTATTTGCCAAGATCTGCAAGTCGTGGTGAAAGACAGTCTGGATAAACACTTCGTGAGCGAGAGTGACCTTGTGTCTATACTGAAGAAAGCTGGGCTAGATCCGATCAAGCGGTCAATGGCCGACGTGAATACGGATCGGATAGAGACGGAATTGCTTAAAAATGAGATGATCGCCCAAGTGGAGGCGTATAAGACTCCTTCGGGTATTATCAAGCTAGAGGTCATGCAAAAGATGCCTATCCTCCGGATTATGGGCGTAAGAGGTAGTTATTACGTGGATAATCTGGGAACCACCATGCCGATCAGTCGTCGGTATGCCGCGCATGTGCCAATTGTGAGTGGATATGTGGAAAAAGAGCTTGCGGTGACCGACTTATACAAATTTGCATTATTTTGCAAGAGAATGAGTTCTGGAATGACCAGATTGAACAAATCTATGTCTATCCGGATAATGATATAGAACTTATTCCAAGAGTGGGTAACCACCGGATCATGTTGGGTACTTTGAATGAATTCGAAGAAAAGCTTGCGAATTTAAAGCTTTTCTATGAACAAGCGATCCCTAAAGTGGGTTGGGAAAAGTACAGTATGATTAATTTAAAATATAAGAATCAGATTGTTTGTACTAAAAAATAGATGATATGGCATACACAGACTTTATAGCAGCTATTGACCTAGGTACCTCCCATATGGTAGGAATGGTGGGGACTAAGAATGCGACGGGCGCTCTTTCAATCATCGCCTACGAAGTTGAGAACTCCGGCACCTGCATACGAAGAGGATGTGTATATAACGTGAAGGAGACGGCGAGTAAGATAAAACGCTTGATCCTCAAGTTGGAGAATAAACTGGGGGGGACCAAGATCGGGCAGGTATATGTGGGACTGGGTGGCCAGTCACTCCGTTCTATCGAGCATACGGTTTGCAAGGTATTGGGAACGGAAGGTGTGGTCACGGAGGAGATCATAGACTCTCTTTATCAAGAGTGTAAGGATTATCGTCCGGATATGTTGACCGTTCTTGACGTGGTTTCTCCTTCCTATTTTTTAGATGATAAGCCAGAGTCCAACCCGGTGGGCGTGCCTTGTAGCCGTATCGAGGCTCGTTACAAGTTGATTGTTGGACGTCCTTCCTTGAAATTAAATATTGTCAATAGCATTTCGGAACAAGCGAAAATCGAGATCGCCGGTATTCTGGTGTCACCCCTCGCGTTGGGAGATGTTGTCTTGAGCGACAATGAGAAGGACTTGGGTTGCGCCTTGATCGGTTTCGGTGCCGGCGTGACGACGATATCTGTCTATAAGGGTGGTAAGTTGGCCAGCCTTTCCGTTGTTCCCTTTGGAGGTAATTTGATAACAAAAGATATAACCAATCTCAGGGTCGTAGAGTCTGAGGCGGAACGCTTGAAGATCACTTATGGTAGCGCGAAAGCGGACCGGGATAATGATATGACCATCCAAGTGAGTTTAGCGGATGGAATGGGCTTGCGTGAGATTAAGCTGGCCGAGTTGAACGGCGTGATCGAGGCCCGTATGGATGAGATCTTAGAGAATGTATATGCTCGTCTGGAGGCTACAGGCTTGATGAGCGTTCTCGGTGCCGGCATCGTGATTACGGGTGGAGGCGCCGCTTTGAAGAATTTACCGGCTGTTATGAGCGAACGCTTGAAGATGGAGGTTCGCTATTCAGCGGTTCGCAAGGGGGTTGTCGCTAGTGGTGATTTAGTGGTCGCCAGCAATCCCGAATATGCGGTAGCCGTCGGCCTCTTGGCGAAAGGAACTAAGAATTGTGCGTTATATATACCTCCTAAACCCGAACCTAAACCGGAGCCTAAGGTTGAGCTTGAACCGACAGTGGAACCGATAGTGGAACCGGAACCTATTAAGGAAAAACCGAAGAAAGAGAAAAAGGAGAAAAAAGGTTTTGGCTGGAAACCAAAGACTTGGATCGATACCTTTGGTAAAACCCTCTTCGATGACGATGATAACGAGAGTAAATAACGTGATCTACGAATGTAATAAAACCGGAAGACAATGGACGACACAATATTAAATTTTAATTATCCTACGGATACTCCCAAAATCATTAAGGTGATTGGTGTTGGAGGCGGTGGCGGAAACGCTGTTACTCATATGTATAAGGAGGGCATACACGATGTTACATTCGTGTTATGTAATACGGATAATCAAGCCTTGAACCGTTCGGATGTTCCTATCAAGTTGTTGCTGGGACGTGAGATCACGCAGGGATTGGGCGCGGGAAATAAGCCGGAACGTGCGATGATGGCGGCCGAGGAGAGTCTGGACGATCTTCGAGGTATGTTGAACGACGGTACGAAGATGGTATTTATTACCGCCGGTATGGGTGGTGGTACCGGTACGGGTGCCGCTCCGGTTATCGCTCGTATCGCGAAGGATATGGGAATATTGACGGTAGGTATCGTAACCATTCCTTTCTTGTTCGAGGGTGAGCGTAAGATTATACAGGCCTTGAATGGTGTGGAGGAGATCGCGAAGAACGTGGATGCCTTATTGGTGATCAATAACGAGCGTTTGCGTGAGATTTATTCGGACCTTTCCGTGATGAACGCTTTCGGCAAGGCCGATGATACCTTGACGATCGCCGCCAAGAGTATCGCGGAGATCATTACGCTTCCGGGTATTATCAACCTCGACTTCGCCGATGTTAACACCACGATGAAAGATGGTGGTGTCGCTTTGATGAGTAATGGTTTTGGTGAAGGAGAAGGACGTGTTCGCCAAGCGGTGGAAGACGCTCTGAATTCTCCGCTATTAAGCAACAACGACGTAAAGAACGCCAAGAAAATCCTGTTCAACGTATATTTCAGCGAGGAAGCCGAGTTGCGCATGGAGGAGATGAACGACGTGCATAACTTTATGTCCGAGTTCAACCGTGATATAGAGGTTATCTGGGGTACTGCCGTGGATAATACATTAGGTAATAAAGTGAAAATGACGATCCTCGCTACTGGATTTACGATGGATGATATTCCATTGATCGCTGATAAACGCAGGAATGAAGCCGCTCAGATGACGGAAGAAGAATTGCGCTTAGAAGAAGAGCGAATCGAGAAAGAGCGTAAGGAGCGTGATTTGATTGGTAAATATTATGGTGCTTCCGCACAAAAGGCGGGTCGTTTTACCTCTCGTGCGAAAGCGGTAGTTTTGACTCAGGAAGAGTTGGATGATGATGCCTTGATCGCTTTGATAGAGGATAATCCGACTTATAACCGGGATCCGAAGATCGTAGCCCGTGCCCGTTCCAAAGTAGCGGGAGAGGATATTCAAGTATCGGCTCCGACAACGGCGAAGCAACCGGCTAACCAACCTCGCCAAGATTCTCAGCGGGGGGGTAAACAAGTGATCAGTTTCCGATAGTTAATAATATAATAAGGATATGGATTTATTTGAACAAGTCAGTGAAGACATTAAAAACGCTATGAAGGCGAAAGATAAAGTCGCCTTGGAGACATTGAGAAATGTAAAGAAATTTTTCTTGGAAGCGAAAACCGCTCCGGGAGCCAATGATACGCTGACGGATGCGGATGCCTTGAAGATCATGCAGAAGTTGGTGAAACAAGGGAAAGATTCCGCTACGATTTATGTGCAACAGGGCCGTCAAGACCTAGCGGATGTTGAGTTGGAGCAAGTAAAAGTGATTGAGAATATTTACCTCAACAAATGTCTGCCGAGGAATTGGAGAAAGAATTGAAAGCTATTATCGCTCAAGTCGGTGCCGCTGGCCCGAAAGATATGGGTAAGGTAATGGGTGTAGCCTCAAAAGCATTGGCAGGAAGAGCCGAAGGACGGATGATTTCCGAGACGGTTAAGCGTTTACTTAATTAATTGATTCATACGAAGACCGCACTAAGGGCATTCTGACAATTACTCGTTAGAATGCCCTTGGTACGGTTTTCTCGTATATACCTTTTCCTTTGACAATTTAATTCTTTAGAAAACCATGATTACTTTTACATGTTGTCTGATAGCCCTTATCGTTGGATATTTTACGTATGGTAAATTTGTCGAGCGGGTGTTTGGCGTAGATCCCTCCCGGGTTACTCCCGCTTTCACAAAACAAGATGGTGTTGATTATATACCCTTGCCTACTTGGAAGATTTTCATGATCCAATTTTTGAATATAGCGGGTCTGGGACCTATTTTCGGCGCTATCATGGGGGCTAAATTTGGGGTAGCTTCTTTCCTTTGGATCGTATTGGGAAGTATATTTGCGGGCGCTACCCATGATTTCCTGGCGGGAATGCTTTCGTTGCGGCATGATGGAGAAAGTCTTCCTGAATTGATCGGACGGTATCTGGGGAACAACTTTAAGCAATTTATGCGGGGCTTTACGGTTATCTTGATGATCTTGGTGGGTGCTGTTTTCGTAGCTGGGCCTGCAGGGTTGCTGGCTAAACTGACTCCGGAATATCTAGATGCTACGTTCTGGATTATCGTCGTATTCATTTATTATATACTGGCTACTCTATTACCTGTTGATAAGATTATCGGAAAGATCTATCCATTATTCGCCATCGCTTTGCTATTTATGGCCGTAGGTATCTTGGTTATGTTATTTATTAACCAGCCGCCGTTACCTGAGATTACGGATGGACTTAGTAATACGCATCCGGGAGGCTTGCCTATTTTTCCGATCATGTTTGTTAGTATCGCTTGTGGCGCTATCTCTGGCTTTCATGCTACCCAAAGTCCATTGATGGCCCGTTGCATGAAAAGTGAGAAATACGCCCGTCCCGTATTTTACGGAGCGATGATTACCGAAGGTATCGTAGCCTTGATCTGGGCCGCCGCCGCTACGTATTTCTTCCATAATAACGGAATGGAGGAGAACAATGCCGCTGTCGTAGTAGACAGTATCACGAAAGAGTGGCTGGGCGCTGTCGGAGGTGTATTAGCGATACTGGGTGTGATAGCAGCTCCGATTACTTCTGGCGATACGGCTTTCCGCTCGGCTCGTCTGATTGTCGCAGACTTCCTGCATATGGAGCAAAAAACGGTGGTCAAACGTCTGATGATCTGTATTCCCATGTTTATCGTTGCGATAGGAATCTTATTATATAGTCAAAAAGATAAGGATGGCTTCGATATGATCTGGCGTTATTTCGCATGGAGTAACCAGACGTTGGCAGTATTTACCCTATGGGCCTTAACCGTATATTTGGTACAAGCAAAGAAATTATATGTGATAACCTTGATTCCCGCCTTATTCATGACGGCGGTATGTTCTACCTATATTTTTGTAGCTCCGGAAGGGTTTGGTCTTTCCTCCGGTTTTTCTCAACTTTTGGGGCTACTAGTTACACTGAACGTTTTCGGGATCTTCTTAGTCTGGAAAAGAAAGAAAGTATAAAAAAGGCTGGCTAAATGTAAGCCAGCCTTTTCTGTCGTTATTGTTCAAGTGAATTAAAGCACTTGTATGCCTTCCTCACGGGCTTGTTCCTCCCCGGAAGGAGTGATTAATTTATAACCCTTGCCGTGGATGTTGATGATCTCGATACCCGGATCGTCTTTCAACAATTTACGTAATTTTGTGATATAAACGTCCATGCTACGAGCGTTGAAATAGTTATCGTCTACCCAGATTGTCTTCAAGGCGTAGTTACGCTCAAGGATCTCATTTGCGTGGGCGCACAACAAACTTAATAATTCGCATTCCTTCGTGGTAAGTTTCGTAACCTTGTCGCCGATAGCCAACGTTTGTTTTTGGGTATCGAACAAGAAGTTTCCTAACTTGTAGAAAGGAATATCTTTCATCTTCTTACCTTTCACACGGCGAAGGATAGCCTCGATACGAAGCAATAGCTCTTCCATGCTAAACGGTTTTGTCAAGTAGTCATCCGCACCGATCTTGAATCCTTCCAAGATGTCTTCCTTCATAGTCTTGGCTGTAAGGAAGATAATAGGGATATCAGGATTGATAGAGCGAATTTCTTGTGCCAAGGTGAAACCATCTTTCTTTGGCATCATGACATCCAACACACAAAGATCGTATTTACCTTTGGTAAAACCTTTGTATCCGGCTTCTCCGTCAGAGAATAGGTCCGTTACATACCCTTTAGCTTGTAAGTATTCTCTTAAAAGCATTCCTAAATTCTCATCGTCTTCACAAAAGAAGATCTTTAGTTTTTCTTCCATAACTAACTTTTTATAAGAGGTAAAGTAATAATAAATTTTGTTCCAATGTTTCCGGCACCACTTTCAGCACGGATCGTACCTTTGTGGTCCTCAATAATTTTACGTACGTAAGCGAGTCCGAGGCCGAACCCTTTCACGTCATGTACGTTGCCTGTCGGTACGCGGAAGAAACGGTCGAATACCTTTTTCAGATATTCTTTCTTGATACCGATACCATTATCTTCCACGGAGATCAACAGCTTTCCGTTCTCGTTCCAAGTGCGTGCCATCAATGTAAGCGGAACTTCCGGGCGGCGGTATTTAACCGCATTGTCCATCAAGTTGAACAATACATTGGTGATATGCATTTCATCCACATATATATCCGATTCTGTAGCTTGCAGGTCTATATCCATTGTACCGCCGTACTTCTCGACCTTTAAAACGAAGGTGTTAGCCACGTTCGCTACCAAATCATTCGCGTCAATTTCTTTCAATTTAAGCGCTGCTTTCTGTCGTTCGAACAAAGACATCTGTAGCACTTTCTCGACCAAGAAGCTCAATCGCTTCGTCTCGTCGTTGATTACGCCGGATATATGCTTGAATACGTCCGGACTCTTCGTTATATCCGAATCCTTCAACATCTGGGCGGCGAGCGAGATCGTGGATACGGGTGTCTTCAACTCGTGCGTCATGTTGTTGATAAAGTCGTTTTTCATCTCGGATAACTTCTTCTGACGGAATACGATGTAAATCGTGAAGACGAAGGTTATCAACAGGATCAATGAGAATATAACCGATGGAACGATGAAAGTAATAGAGCTTGAGATATAATCCCCTTTCGTCGGAAAATAAACTCTCAGGTAGTTTAGTTTCGATGGGGGATCGTTCGGGAAAAGCACTTGGGTGATCACGTCAGAGGCGATCGGTTGCTTTTGGAATTCTCCGCTCTGGTATACTACATTTCCATCTTTGTTAATAACAGAAAACACAAACGGCAAGTTCAAACCGTTGTTAATAAATTCTGTTTTTAAGTAATTGTTCAGCTTTTTAAAATCTATACGTTCCTCAATCGGCTTTAGATTCGCGGTGTATAAGATGTTGTAAATCACCTCCTCTATCAGTCCACCTTGGTACTGGTAACGTCTTTTTAGTGTCTTCTGTAAATCTTTAGATGTGTTTTACGATGCTGTTGGCAGACTGCCGTTTTGACAAGGAAGAGAGCGGCTCGAACTTATGGGCGCTAAAACTTTGCATCTCTATTTGTTGAACGGTTCCATTAGAATCCTTGATCTGTAATTGGTATTTCTCATGGTTGATCACTTGTCCTAGGCTTTGGGCATCCGGGGCATTTTGATACATGAAATTTGTCTCATCCCGGTTGATATCATCCTCGAGGTATTTACGGGTCTCATCCAATTCCAGATTCTTAGATACTTGGCGCAGGCTTCTTTTGACAGTCTCATTGAACTGTTCGCTGCGTGTCTTAAAGTATAATGCTCACATAGTTTACCTGTAGG
>SCPP01000354.1_pt1 | contig 13001 bp, 6 predicted proteins | sample 6106811 | NCBI WGS metagenome assembly SCPP01 (sample SAMN10720449, study PRJNA508395) | human gut metagenome | isolation source: Participant 2 stool, 15 month | host: Homo sapiens | collected 2018
ATAGCCATATCTATTTCTATTGGCAATTGAATCTCTCCTGTTACATCCGTCGTTTTGAAATAAAACTGCAGACGGTCATCATCAAAGTATCCTGTGTCTCGTCCACCTTCATTGATATCTAACATGTATACTTCTGCTGTAAACTTTGTATGTATAGAGGAAGCTTGATCCATTTCAGGCTGTGAATCTGGAATGTATTTATCCACCGCATCCATCAATTCCATGATCTTATCTCCCCATTCTCCATCTGGATCTTCAAGGGCTTTTAAAGCAGATCCATAGATAAACGGAATATCAGATCCAACAAATCCGCACTGATATAGCTGGTCACGAATCCCCATTTCTACCAATTCCAGCATTTCCATATCATCTACCATATCACATTTATTCATAAATACTACGATATGTTGCATTCCCATATGATGAGCAATCATAATCTGTTCTGCTGTTTGTGACATGATTCCATCTATTGCAGATACTACTAGGATAGCTCCATATTCAATGCTAGATGTCAAGCTTATATTTCTCTCTTCTCTTGTTGTAAGAGTTTTTTTGATTGCATCTGTTAAAGTCGTTTTTCCATGACCTCGATATCCAATTATTCCTATCGTGCAATGAGTTTTCTTTCCTTCAAATGTTTCTTTCCCCATATTTATATCTCCCATTATCAGTTGTTTTTATTCTTCATAAATCATGACTTTACAGTCTTTCTTATAACAAGCAACACCATATTTAATGAAATTTCGCATTCCATCTTGCTTCAATTTAGCAATATAGTCTTTATCTTCAATCTGTTTTAAAGCCTGCTTGCACGCTGCATCCATATTTCCATCTTCGGCATACTTTAATTCAATGACGATTCCCGTTCGATTCTCCGGGGCCTCTATCAGAATATCACTGTATCCGATTCCTGATTCTGCATTTGACTTTATCAGCCAGCTTGACTTATATCCAAGAAGACCGAGTAAAATTCCGTGATAAAAATTTTCTTTCTTCTCTTTTGCGATTGCTGTATCTCTTATACTGATCGTATTCCATAGATAATCTCCAAAAAGCTGTTCAATTTTTTCTGGTTTTTTCTCTATAAACGCATTACAAAATATTTCTAGTGTTTTTCCATCATTTTTTGAAACATCACTAAACCATTCTTTGATCTTTTTTGTAAATAGATTTCTTATCTCTGTATTTGGTATCGACAAAAGATATTTACCATTTTGAGTTCGTCCCTGTTGTGTTAGATATCCTGTTGTAAAAAGCACACTCCACAAATTTTCTATACTCTTATCCAACTCATTATAGGTAAGCTCCTCTGCAATTTCCTTTTCAATACACTCTCCACTGATCAAACGCTCAATCTCATTCTTTGTCTGAATATCTGCCTTATCTATAAATCTGCGAACAATTTCATTTCCGCTAGAATTAGACCAAAAATCTTCTGGTAATGCATCGGGATCTGCACATAGACTTTTACAATAACGAATCACATCCCATGGGCAATAGATATCTGTATTTCCGAAACGATAACCATCATACCACTCCCTAATCTGAAGGTAATGATCTGATAAATTATAATCGCTAAGAATCTTTTTCACTTCTGTATCGGTAAATCCAAAACATTCATCATACTGAACATTGAGAATAGATAAAACTTCAAAATTATTAAGTCCGGTGAAAATGCTTTCTTTCGAAATTCTAAGACATCCTGTCAAAACTGCAAATTGTAGAAAATCATTTGTTTTTAGTACTTGCCCCAAAAGACCTCTCATGAGTTCAACCATTTCATCATAATAGCCTTTCTGAAAAGCTTTATCTAGCGGAACATCATATTCATCAATAAGAATAATCGTCTTCTTCCCATAATGTTTGCACAAAAGTTCTGATAATAGTCTGATACTATCTGTTATATCATCAGCTTTTCCATCTAAAAGGCTCTGAAATTGCTTAATCTCTTCTTCTATTAATTTATCACTATTTTTTAGATAATGGTGTCTTCGTGCTTCATTTTTAATAATCGTTGTAATCCGAATAATCGCTTCTTCAAAAGTTAATCCATCGATTCCCTTCAATGACAGAAAGATTACTGGATACTTACCCATATATTCATCACATAATTCTTTATTTTTAGAAATATATAGGCCTTCAAAAAGTGATTTATCCATACCAATTTCAAAAAAAGTACGTAACATACTCATATTGAGTGTCTTTCCAAAACGACGTGGTCGTGTAAACAGATTTACTTTTCCCCAATTTTGTAAGAGCTGTTCAATTAATTTTGTCTTATCTATATAATAAAATCCTAGCTTGCGAATATCTTCAAAATTCTCAATTCCAACTGGCAGCTTTAATGTTTGATTCATTCGGATCCTCCTATTAATTTTGCCTTACGACCAATGTGTCTCTTTTATTATAGCTTGTTTTATATTTGCTCACAACAAAAAAGACCCAGAAAGCCTAAACTTTCTGAGTCTCATAAATATTATCCTAAATTCAATCGTAGAAGTAAGAATTACTCGATGATTGTAGCAACTCTTCCTGATCCTACTGTACGTCCACCTTCACGGATAGCGAAAGATAATCCCTGAGCCATAGCGATTGGGTGAATTAATTCGATAGTCATTTCTACGTTGTCACCAGGCATGCACATTTCTGTTCCTTCTGGTAATTCGATAACACCTGTAACGTCTGTTGTTCTGAAGTAGAACTGTGGACGATAGTTGTTAAAGAATGGAGTATGACGTCCACCTTCATCTTTTGTTAAAACGTATACCTGAGCTGTGAATTTTGTATGGCATGTGATTGAACCTGGCTGGCAAAGAACCTGTCCTCTTTCGATTTCGTCTCTCTGAACACCACGTAATAATGCACCAATGTTATCTCCAGCCTGAGCTTCGTCTAACAGTTTACGGAACATTTCTACACCAGTTACAACAACTTTTCTTGTTTCTTCTTTGATACCAACGATTTCAACTTCGTCAGATACGTGAAGAACACCACTTTCTACTCTACCAGTTGCTACTGTACCACGTCCTGTGATAGAGAATACGTCTTCGACTGGCATTAAGAAAGGTTTGTCTGTATCACGCTGTGGATCTGGAATGTAGCTGTCAACAGCATCCATTAATTCCATGATCTTATCTCCCCATGGTCCAGCTGGATCTTCGATAGCTTTTAAAGCAGATCCCTGGATGATAGGAATGTCGTCTCCTGGGAATTCGTATTCATTTAATAATTCACGAACTTCCATTTCTACTAATTCGATTAATTCTTCGTCATCTACCATATCGCATTTGTTCAAGAATACTACGATGTAAGGAACACCTACCTGACGAGATAACAGGATATGTTCTTTTGTCTGAGCCATTACACCATCAGTAGCAGCTACTACTAAGATAGCTCCGTCCATCTGAGCTGCACCAGTGATCATGTTCTTTACATAATCGGCATGGCCTGGGCAGTCAACGTGAGCGTAGTGACGTTTTTCTGTTTCATACTCAACATGAGCTGTAGAGATTGTGATACCACGTTCTCTTTCTTCTGGAGCTTTATCGATATCTTCAAAGTTCTCAGCTGTGTTTCCTTCTACTCTTTCAGCTAAAACTTTAGTGATTGCTGCTGTTAAAGTTGTTTTACCATGGTCAACGTGTCCAATAGTACCAATGTTGCAATGAGGTTTAGTTCTCTCAAACTTTTCTTTTGCCATTTTAATTGTCCTCCTTATTCGCCCTATGGGCAATTACAATAATGTTTCAAACTTCAATATAGTTGCCCAGCAAAGGGCCGTCCTAAATTTGATTATATTTCATTTAAACAAATATTTCAAGACTATTTTGACAAAATAGCCCCGAAATATTTATATATTAATTTTCTTACTTATCAGCAAGTACTTTTTCCTGTACGTTCTTTGGTACTGGTTCGTATTTTTCAAAGAACATAGAGTAGTTACCACGTCCCTGAGTTCTAGAACGTAAGTCTGTAGAATATCCGAACATTTCAGATAATGGAACGAATGCACGAACCATCTTACCGCTTGCGATATCATCCATACCTTCGATACGTCCACGACGAGAGTTGATATCACCGATAACGTCTCCCATGTATTCTTCAGGCATTGTAACTTCGACTCTCATGATTGGCTCAAGCAGGATAGCTCCGGCTTTCTGCATAGCCTCTTTAAATGCCATAGATCCGGCAATGTGGAAGGCCATTTCACTAGAATCGACATCATGGTAAGATCCATCATATACTGTAGCTTTAACACCAAGTACTGGGAATCCTCCTAAGATACCAGACTGAGCTGCTTCTTCGATACCTTCTCCAACTGCTGGGATATATTCTTTAGGAATAGATCCACCAACAACTGTAGATTCGAATTTGAACAGTTCTTCTCCATTGGCATCCATTGGCTCAAAGTGAACTTTACAGTGACCATACTGACCACGACCACCAGACTGTTTAGCATATTTGCTGTCAACGTCAACGGCTTTTGTAAATGTTTCTTTGTATGCTACCTGAGGAGCACCAACGTTAGCTTCTACTTTGAATTCACGAAGCAGACGGTCAACGATGATTTCCAGATGAAGTTCACCCATTCCGGAAATGATTGTCTGTCCTGTTTCATGATCTGTATGAGCTCTGAATGTAGGATCTTCTTCAGCAAGCTTAGCAAGTGCTTCAGCCATTTTACCCTGATCACCTTTAGTTTTAGGTTCGATCGCTACGTCGATAACTGGTTCTGGGAATTCCATGGATTCCAGAATTACAGGATGCTGTTCATCACAGATTGTATCACCAGTTGTTGTAGATTTGAAACCTACTGCAGCTGCGATATCTCCTGAATATACGATATCTAATTCTTCACGCTTGTTAGCATGCATCTGTAAGATACGTCCAACACGCTCTTTTTTGTTCTTTGTTGCATTTAATACGTAAGATCCTGATTTGCATGTTCCAGAGTAAACACGGAAGAATGCAAGTTTACCCACGAATGGGTCTGTCATGATCTTAAATGCTAAAGCTGAGAATGGTTCATCATCAGATGAATGTCTTTCAACTTCGTTACCATCTTCATCGACACCTTTGATAGCTGGGATGTCTGTTGGAGCTGGCATAAATTCGATAATAGCATCCAGTAATTTCTGAACACCTTTATTTCTATATGCTGTACCACAGCATACTGGAACTGCTTTACATTCGCATGTTCCTTTTCTTAATGCAGCTTTTAAATCATCAACACTTGGTTCTTCACCTTCAAGATACTGCATCATCAGATCGTCGTCTAATTCACAGATCTTTTCAATCAATTCTGTGTGATAAAGTTCTGCTTCTTCTTTCATATCTTCTGGGATTTCAACGATAGAGATGTCTTCACCTTTTTCATCATTGTAGATGTAGGCTTCCATCTCGAATAAGTCGATGATTCCTTTGAAGTCGTCTTCTTTACCGATAGGTAACTGAAGTACTGCTACGTTAGCTCCCAGACGATCTTTCATCTGATCAACTGCTCCGTAGAAGTTAGCACCTAAGATATCCATCTTATTGATGAATGCCATTCTAGGTACGTTATAAGTATCAGCCTGTCTCCATACGTTTTCAGACTGAGGCTCTACTCCACCTTTTGCACAGAAGACTGCTACTGCACCATCAAGTACACGCAGAGAACGTTCTACTTCAACTGTGAAGTCAACGTGCCCTGGAGTATCAATGATATTGATACGATGCTCTAAAGCACCTTTTTTAGGCTTGCAATGATCCTGCAGTGTCCAATGACATGTTGTAGCCGCAGAAGTGATTGTGATACCTCTTTCCTGTTCCTGCTCCATCCAGTCCATAGTAGCAGTACCATCATGAGTATCACCGATTTTATAGTTTACACCAGTGTAATAAAGGATACGCTCTGTTGTTGTTGTTTTACCAGCATCAATATGAGCCATGATTCCGATATTTCTGGTTCTCTCTAATGGATATTCTCTTCCAGCCAAGATTTTTTCCTCCTATAAGTTTTAACATAGAAGCATATCTGGCAAAGCGCCAGAACAGATTCTTGAAATTAGAATCTGTAATGTGCGAATGCTTTGTTTGCTTCTGCCATCTTGTGCATATCTTCTTTTTTCTTTACAGATGCTCCTGTATTGTTGGAAGCGTCAAGAAGTTCTTTTGCAAGACGTTCTTCCATTGTTCTTTCTCCTCTTTTACGTGAGAAAGTTGTGATCCAACGAAGTGCTAATGCCTGTCTTCTATCTGGTCTAACGTCGATAGGCACCTGATATGTTGCTCCACCGATACGTCTAGCTTTTACTTCAAGAACTGGCATGATGTTGTTCATAGCTTCTTCGAATACTTCTAAAGCTGGTTTTCCAGCTTCTTCTTCGATACGGGCAAATGCTCCGTATACGATTTTCTGAGCAACTCCTTTTTTACCATCTAACATAATGTTGTTGATTAATTTTGTCACAACCTTATTGTTGTAAATAGGATCTGCTAATACGTCTCTTTTCGCAATATGTCCTTTACGTGGCACGGTTCTTCCCTCCTTAATAATCATTAATTCATCGGTACTCATACTTAGTTATTGCATGTTCGTGCAGGACTTTTATATCTCCTGTAACCTTTGTAGGAAACAATAAAGTTCCGGCACAACTATACAAGGTAGCGTTTAATTACGCTGCTTTGTACCAATTTAGTTTTGTTTTATTTTTTCTTAGGTCTTTTAGCTCCATATTTGGAACGAGCCTGCATTCTGTTAGCTACACCTGCTGTATCAAGTGTACCTCTAACGATATGGTAACGAGTACCTGGTAAGTCCTTAACACGACCACCACGAATCAGAACAACACTATGTTCCTGTAAGTTATGTCCTTCACCTGGGATATAACTTGTTACTTCGATTCCGTTAGAAAGACGAACTCTGGCGATCTTACGTAAAGCAGAGTTAGGCTTTTTAGGAGTTGCAGTTTTAACAGCTGTACATACACCTCTCTTCTGTGGTGAGCTTGTGTCTGTAGCTTTCTTCTTTAAAGAGTTAAATCCTTTCTGAAGTGCTGGTGCTGTAGATTTCTTTACAGATGTTTTTCTCCCTTTTCTAACTAATTGGTTAAAAGTTGGCATTGATTTCACCTCCATACATGTTTTCTACTGTGGTTACTTAAATTCACCTTGTGACTATACATGCACTTCTTGGTTTTGCTCCCCAAAAAGGCATGCTAGGCTATTATAAAATGCCTGCATGCCTTTGTCAAGACCTTTTCCCAAGATTTTTATTAATTTCTATATATTTTTATCTTTTTAGAAATTTCATTCTATGGATCTTATTCGAAATCTTTTCTTATCCCACTGTCTTCAGAAATGCTTTCTCGTCACATCTCTGATATCGACCCTGACAGCTTCTATTCTGATTTCTTTTCTTGATCTCAATGTTTCGATTTCTTTGTTATATGGCTTCTTTACGCCATTTTCTTAATATATAAAAATCAATCTCTTATTCTTGAGAAAATATTCAGTTAATAAGTTCCGAATTATTTTGTTAACGGGTTACACTTTGCTTTAGTTACCAGTTACAAATTTTTTAAATGCTCCACCGGTCAGCTGATCGAATGTTTGTTGATCTCTTATCTGAATCTTTCTTGTTTTGATTCCTCGTCTCTTGGAATCTTTCTTGTTTGGATTCTTTTTCTTTGATCATCCTCTGATCTTATCTTAAGATCTTGTTCATTCTCTCTATTCTTCGTATTATTTTTATGAGGTTGACTCCTTTACCGTTCTATCCGCTTCTAGGACTCTTATGTTCTCTCCCGAGATCATAATATCCTGTTGAGTCAGTCTCATGATTCCCAATCATCTTAATACTTCTGATCCATCAGCTGCCGGTTTTAAAAGCCTTTCCGTTAGCCTTATGGAGCAACTTGGGCGATTCTCCTTTCTTTTAAAACTTATCTTTTATTTGTTGATTTTATTATATCAATATCTGTTTACTTTGTCAATTAAATAGTTTTTTCAGATTTCTTAAGGATTTTACATACAATAAACAGATTATAGTTTGATAGACTGAAGTTGGTGGAATATTATAAAAATGGTTATCTGTCTGCGACGCGCTTTCGCTCTGGGTATCGATAAATGAAGATAAAATATTTTACGTATGCACCAAATACTGTAATTGTCCACACTTTAGACTTCTGGTATATGATAAAAAATAAATAAAAAACCACAAACGCAGCATTGGAATTTTGCCATATTTTGAATAAATTCGCAGCCCAATTGGACGAATGTCTGAGCTTCAAAGACTTTTGTCTTAGAAAAACTTCAGAGCGAGTTTTCGTAGGAAATTGGGCGGATCAGCGATTTGTTCAAAATATGAGCAAAATTCCACCGCTGCGTTTGTGGTTTTGCTTATTTATTTTTTTTATCATATACTCAAAGTCTACAGTTGGCCAACTACAAATTCAAATTATTCTTCAATATCAAATTCTTCATCCTCGAAATCGATTTCATCTCCGATCGTGAAATCATTTTCATCTGTGCTGATCTTGACATCTCTGTAACGTCTCATACCTGTTCCAGCTGGGATCAATTTACCAAGGATTACGTTTTCTTTTAATCCTACTAATGGATCGACTTTTCCTTTGATTGCTGCATCTGTAAGAACTTTTGTTGTCTGGAAGGAAGCTGCTGATAAGAAGGAATCTGTTGCCAGAGATGCTTTTGTGATACCAAGCATGATCTGATCTGCTATTGCAGTCTGAAGACCCTGTTCTTCCATCTCTTTGTTTCTCTTCTCAAGTTCTAATACATCAACCATTGCCCTGGTAAGTATCCTGTGTCTCCACCGTCTTCGATACGTACTTTCTTAAGCATCTGACGTACGATAACCTCAACGTGCTTGTCGTTGATATCTACACCCTGTAAACGGTATACTCTCTGTACTTCGCGGATCATGTAATCCTGTACTGCACGGATTCCCTTGATTCTTAATAAATCGTGAGGGTTGATAGAACCTTCTGTAAGTTCATCTCCGGCTTCAAGGATCTGTCCTTCCTGTACTTTCAGACGAGATCCGTAAGGGATCAGATATGTCTTCACATCGCCAGTTTCTCTGTTTGTGATGATAACTTCACGTTTCTTCTTTGTATCTTTTAACTGCACTTCTCCACCAAATTCTGCGATGATCGCAAGTCCTTTTGGTTTACGTGCTTCAAATAACTCTTCGACACGAGGAAGACCCTGTGTGATATCATCACCGGCTACTCCACCGGCATGGAATGTTCTCATTGTAAGCTGTGTACCTGGCTCACCGATTGACTGTGCTGCGATGATTCCGACAGCTTCTCCAACCTGTACGGCCTGACCTGTTGCCATGTTAGATCCATAACACTTAGCACAAGCTCCAACTCTGGATTTACATGTTAACATCGTACGGATCTTAACAGATGTATATCCTGCATCACAAACGGCTTTCGCACGTTTTGGTGTGATCATGTGGTTTGCTTTTACAATGACTTCACCAGTTTCTTTATTCACAAGCTCTTCTGCTGCGTATCTTCCTGTGATACGTTCTTCTAAGCTTTCGATAACTTCCTGTCCATCCATGAATGCTTCTACATACATTCCTGGAATTTCTTCTCCTGTACCTTCACAGCAGTCCTGTTCACGAATGATCAGATCCTGTGATACGTCTACCAGACGACGTGTTAAGTATCCTGAATCGGCTGTACGAAGGGCTGTATCAGACAGACCTTTACGAGCACCATGTGCTGAAATAAAGTATTCCAGTACGTCAAGACCTTCACGGAAGTTAGACTTGATTGGTAATTCAATTGTACGTCCTGATGTATCGGCCATCAGTCCACGCATACCTGCTAACTGTTTGATCTGCTGGTTAGAACCACGGGCTCCGGAATCGGCCATCATGAAGATGTTGTTTAATCGGTCTAATCCGCTGATCAGTTTATCTGTTAAAACGTCATCGGCATCGAACCATGTCTTAACAACAGCTTTATAACGCTCTTCTTCAGTCATCAGACCACGTTTATACTGTTCTGTGATAAATTCTACCTGTTTCTGTGCATCTCCTAAGATCTGAGGTTTCTCAGGTGGCACTGTCATATCAGAAATGGATACTGTTAAAGCTCCTCTTGTAGAGAATTTGTATCCGATTGCTTTAATATCATCTAAGACTTCTGCAGTCTTTGTTGCTCCATGAATATTGATACATCTGTCAAGGATCTGTTTTAACTGTTTCTTTCCTACATGGAAATCAATCTCATATGCTAAGGCATTTTCTGGTTTGCTTCTGTCTACAAATCCTAAATCCTGTAAGATGATCTCATTAAACAGAATACGTCCAAGTGTACAATCTACGATCTGGGAAATAGGATTTCCATCTTTGTCCACACCTGTACGTCTTACTTTGATCTTAGAATGAAGTGTGATTACCTTATTTTCATAAGCTAAGTATGCTTCGTTCTCAGATTTGAAGTATTTACCTTCACCTTTGTCTCCATCTTTCTCTAATGTCAGATAGTAGATACCAAGTACCATATCCTGAGAAGGAACAGCTACTGGACCACCATCAGATGGTTTTAACAGGTTGTTTGGTGATAACAGAAGGAATCTACACTCTGCCTGTGCTTCCACAGATAATGGAAGATGGACAGCCATCTGGTCACCGTCGAAGTCGGCATTATACGCTGTACATACCAATGGGTGCAGACGAATCGCTTTACCCTCTACCAGGATAGGCTCGAATGCCTGAATTCCCAGTCTATGCAGTGTCGGTGCACGGTTTAACATAACAGGATGTTCTTTAATGACGTCTTCTAAGACATCCCATACTTCTGGCTGAAGTTTTTCAACCATTTTCTTAGCTGATTTAATGTTGTGAGCTAATTTACGCTCTACTAATTCTTTCATAACGAATGGCTTGAATAATTCGATCGCCATTTCTTTTGGAAGACCACACTGATAAATCTTTAAGTCTGGTCCTACTACGATAACGGAACGTCCAGAATAGTCTACACGTTTTCCTAACAGGTTCTGACGGAAACGTCCCTGTTTACCTTTTAACATATCTGATAATGATTTTAATGCACGGTTTCCTGGTCCTGTGACTGGACGTCCACGTCTACCATTATCGATCAGGGCATCAACTGCTTCCTGTAACATTCTCTTTTCGTTTCTTACGATGATATCTGGAACTCCAAGCTCTAATAATCTCTTCAGACGGTTATTTCTGTTAATGATACGTCTGTAAAGGTCATTTAAGTCAGATGTGGCAAAACGTCCACCATCTAACTGCACCATTGGACGGATATCTGGTGGAATAACTGGAACTGCATCCAGGATCATCCATTCTGGTTTGTTGTCTGAGTTTAAAAATGCCTCTACAACTTCCAGTCTCTTAACGATTCTGGCTCTCTTCTGACCTGTAGCAGTTTTGAATTCATCCTGTAAGGATTTTGCTTCTGCCTCAAGATCAATGGCCTGAAGCAGTTCTTTCACTGCTTCAGCACCCATTCCTACGCGGAATGTATCTCCGTATTTTTCATACGCTTCTCTATATTCTTTTTCTGTTAATACTTGTTTATATGCAAGATCTGTATCTCCAGCATCTAAAACGATATAGCATGCGAAATATAAAACCTTTTCCAGTGTTCTTGGTGAAATATCAAGAATCAGACCCATACGGCTAGGAATTCCTTTGAAATACCAGATATGGGATACTGGAGCCGCTAATTCGATATGTCCCATTCTCTCACGACGAACACTTGCTTTTGTTACTTCAACACCGCATCGGTCGCAGACAACACCTTTATAGCGAACTTTTTTGTACTTTCCGCAGTGACACTCCCAGTCCTTTGTAGGCCCGAAGATCTTCTCGCAGAAAAGCCCATCTTTTTCAGGTTTTAATGTTCGATAGTTGATCGTCTCAGGTTTCTTTACTTCTCCTCTAGACCACTCACGGATCTTTTCTGGGGAAGCCAACCCGATTTTAATTGCATCAAATGAAATTTTATTGCTTTGATATTCATTGCTTGATTCCATCATTTAAGGCTGCTCCTTCCTAAATTGCTCGCCAATCTACATGATTGTGTTATCTTCACCTTCTGATAAGTCTCCGTGTTTATATCCTAAAGCACCGAGTTCAGATTCGCTTTCTTCATAATTGTTGAAGACACCGTCTCCTTCGATCATTGGTGCAAGATCCTGATTTGCATCTCCACCATCAACATCTTCTCTTAATTCAACTTCTTCAGCGTTCTCGTCAAGAATTTTAACATCTAATGCCAGTGACTGGAATTCTTTTAATAATACTTTGAAAGATTCTGGAACACCTGGTTCAGGGATGTTATCACCTTTGATGATCGCTTCGTATGCTTTCACACGACCTACAACATCATCGGACTTGAATGTCAGGATCTCCTGAAGTGTGTATGCTGCACCATAAGCTTCCAGTGCCCATACCTCCATCTCTCCGAAACGCTGTCCACCGAACTGAGCTTTACCACCCAGTGGCTGCTGAGTTACTAATGAGTAAGGACCAGTAGAACGTGCATGGATCTTATCATCTACCAGATGATGCAGTTTCAGGTAATGCATGAATCCGATTGTTACAGGACTGTCAAATTCTTCTCCTGTACGACCGTCTCTTAATCTTACTTTACCAGTTGTATCAATTGGTACACCTTGCCATTCTTTTCTATGGTCTCTGTTTTCATATAAGTAATCCATTACATCATCGTTAACTTTATCACGCCATTTCGCGTCAAATTCTTCCCATGATGTATTGGCATAGTCATTTGCCATTCTTAATGTATCTGCGATATCGTTCTCGTCTGCACCATTGAATACTGGTGTAGCAACATTAAATCCAAGAACTTTTGCTGCTAAGGACAGATGGATCTCTAACACCTGTCCGATATTCATACGTGAAGGCACACCTAATGGGTTCAGTACGATATCTAATGGACGTCCGTTTGGTAAGTATGGCATATCTTCTACTGGCAGAATAC
>SCPP01001332.1_pt1 | contig 12991 bp, 30 predicted proteins | sample 6106811 | NCBI WGS metagenome assembly SCPP01 (sample SAMN10720449, study PRJNA508395) | human gut metagenome | isolation source: Participant 2 stool, 15 month | host: Homo sapiens | collected 2018
GTTTGGGTTTCCATATCAATATTTCTTTTAAGTTTTAGATAACATTACTCTATCCCATAAACTAAATAGCTATCCTAATAATCCCCAAAGTTGAAATAGTACCAACTCATTTGTATATACCATATTGGCAAATAGACAATGAATATAGCGAGCCATAAAGGGATTAATAGCCATCGAAGTATTAGTCTTATTTTACTCATATATCAATTAGTTTTAGAAGTTACACCTAAACATAACATTTTGCATGATACTCCAATATCATCAAATTCTAAAGTAAGATATTCAGTGTCGTAAGGATAAGGGTATCTGCATCCCTTCAATTCTTCGTCAGACAGTTCGCGCCTAACTCGCATTTCGATTTCGTAATCATCGGAATATTTTCAATAATTTTTCTAAGTTGTCCTACATTTTTTATTTCCATATCAATCTCCTTCTTTAATAACCATATCTCTAATACTACGTTGACCGAAAAGGATAAGTGATTGTTCCACCATAGAACTCAATGGTGTCGCCATCAATAGTTATTGCAGTGCCACTCTTCACATGATAAGATTTACTATCACAAGATGATAGTGTCAGCATTAAACTGGCAAATAAAAGTATCTTCTTCATATTTTAATCTCCTTTCTCTTTCATTCGTTATTTTCTATAACAAGCCAATCATCTACTGCCATTAATTCTGGGTCTTCTCAAACCTAATAATATCATCTTTATCTGCCATATAACCCAAAGGGCATGTTGAAGCAAGGCATTTTCCTTGGAATTTAATTCCAAAACTTCACGATTCTTATTCAAAATAAATCTTGCCTTTTCAAAACTTCTTTGGCAAGCCTACGGTTGCATTTAATGTTTCTTTTAGTAAGTCTTATTGCCACAATTCTATAAGCTTTATGCCAGTCAATTATATCTCCGTTATAAATATATTCTCCATCGTCACAATCCTTATGATTGCATCCATAACCACCATTTACTGATGTATCAGATGTAAAAGCCGCAACGTGAACATAGATTATCATGTGAATTAGTTCTTCCATAAAATTTCTATTTTAATCGTTGTAACACATCTTTTGTTCGCTTCGAGGATTTGGTCGAAGGATGGGATAAACATCCAGAAAAGAACGCTCCCATCATATGCTATTAAACCTTTATTCGTATAAAACTTACCACAGTAAAAAACAAAAATTGATATTTATAGTCCTTACCTGCCACAAGCACCCAACACGAATATTCCGGTAAACGTTCTTCCACGCTTATCCACGGCGACTGCTTTGACAGCCATTCGACACCGGACTTAAAATCAACAATGCAGTACGGTTCACAATGATGTTGCCTATTTCTTTGGTCATTGGAATATTCCCTTGCTGCTGCTTCTACTGTCTGTTTCATAACTTATTCGGATTTGTTTTACAATAATGTTGATTCTCTTTAGTTTCAAAATATTATTCAAATGTTCATCTTCCGATGGTGTGTTTTCGTTATAACCAATCTAATGGATGTTTTAATTTCATTTCTCACTTCTTTCTTTCTCCTTTTTAGCTTTATCACAAGACAACTTCTTCATTACATACGGACAATCGCAATTCCCGTATCTTTCGTTATACCAACAACAATAGTCACACTGGTGCATTATTTACCCTCCTCCACTTTTTCAAAGTAAACATAGTTTTATCTTTTTCATAAGCGGCGCATTTAGGGCCGCCATGTTACATTACCCTCTTTAAAAGAAACACTTTCTACATTCTCCCCGAAGGCGATATTTTTCTAACCTTCAATTTGATACCATTATACTCAAAACTTCTCCGATTTTTATTTCTTGTATCATAATCATATAAGTTTTAACGCTTCTTGTATTCCTGCTTCCAGTGCTTCCTCGTAGGTATTAAATTGATTGGTGAAGCAATTTTGGATGATATGTTTATGTTTATTGCTGCCAACGACATATATATCCCAATAATAAAATTCTACTTCGGTTTTAACGACTTCTCCTATCTTATTATAACTCTCTACTACTTTAGGAGTAGAGAGTACATGTAGGTTCTTGTTTTCGCGCAGCCACCTTTGAACTACCGATTGAGGGTGGAACAGATAGGTATTTATAACAATGATGCAAAGTAGAAACATTTATAAAATATTTCCTTTGTAGAAACCCTTTCTTTCAGCAGCTCCGCTGTTTCCAATGTTACAAGTTCTTCAGTCATAATTGTATAAATAATCTAAATGTTAAAACAATAGTCGTAATGATAAAGATTAATGCGAAATGTTTCCATATTTTTGCAGTAACCTCCAAACCGTGTTTCTGCTTGTCAAACTCGCTTAACGCATAATTCAAAGCCTCGTCTTTCAGTCCTTTAAACTTGTCATTCAAAGCCTCGGTTATATCGTCTGCGATAACATGCTTCACCTTTTCTGACACGGATTCCGGATATCCTCTTTCCTCATAGTTCAATTCACTCAACAAGTCATAATGAAATATATATGGTATTCCGTTCACTTCTGAAAGTTTAATACCGCTATCTTTCACGTATTCCAAAACGCTCCACCATAGCTTCTATCTCACTGTCTGTCATTTCAGCCTTCTTTATCCGGTAAAACTCCTTTTCGTCTACAATGAGAATCTGGTTTTCCGGCTTCATTATATGTATATCCATTACTTGTTAACCCTCCATTCGTATTTCTTCCAGCCATTGTGATAGTATTTTGCCTTCTTTGCATCTGCGCTATATTCTTTTATCTCGGAATAGCAATCGTAAAAGAATAATTTACTTATAAAATCACGGTTGTAATGTAATGCACTCTACTACCATCTTCACCTCTCAAAAGGCATACCTGTTTTCCCATCCCGGGTCACGACCTATGTATTTATAGGTGTAAAGTTCTCCATTCTCAGTTATTTGTGCAAGCTTGTCCCCAAACTGCAACTTATCAAATTCTGCTTTCTGTATCATAACTTTGCTGGTTTATTGGTGAATACTATGTCTTTATCAAATTTGGCACATTGCACATAATCTCTTCCGCTTATTGCCATATATGGAACTTCTTTTCTTTGGTTCGTAATGGGCGAAATGTTCTGGAAACCATTTTAAATCAATCCTATCTGCATCATAACCAATTCCCCAATTTCAAACTTCGGTTCGGGCTTTGGCTCGTTGTATATTTCCCAATCAGTAGCAAAGATATAGTCTATACTGACACCATCAAACTTATTGTCACAATCATCATAAACAATATCCTTGTTTTTCAAATAAATATAGCCAGCAGTCCAACTCGCTCTTTTCACCTTGTACCCTTGCTTCATCGCTTCAAGGGCTTCACTAAATGTCATATTTTCTGTTTTCATAACTTTATGTTTTAGTAATTATATCAATCCAATTCTTTTAGTCTTTTCCTAAAATTTTTCTCATTTAAGGCTTGTTCATAATAGCAATCCGGTTCAATGACTGTTTTAGAAGTGGTTACTGGTTTCATATTCAACCCTACAGATACTTCCTTAACAATTTCAGCCCTCTTTATTTCTTTCGTTTTTGATTGAAAGAAAATAATGTATGACCGGAACACATCTAACTTTATTCTTTAGTTTATATTCCGCTTTCTGTTTCTGTAGATATTCTATCTGTTCCTTAGATAGATTATCCTTCAATATAATAGGAGCTATATCCATATCTCTACTTTTATGTTAAATGCAATTTTTCATATAGGTGTTCTTTCTCAACCATACCATTCTCTGATTCTTCAACCAATTTAAAAGAATATGGATGCAGGACAAACATGTTCCTCTATCATTATACAAACACCATCACCGGGATAATATCTACACGAAACATCAGTATTCCAGTCTATATGCTTTGCGCTTCTTTGACTATGACATCACAAGCAAGCATATATTCTAAATATTTATATTCAGCTTTTCTGATTTTATCAAATATATTACCCTTCATTTTCTGCTTCCTCTATTTATCGTTAAAATATTTTTGGTTCTTCATCGTATGGAGATTTTACTTCAATTTCAGTTGTTACTGTAACCTTATCCATGTTGTACCTGTTTGAACCAATTAGAACTCACCGTTTTCTATAAATTCCACCCTTGTAATATGAGATTTATAGCCTCCGGTGGATATCTTTACATCTCTATCTAAATCTGGTGCAGTAAGCAATAAATGCGCTAAATCTCGTATTGTCATTTCTGTTTCCTCCTCTATTTCTATGTTAGTCACTTTGCCAATGATTGATAAATCCTAAACAAGGATGAACACTACATAACCATATAGAATGTCTATTTTCAAGTTCATCGCAGTAATATTTTAATGAACAATTCATACATGGGATATTTTCATTCGTTTCCATTTCATGCAGCACCCCATCAATTATTATTCCGTTCTTTACTTCCATAATCAAATACAATTAGGGCATTCTGCCGATTTGTTACCTTTATTGTCTGTATACACATAAACATTTTCTCCCTTGAAGAAGTCGCGTCAACCACGCAGCCGCATTTTGTACACTTTCTATGTGCATTGTTAGGGTAATTAATCCATCTATGCCCTTTTCTATTGGCTGCTCCCGGTTTTGTCCCATTCCTAAATCCCATATCTAACAATTTTATTTTTCTTGCAAAATCTGATTGAATACCTCACTGCCTTCCGTATGTCCTCATACTCCTTTGTACTGTACACATTGTATGTAGTTTTCGCATAATTTCTCTTCTATAAAAGGAAGAATATCTTTCTCAAACCTACTCATTTTCTATGTGTTTTACGGTTCTTATTCCTCTTCCTGCGTTTCGCAATTTGCTTGTTTGTACATCTATCATCTTTAGGCGATATTTTCTCATTTTGGGTACATCACACGGTTCTAAAGGAGAAATATCACTATATGGATTATAAATCTCATAACGAGTATTTTCATTCCAAGAAATTTCATTCTGCATATTTTACCCCTCTTCCTTTTTAAGGCTTATATCAATTGACAACCTATCGGTAATTTCCTCCTTAATTATCTCCTGCATAAATTCCTTATCATAGAGTAATCACCATGTCTTTGTATCTCGTCAGAAACCATACAACGAACCCACCTCTCTATATCAACGTCGTTTCCGTAGGTATTATGAAAGATACTGTTTGACTTCTTCTTTCACGATTGAATCATAATTTCCTTTATATCCTCTTTAGTCAACTTTAATTCGTTGTGGATATAATTCTTTACTTCTCTGTATCTATATTTACTCATAGCATCTAAATCTCTTATTTTTGTATAATTACTAAATTTACAATAAAGATATTCACTTGAAAACCATCCTCCTAAATGGCTTTTATCATTGACATATTTACAATAGGTTTCCCATTTGTCCTTATGTACAATTTCATACACACGTCTTTATACATGAACAAATCCCTCTTGTAAATTTGAAATCTTAATTGTTTCCATATCAATCACCGTTTAAAACATACAACAACTCTCTTGCTTTCCTATAGGTATCAAAGCCCTTTACATTCACCCATTCAGACGAAAGACGTTTGTCTTTTCTTACTTGTACGCAATACACGACTATCGGAATACAGCCGCTATACCTTATTTCTTTCACAATTCTATATCTTTCCATATTAGTCTCCTTTCTCCTTAATCCGTTCCAGTACATCCTTGTTGGATTCGAGTATCTCGTCAAAGAGGGATGGGAAACCATGCTCATGATACTGTTTCCGTGAATCCATCTTTCCTTTGTATCTAAATTGCTGCTTCTACGAAACTTTTTCATCACGTACAACTCTGACTTGATTAAAACCCTACTTGAATAACATCTCCAATATTTAACTCCCTACGCTCCATAATACTCTTCATTTGATGTTATACTATTTGTATTTTCAATTTTCTCGTCCAACTCCTGCAATCTCTTGGTTATGTAGGAAGAATTGAATTTTCGCTCCTATGGGCTTTTATCCGATAAGAAAAATTCTTTCTGTTTGTCGGATAATGAATAGAATCCGTCCCAGCTATGACAGATGGCTTCGTTAACTATGGCATTTGCAAGGATTGGATTGCCATCGGAGTACTTTTCCAACTTGGAATACATCATCTTTGCACCTCGTTCCGTTTGTACTGCTTCTTGATTTCGTCCTTGTAGTCCAGCCAAATGTTCCAAGAATCTTTCAGTTCCTCATTGACATAGGACAAGTCGGCACGGACATCAAACGTTTTACTTGTTGTCAAAGCACGTTTCTTACCTTTCAATATAGCGATGGCTTTCTTTGCATCTTCTTCGGAGATACCCAACAAGGCATTGGTCTGAATGAACTTGTCCTTATGTTTAAGAAGCATGTCCGAATCATCATCAAGAATAACATAGCTTTCAATTTCTTCGTGCTCAAAGCAGTAACGTTCTATTTCGCAACCGCGAGGAAGTGTAAAATGAGTATTTCTATTTCCATGTTTGAAGGAATACATTCTATCAGTACAGCCAACAATAAGTTCCGGATATAAAAGGCTGGTTTCTGCTTCTCTCCAAGTCAACCAAATTTCTATGGTCTGTTTCAGTTATATCCCTCCAAGAAGAAGTAATCACTATCTTAGCATCCGTAGCATCACATATCCTCTTTATCAATTCCATTTTTCGGGTCAAGTTCCCATTGGCAGCGATGAGTAGAAACAACTCCATCAATGTCTAAAAATATAATCTTCATATCATTATAATTTAAGAGTTTATATATTAAAAACAAATAATAAGTTAACCAGACAAACAAACCTACGTGCGTAAAGTCCCCTAAGCAAGATTTTATTCTTGTTCGGGGAACGCTTTTAAGCTAACCAGCATAAACTGAACCTTTTCAAGCGTGCTGCAACACAGAATAGATAAGCAGCTTAGAACCATTTATGTTACTATTCAACATTCGTACCCAGTTGTTCTATCACATCCCTGACTGGCTGCATTTGTACGACCTCTTCTATGCAGTTTATATATTTGCTCTGAATGGCAGGACTACAAAGCAAAAGCACCGAGAAAACTCCCAGTGCTTTAAGCTTTGCTATACACTGGCAGGCTGCACGATTGCAGGTAGAAGCTGCCAATGTAAGCTATATGTTGAATTGCTATTGAATCCTAATATCGTTTATCACCGAGACTTCTACCTCTCGATTGCAATGCAAAGAACGCTGTTATTTTTGAAACTTCCAAAAACAAGTCAAACTATTAACAATTATTAATCATCCAGCTCAAATAGGTTCTTTTTATCTGCCAATACTCTTTTCAATTCAGGCACGCTGATAACTCCCTTTGTTGCTATTAATGTCGTACACTTGAAGTACAGAATTGTCTTCTTTGCTTTTGTTGGCATATACTTGCACGAAAAGTCCAGTAAACAACTCAAACTCACCTTGCATGAATTGTTCCGCTTTGAATGTGCCTTGTATCTTATGTCCGTCTTGGGTTATAGTACAAGTCATATCCCGGTTGAACTTCATTCTAACCAAGTTTGGCGGTGTACTTACATTGTCGTTGTGGTCTTGTACATACTGTACAGTCCATGTACCATACAAATAGTTAAGCTGGCTCTTCCAATCTGTTTGCGCCTGCATGCTTGCCATCAGTGAAAGCAAAGCCAATCAATGTCATTACTAACTTCTTCATTGTTTTATCAGTTTTTCGATTATTGTTCTTAGTTCCTTCTCCCAACTCTTGTTCCCGTGCATAGGATAACTTAGCTGATGCCAATTATGGTAGTCAAATAGCTTCATCCGGCATGGGTAGTAATCAAACACTTCTTCTCATTGTGGAATACTCTGATATGCTTTCTCCTCATACTTCCAATATTGCTTGATTTAAGTTTATAGACCGCCAAAATCTCATTAAACTTTTCCATTGAGTAAATATACTCTTCGCCATAATTCAGTCCTCCTTTTCGGGAGTATAACCTCCCCATGAGTCTATAGTTAGGTATCAGCTTTGTCGATGTTCTTAATCTCAAATCGTGTATAAGTCACACAATTCGGATATATCTTACAAAGTCCGTTGATTATATACTTGTCATTGAAGTACATTTCAAGCTTCATGTGTACCTCGGATGCGGAATATTGCCTTTGTCAATAAAGAATATCCCGTCTATTTCACTTGAAAATCCTCTGTTTGTAACTCTGAACAAGTCGCGAAGTTCTTGTATCACGTCTTGTATGCTAATCGGTTGTTTTTCCATTTTCAAATCAAATATTTATTATTGCTACTGTTAATGCTATGAAGATTATTGCTATTATTGCAGCACTTGTCAAGCATCCTTTTCGTATTCATCCTCATTTTGAGGAGTATTTTCATTATACCAATCCAATATATGTTTCATACCTCAACTTTTACATAGTTATTCTCCTTTCAGCTTTTAACCAATACATCAGCCATACTTACGCTCATGTCAGCTATGGCTATTATTGATTTGTTCTCATATTGTGGATTATTAAAAGTGTTTGCATTGTTGCTATTGCAGCATTTATCCTAACCTCTTCCCAATCACGCCCCTTTGCTTCTCTCTTCACTTCATCAAGAAGAATAAGTTCATCACCTAAGAACGACTGTTTCCCGTCCCTCTGTTACGTAAATGTTGGTATATTCCCAGCCTTTATTACGTCAATTGTTTCTTTGGTTGCTATTAATATTGCTTTCATCTCTTTATAGTTTTAGTTTACAATTCACTGCCTGCTATTACTGTTTCATTTGACAAGTCAGCCCGTTCTATTACTGATACAATTTAGAATCTCTATAGGAACGGAAATGATTCTTTACTACACGATATCTTAATTTGACCCTATCCCCAACTTTTGTGCAGTTGTCATATTGAAAGCACCGCTTAGCATCTCAAAGGCGTGCCATTTATTCAAATACGAAAACCTTTCACTTGCCCCCAACTCTTCGGAATCTATTTTAAATTTCCACTTGGCAAACCTATTATATCGCTTCATAACCTCAACTACAGTACCTTCCCAATAATAATATTTCGGTTTTTCTCTAATCGCTTTCATACGCTGATATTTACCCTTCTTTAGTTCAGCTTTAAGTTGTTCATTGGAGTAGTCGGAAAGCCCTAATTCGTCTTGCATGGAATGGATTACAACGTCTACTATAGCATCCTTCCTATTGGCAAATACAGAAAGTAGTTTTCCCTTACTTCTTTACTCTCAAAGACAATTTCGTCTATTTGCATCTTTACATTAAAGACGTTACCCTTTTGTGTTATTAGGGCAATTTGAAGTATTCTCATATTATTTTAATTGATTAGCATATGCTCCGTTTTCGCAGTATTCTATGCGTTCTGGCATTCAGATATCACTTTAAAATATCCGCGCATTCCTTTGTCAGAATTGCCTTGTAACAGATTATCTATATATACCATGATATTATTTACTTCCATAACTTTTGCTTTTTATAGGTTATTATATTCTTTATATTTAGAAATTGAATTGAACGTAGCTTGTACGCGGCTACTAATATACTGATAAAAGTTAGCGTTCATAAAGTCAATGCCGATAAACAGTTTATTGTTGTTCCTATTGGCTTCCTGCATGAGTTCCTTTATTTCCGCTTTGTGATACCGGGAAAGTACAAAACTTGTACGGTATTTAGTCCAGTTCAAAGAATAGTTCTTCATCCGTAGAATTTTCATTCAGTATAGGTATTACCTTTCGCAGTATTCTACAGAAACAAGCGAATTCAGCACTTTCTACTACTTTTGTTTCGCGTTCGTGCACTTGCTATACTTGCCTGCTTCTTTGCTTTCTTCGTCAATTCGATAATTGCTATTAGCTGTGCCGGATAATATGCCACGTGCCTTGTTTGCTGCCAACGCATCTCTCGTTCGTTTGCTAATTAGTTCGCGTTCGTACTGCGCCACGGATGCAAAGATGCCTAATATCATAGTGTTGACTACTGGAAGGTCACAGAAATATATCTCTATACCCGTATTAACTACATGGAAAACGAATTCGGCATTTCTTGAAAGCCTATCGAGCTTAGCCACTACAAGGGTACAACTATTAGCTTTGCAATACTCTATAGCTTTCCACAATTCCACACGGGAACAGTCTTTCCCCGAAGCCACATCTACAAACTTACCACAAATAATCCCCTTTGCTATTAATATAGTCTATACAAGTCTTTTCTTGGGCTGACAACCCTAAACCGCTATCACCTTGTTTATTCGTTGATACACGAAGGTAGTAAACATATTTATCCATCTTATTACTAACTGATTATTATTATTACAGACAAAGCTATTCCGGCTATAAGCCAACTGATAACATCACTACTATATTTGAAGTTAGGACGTAGTATGATGGCAAATAAAGCCACAATATCCACACACCAATAGTAGAAGCATGAACTTTTCCATTATCTGCCTAATTTAATGAGTTCTCCAGACAACAAACAGCCAATAAACTGATAATTATTATTAATGCCATAGTTTTAATATTTAGAAGTTATACAAATTGTTTTTCTATGTAAACACACCCTATTCCCTTGCTCTTGTCAAACTGGCTGTTTTAAGGTCAATATTAGGCTTTATAAAGTCTTTTATGTTATCCACTAAAGAAATATATTTAGATGCGTTCGCCTTTATTGCAAGGGCTTTATACATTTCTTCGCACATAGCCATATACTTTTAAATTCTCCTTTGTTGAAGCGGACAACTATTTTTCCGTGTTTCAATAAATTTGTTGTGCCCTACATAAAACTTTCTTTCATCATTGCAATGCACCAATTTATCACCTACGTATAGATACGTTCTTTGTCCCATGCTGTACTTACTATCTACTGATATGCTATTAAAGTAAACCGCTTGTTTCTTTGGAATGCCTACAGACACAATGTTTTCCAGAAGTTCTATGTTTGCTTTTGCCTTCTCGAAGTCTTCTTCAAAATTTTATAAGTTTTCATACACTACTTTATTGTTATATTATATATATTATATATATTATATATATTACCAAAACAGTTATAACTTTTTGTTATAATGGAAGCTTATGCTCTGATAATATATACGGGTGCTTTTAAATTAGTAATACCATGATACAATATTTCGCGCTTTGTTTCTGCCTTATAAATAAACAGATTTCCGTTTCTCACTGCCTTCATTGTATCATTGATATTCAACCCTTGCAGGCTTATAAACTCTTTTAGTTCGGGCTTAAATTTCGTTATTAACTTCATGCTATTACCTAAAACGTAGTTACACAAATTAGATAACCAACACATTAATTGAATAGCCATCATAAAATGAACATTCCACACAAAGAGGCTGTAGCTATTACAATTCGTTGCCATATAATGCGATATATTTCCTTTCTTGTTGTCTTCATAACATTGTTATTTTAGTATGGATAAATGATTTTAATGTAGTAGGGGTAATAAGCCCCGCTATTATCAGCCTATTATATAAGGTTCTGACATAGGAATATATTCCATACCGTTGAGCTGGTAGATAGGAAGGAAGTTTCTAAACCAACCGTTCCCGGCATCATAAAACCCTTTGAAAACAAAATCACACGGAGAAGCATTGTTAATTATTTCAAGCTCCCTATATCCGTATACGTTGCTTCCTCCGTTCTTCTTGATGAACTTCTTTAACCAGTTCAAGCCTTGAACGCCTTGTTCCTCTGTCAATGGAATGCCGTAACCATCTCCGACACTTTCCAACCAATCGTAATTAATAACGTCCTTTTGTTCCCTGTTAGAGCGGTTTTTAACAACTGCAATTGCTGTTTAGTGATTACACCGCGTTCTTAATCTCTGAAAAGATACTTTCTAAAGCCTTCATAATGCTATATTTTTAAGTTATTGATTTCAATTTCTGTACTCTGCATTTTCACGGGCTTGTAACCGTCTTAAGGTTGCATTACAGAAGCAGCACGGGAAATCGGATGGCTATCAGATAAAAGCTATATATTATAGCCATATATCCATAGGCTTATATCCTATTTCCCGTTCCTTCTTCATATCATTCTTTATCTAATATAGCTAAGCAGTGTATAGGTAACGACTTCCTACATACTTGCTGCAATTACGTTTATTGCACTTGCTTAACACTATATATTTCACAGCGCCTACCATCGCATGTAATGTTATCTATTGTAACTATTCATGCGTCAACGCTTTCCAGTATGTAAGCCTTCAAATATCGCTTTGTCTTAGTTGAACTCCTTTGTCCCTTTCGACATTACAAAGATACTGCTTTTGATATATATGTTAATTAAACGTTAAAAATATATCCAGCTATTGTATTTTAACCCTTATTCACATATAAAGTACGTAATTACATAAATATTTACATAAAACATGCAATAATGAAGGATAATCACAACGTAAAAGATAAGTAGCCACTAAAACAAAAGCCTACTTTCCCGTTCCTTGGCTCCTGTCTTTCCTTCGCCTTCATCCAGGCAGGCAGCTACGAGCGACAAAACGAAACGCCCGTGCATGGCACTTCGCAAAAGCCCGCTACGTAATAATCGCACCACACAACAAGCGCACATCCGGCGTGCGCTCTATATAGCGTTATATCAATGCTGAGATATGAGAGAACAATAATATATACTTTACGCGCACACGGTTGTACTTGCTTTGCAAGACAACTACGCACACACATAGGCAGGCACATGCATACATACGATATATATATTAATCTCATAGATATATATATATATAATATTAATATACTTAACTTATGATGTATATTATATATAATAATCTGTATTATATTGTATATTATATAGCCTAATTGATTAAATAATCACGCATGAGTACACACGCACATGCGCGTAATGCAAAACATCATGCAATATTATTTGCAAACGGATGTTTGGTTTAAATATTCATCCAGTTTAAGCCTTCGTAATTGTTCCGGTATGCAATGCTTTCTCCGTGCTTCGTTCGTTTCAGTGCCCCTGCAAACAAGCAAGACGGCAAAGAATCCTTCATAGGTATGGGGTAAACTGTAGCCGGAAACGGTGGGGAGCAATACGTAAC
>SCPP01000625.1_pt1 | contig 12959 bp, 20 predicted proteins | sample 6106811 | NCBI WGS metagenome assembly SCPP01 (sample SAMN10720449, study PRJNA508395) | human gut metagenome | isolation source: Participant 2 stool, 15 month | host: Homo sapiens | collected 2018
CTATGAACATACCCGAGTCAATGAAGTATTCATATATATGAGGAAATCGTTGAGACCGAAACGGACGGGGAGCTTATATTGAAAAACACTTAATTCGGTAATTGATACAGATCCGATTTATATAATGTTCACATCTGGTTCGACAGGTGCACCGAAAGGCGTTACAGTGCCGCACAGAGGCGTTATAGATTATGCAATTTGGGTTGCAAAGACATTTAATATCAATGAAAATTCTATGCTTGGAAATCAAGCACCGTTCTATTTTGATAATTCGATATTTGATATATACAGCTGTCTTTGACAGGTGCAAAATAGTGATAATTCCTGAGACATTGTTTATGTTCCTGTAAAGTTGCCAAATTTGTGCGATAATGATATTACGACAATATTCTGGGTACCGACCGTTATGATTAATGTGGCAAATTCAGGAGTGCTTTCGAGATTGAATTGCCGAAACTTAAAATGTGGTGTTCTGCGGTGAAGTAATGCCGAATACTCAACTTAATATATGGCGTAAGGCACAACCGCAATGCACATACGCAAACTTTACGGTCCGACGAAATTTCGGACGTATGTACTTATTATATTGTTGACAGACCTTTCAAGGACAGTGATTCACTTCCGATTGGTAAGGCTTGCGAGAATATGCGTATTATAATTCTTAACGAGAAGAATAAAAATTGCAAAGACGAACGAACAAGGCGAAATATGCGTTATAGGTACAGGCGTATCGCTTGATATTGGAATAATCGAAATTACGCAAAAGGCATTTATTCAAAATCCCGTTAATCCGTATTACGAGGAAAGAATTTATCGTACAGGCGATTTGGCATATGTTAATGATGAAGGCCTCATTATCTACTTGGGAAGAATGGATAATCAGGTTAAGGTAAAAGGTAACAGAATTGAGCTTGGCGAAATCGAAAATGCCGCAATGTGTGTTGGCGGAGTTAAAGGTGCTTGTGCGGTGTTTGACGAGAAAAATCAGAAGATTGTGTTGTTTATAGAAAGTTGCGAGGCATTTTAGGAAACTTAATCTTGAACTTAAAAGTATATACCTAATTATATGTTGCCGGGCGACCTTGTTGTTATGGAAAAATTCCCGCATACCGCAAATGACAAGATTGACAGAGTTACACTAAAGAAATCTTTGGGATAAAGGAAAAGCTATGGAAACAATGATGCAAAGTGCCGTGTGCCTTTTGGAGCAGGCGGCGGAAAAGTTTAAAATAAGACAGTATTTGAAGATAAGGACGGAAGTATTTCTTTTGAGGAATTGAGAGAAAAAGCCGTATAATAGGAAGTGAACTTATTAAAAGAGTTGAAACAGGCAGAAAATGTCCTGTAATCGTATATTTGCCGAAAAGCATAAAATCAATAATCAGCTTTATGGGTTCGCACAGTGCGTCACCGTATGTGCCGATTGATTACGCAATACCGATGGCGAGAATGGAAAAGACCGTTGAAAATCTTCATCCGACCGCGATAATAACAGATACGGACGGCAAGGCAAAACTTGAAAGTTTTAATCTTGACACAGAGATACTTATATTTGATGAGCTTGCAGACGGACAAGCCGATGATGCGGCGGTTGATAAGTCGCTGGGCGGTGTGTGCGATCTTGACCCTGCGTATATTATGTACACATCAGGCTCAACAGGTGTGCCGAAAGGCGTTACAATTTCAAACAGAGGTGTTATAGATTATATTGAATGGATTGTCAAAACATTCCCGATTGACGAAAACAGCGTAATCGGTATGCAGTCGGCGTTCCATTTTGACAATTCTGTTTTGATATGTATACCACTTTTATACGAGTGCAAAAACTATGATAATTCCCGAGATACTTTTATGTATCCCGAAAACTTATGGATTATATGACGGAAAACAAAATTTCCGTTATCTTCTGGTACCGACCGTTATGATAAGCGTTGCAAACGGCGGTGTGTTTGAAAATGCCGATTTGAGTGCATTAAAACTGATATTGTTTGCAGGCGAAGTAATGCCGAATACTCAACTTAATATATGGAGAAAATATTTGCCCGACTGTATGTATGTAAATATGTACGGTCCGACAGAGGCAACGGATATTGCAACGTATTATATCGTTGACAGAGAATATGAAAATCACGAAACTTTACCGATAGGTAAGGTTTGCAGAAATATGCGTGCATTGATTTTGAACGATGATGATAAGCAATGTGCTGTCGGTGAACAAGGTGAACTTTGCATAAGCGGTACGGGTATTGCACTCGGATATTGGAATTCACCGGAGATTACGGCAAAGGCATTTGTTCAAAATCCGCTTAATACGAAATATCACGACAGAATTTACCGAACAGGCGACCTTGTTTATGAAAATGAAGAAGGCAATATAATTTTCATAGGCAGAAAGGACAGCCAAATTAAATTGAGAGGTAACAGAATTGAACTCGGTGACCTTGAAAGTGCGGCGGCGGCTATTGAGAATGTCGCAAGTGCATGCGCATTGTTTGACGCGGATAAACAGGAGATTGTATTGTTTATCGAAACAACAGCAGAAATTGTCGCAAGAAAGTTTAAGATGGAGCTTAAAAATATGTTCCGGCATATATGGTACCGGGCAAAATCGTAACTATGGAAAAGTTCCCCACACACCGAGCGGAAAGATAGACAGAGTCGGTTTAAGAAAACTTATATAAATTAAAAGGAGATAATTAAAATGGAAGAAATCAAAGAAAAACTAAGAGCATTCATACAGGAGAAATTTGAAATTGATGATGATCCTGATTTTACAGATGATGTACATTTGTTCAACGAAGGTTTTGTCGATTCATTCGGCGCGGTTGAAATAATCCATTTTATCGAACAGACATACAACATCGAAATCACACAAAAGGATATAACACTTTATCCGATGAACACAATCGAAGAAATAGCTGAGGTTGTCGAAAATAAATTATCATAATCAGAAAGGTAACGGATAAATGTGGTATCTTCAGACAGATGTACTTTTAAGACTTTTATAGCCTGCGGTGCAATGATACTGATTTCAGGACTTTCAAGGCTGATTTTCAAAAAGATTTCGGACCTAAAGTTCTTGTATTTGCAAGCATAGCAGTTATAGCATATGTTTCGTGGCAGCTTGCCATAGCGATTGTATGCTATACACTTATAACATTTATTTTCGCACGAATACTGAAACCGCTGAAAAACACGGCGGTTTTCTTCGTACTGTTCAGTATTTTGTGTACAGTGCCGTTTTCTACGGACGAATGACGGAGTTTTTCCCGCAGTTGCCTGTAATAATTACATTTGTGGGAATAGCGTATCATATGCTAAAAGCGGTTGACGTTATGTACTTCGTGTACTATACGGATATGGATATTCCGTTTTTGACGTATGTGAATTATATGTTGTTTTTCCCGACGTTTACGGCAGGCCCGATTTTCAGATACAGAGATTTTCAAAAGGTATATAATAAACCCGTACCGCTAACGACAGACAGATTTATAACTTGCGTAAAGCGATTTATAAAGGGTATGTTTAAGAAAATGGTTGTACTTTTACTTTGTAAGCACATTCTTTAACTTCCTTGTCGCAAGCGAAAAACATTGGTATGTAAGCCTTGCGATAGTGGTTTTCAGCTATCTGTTCCTGTTCTTCGACTTGTCGGGTTACAGTGATATGGCGATAGCCGTAGGCTCGGTTATGGGATATACAGTACCCGAAAACTTCAGAAAGCCTTGGGCGGCGGCATCATTTACGCAGTTCTGGCGTAACTGGCACATAACTCTTCCGATTGGGTCAGAGAACATATTTTGTTGTATTAAACGGAAAAAACTCGGAAAACTTGCTTCAGCCGGAATGGGCTTTCTGTAATGTACGTTATGGAAATGTGGCACGGTTTTACTTGGGTGTACGTTATCGGCGGTATTTATAACGGTTTGTGTCTTGGTCTTGAAAACCTTTTGGGACTTACAAAGGCGGAAAAACGTAAGATGAAAAGCCTGTCTATATTGCAAGATGTATTATAGTAAATATGCTTTTGCATTTAATACATTGATGTTTACCGTAACACCTGCACAGTTTTGAGATACTTAAAGGATTTATAAGAATATGAAAAGATTGTAACAATAATTGCGATTGTACTTGCAATAGCGGTCGGTGATTTGGCACTGACTTATAACAATTTCATAGTGAACAGTGATTATTTTGTGAAAACGATTTTGAAATAACGCAGTAAACACACCCGAAAAGTTTGGGATAAGGTGTTTTTCGGAAACAGCGTTGTTATTTCGGCATATATGGAGGACGAGAGCAGTAAAGGATATGTCAATCTCGGTCTTGACTACGGTGTTGTTACCGACTTGTGGGAAATGATTGAGAAGAAGCATATAAATATCGGATCTGAACTTGTTATCGGACTGAATTATTTGACGTTGTATGACGAGTTTGAAACCAATCCGACATATATATGGCATAAAAGCTGTATGAGCCGTATGCGTATTTTGAGCGTGACAGATTTTATCCTATGATAACAGACGGCTTTGATAAGCTGTTAAACGGCGAAAGTCCTTTGCCGTATAAATATCTTCCGCAGGAAAGCATATTTATCATGGCGCAATGTCGGATAAAATGCTTGAAAAGACTATGGAAAATTATCAAGACGAATTTTTCAATCTTCCGACGGAGAAGTTTTCAAAGAATGTGGCCGCACTTGAGAAGATTATAAATTACTGTAATGATAATAATATAAGGGTTAGAGCGGTTTGGATGCCGTGGAATACGAAACTTGAACAGCCTGAATTGTTGGGTGAAGTCAAGGCTATGGCAAACGAAGTATTTGATAAGTATAACGTGGAAGTGCTTGATATGGAAACTGCTTTGTCACCCGAATGTTTTACGATACGGGACATTTGAATTATGACGTAGGGTCGGCTATATTTACACAAAAATAGACGAGTGGCTGTAGAAAAATCGCCCACAGCACTACTTTTGCTTACTGGTCGCAGACTGATAGTCTGCTTGCTCGCCCATGCAACCGGGGCAGTACATATGTACAGCACCGCAAGTTGGCTGTGAACAATTTTTGGAAGGATCTTTATATGAAACAAAAATTAAAACAATAGGAACATTTTAATATACCTTGCAATGTTCATTTTAATATGTATATTCTTTACCGGTCACGGTACATTTATATATGAGGCATTTTAAAAGGAGAAAGTTTATGAAAAACTTATACCAATATTTCTTGCAGTGCTTTGTCTTACGGCGTGCGGAAATGAACAGGTAAAAATCCCGATACATTGTCTACAGCGGTAATTTCGTCCTCGGACAGTGTTACGGCAAAAACACTTTAAACAGTTTAAATGAATCAACCGTTGCAACATTGACCGCCGATAAAATCGACGCGTCAAACATCGGTGATTTGTCGGATTATGATGTTTTGTACATTGATAAAAGCGTTGTTGAAACAGGCGGTTTTAATGCAAGTGCAGTTGAGGAATATGTATCAAACGGCGGAAGTGTTTTCCTTGACAATGATGTGTATAACGTATTTGATAAGGACTTTATCGGTGCGGAGGACTTTGTAACGATTGATTCTTGTCCGGTTGATATGATTTATCCCGAGAACAGCGATAAAGGAATAAAGAAAATTCAGTCGCTTTTGTCTGATTTTTCGATGTTGTACAGAAATTATGCCGATTATAATGATGTGCTTGTAAATCAAAATTACGGAGTCGGCGTTGTTCCGTCAACAGCGGAATGTATTGCGTCAAAGGATAATGTGGGAATTTATACGGTAAATCAGTACGGAAACGGTTATGTGTTCTTCACCAATCCGCTTTTACCAAATTCATTTTCCGTAAACAATCTTTCTCCCGATGATACCGGCGAATACCTTTCAGCAACAACGGTCGGTGCAAATAAATTGCTCAGAGATTATTTTGCGGAATTTGTTTCGCTTAAAAATTACGGATATGCCGTTGAACACGTTTTGGGCAGCTTTGCAAAGCCTGTTGCCTCGTGGGAGCTTCACTATGAGGATATTACGGGTATAGATAACGGCTCGGCGGAAATTTTGAGGAAATGTGTGAAAGATACGGTCAAGTACCGTCATTCACGCTTGCAAGAAATCCGTATATTTGGTTCAGACGTGCCGAAAGTGTGACGTATGCACTGAATAATAACGGTCAATTTGCAATGGATCCGTATGAAAATGCGTATTCATCGGGAACGCACTTTGTAACCGCAAAGGAATGGCTGTCACTTGATTATGACGATAACACAATCAGCTATTTTGAGGACAGCCACGATTATATAAAACGTGCTTATCCGTGTCCGACGGACTTTAACGGTGACGGCAAGATGGACTTGATTTGCGGAAGTGCGGACGGAAAACTGTACTATTTCGAGGGTACGGGAATGAAATCGAATTACGAACTTGACGTTGCGACTATGTTTACCGATATGGACGGAAATCAAATTTCGGTCGGTGCATATTCATCACCTACAACTGCCGATATTGATAATGACGGTGTTGATGAAATAATTACAGGTGATGAAAACGGGTATCCATTGCTTTAAAGATCTGACGGTATGGTGCTTGACGATCAAGGCATCATTCTTGAAACAGGACTTACCGACGCAATGCCGTCAATCGATGATTTGAACGGTGACGGCGTGCTTGATATGGCGGTCGGCTCACGAAACGGCGAAATGAGAATATATTACGGCGATATGGGTGAGTACAGTGTTTTGTTTAATGCTTACGAAACCGTTGATACAGGTCAAAGTTGGTGTTCGCCTTGTATAGCCGACGCAGACGGTGACGGCGTGAATGAGCTTTACGCAGGTACGTTTGAGGGATATATCGCGAAGTTTGAAAATAATGTTTTTAACGGTTATATTGAAGGCAATGAAAGCAATTATAAGGGTAATAATAATCTGAAATTCGGTGCGAACAGTGTACCGCGATTTTATGATATTGACGGTGACGGCAACAAAGATTTGGTTGTCGGCTCACTTGAATACGGTATGGCTGTGCCTATAGACAGCGATTATTTTCCGTATCGTGAAAATTGCAGAAACAGCTTGACGGCTTTAAGGACAGAGGAATCTATGTCGGTGTACACGCACTTTCAAATGAATATGCCGACAGTACGCATGACCAAAGGGAGCTTGAATATCAGAAAAATGCGTTTGAGTCATACGGACTTCCATGGATAGGCAGTGGTGTAAATCAGCATACATGGAGAACAAGTAAAATCGGTTATGACACGCATTTTGATAATATGAGCGGTTATGACGGAACATACAAGAGTCAGTTTGATGCGGGACTTTATTGGAACAGCGGTTCGCAGACTCCGAACAGTATCGCTGTACCGGAAGTAAGCGCGGAAAATTCAATTCTTGTTCCGTTCTATCTCGATAACGGTCAGCTTATGCTTCAACCGTCAAATACACCGAACGGAAACAGCGAATTTTCGGCGATTTCCGCAAAGTATGAAGTGCCTATTCTTTCTACAATCACTGCGATTACGTTTACCGTGAGCAAGACAGCGAGGAGGAGAAGATTAAAAGGTTGATACGCTTGTAGATGATTACGGCTATAATTTCGTACAGGAAAATCAGCTTGCAAAGATGACTGCGGCGGCATATAACAGCAGGGTCAGTGCAAAGTGGGATAATGATACTTTGTATTTGTCGGCGGCGGCAAAATGAGGATATTCCGCTGTATGATAAGAATTATCAAAATTCTACCGGCGTAAAAGTGATTTTTGCCGACGGTGTTACGGTTGATGAATTTAATATAGACGCAAGTGTTGCATATAAAAGATAACTGCATTTATACGTCACTTGATAAAGGCGTAAAGATTTCAAAGAACGGTGAAAATAAAGATATAAATATCGCGGTGAATGTACCTGCAAAATTTCAAAGAATGATAATGGTGCAACGATTAAATTCTGTGACGGCGGTATGATGACTGTTGAAGTTGCCGGTAATGCGCGTACAACGTCAAAAGGCTGGGAAACAACTCAACAAGAGGGTAAAACACTGTTTAGAAAATACGGAAAAGCAGAAACTTTGAAAATAACAAAATAAAAAGTGCCAAAGGCACTTTTATATGATTTTAAAATTAAGTCATTTTACTGTCCCCAAACATTTCTTAAATGCTCGGCGTACATATCTTGTATTTCTTTAATTTCGCCAAGTCCCGTAAGGTCACACTCGACATTGAAACCGTTATTTTCAAATTCTTCTTTCCATTCGACAGCCATATCATTTTTCGCGTGGTCGCCGCATACAAAGCATAAACGGGAGTAGTGTTACATTCTTTATATCGGTTTTCATTGCGTGGGAGATGACTGTTTCAAGGTCGGAAAACCTCAACAGTACCGACAAATACGTTGTTCATATCGGCATTTTAAAGTGATAATCAAGGGCAGGGTAGGCGGCATTCGCAAATGGTCGCTGCCGTGTCCCATAAAACGTAAAGTCTGTTTTTGTCGGTAAGTCTGTGTTTGAAAATATCAACAATGTTGTAATAGTCACTCGTTTCGGTAACAAGCGGACGAGAAATTCTGATTTTCATTTTGTCGTTAAATTTCAATCATTCTGCAAGCTTTGTCGTATTCAATACCGCACATAATGTGAGTAGGGACACAAAAATATCTGTTTAACCGCTTTTATATAATTTTCAAGTGCTTCATCTACAGTATCAATTTCTATTCCGTCACGTTCACGTAGCTTTTTAATAATCATACCGCTTGTAAAATGCACGGAAAACATCTGTTTTAAATTCATATTTAAGCTTTTTCGACAGCACCGATTGTTTTTCAAGCGTATCGCGGTGGCTTGTGCCAAAGCTTATGACAAGTATTGCAGTTTTCATATTTTCTCCTTTATTTTCTGTTCATATAATTCTAAACTTTCTTTGCAATTTCGAGCATTTCATCGGAAACCATAAAATTTAATATTTCTTTTAGTGTCCCTGCTTTCGCTTATTAAAATACTTCTGTATTTCTATTATAGGTAAAATGCTTGCGTAAAATTCTAAATCGTTTGATTTAATTTGGCTGATTTTTCGCAAGTGCCGGTGATTTGCCGTTTGTCGAAACAGAAATCGTTATGTCATCGTAGTTTTTGATGACGGTAATATAAAATCGGAATGCTCTGTGTCATCAGATAGGGACACTAAAATGTTGCGCTTTTGCGTCATTGTAAATCGTTTGATTTACTTCTTTGTTGTCTGTTGCGGCTATGACAAGAAAAGAATTTTCTATGTCACTTGAGGAATATTCTTTCAAGTCGTTTGACGTTTGGAAATCCGTCTTTAAAACAGGACTTACTGCAGTTACGTCTGCACCGTATTTTAAAAGCGTTTTAACCTTTCTTTCCGCAACATTTCCACCGCCTGCAACGGTACATTCTTCCGCGTATATTCAGCATTATCGGAAACATCAGTTTTCCTCCAACCACTTTGCAGCCTCGACCGCGTAGTAGGTTATAAGCATTTTGCACCGGCACGTTTCATTGCGGTAAGGCTTTCAAGGACGATTGACTTTTCATCAATCCAACCGTTTTGTGCGGCGGCTTTAATCATTGAGTATTCACCGCTTACATGATATATTGCAAGAGGGACACTAAAAGTATCGCTGACCGTTTTTGCAATGTCAAGATACGGCATACCGGGTTTCACCATGATTATGTCCGCACCTTCGTCAATGTCAAGCTGTGTTTCGATAATTGCCTCTTTATTTCTGAAATCCATTTGATAACTTTTTCTGTCCCCAAACGACGGAGCACTGTCAGCTGCGTCGCGGAACGGTCCGTAAAATGATGATGAATATTTGACGCTGTATGCCATTATAAGTACGTCCTCAAAGCGGTTTCGTCATGCCTGACGTATTGCACCTACTCGTCCGTCCATCATATCCGACGGTGCAACAATATCCGCACCTGCTTTTGCACAGCCACCGACGCTTTTGCTAAAAGCGGTAAAGTCTTGTCGTTGACGATACAGTCGTGTTCAATAACACCGCAGTGACCATGAAGTACTCGCAAAGACAAATATCGGCAATTACGATTAAATCGGGATACAGTTCTTTTGTAAGGCGGATTGCACGTTGAACAATGCCAAATTCATTGTATGCCCCACTGCCGAATTCATCTTTTGTTTCGGAATACCGAAGTAAAGCACATCAGACCGACACCTGCCGAAACCACTTCATCAAGTGCGGACGGCAGGTCGGTAAGTTGTATCGCTTGATGTTCGGCATTGACGGAATATCTTCTGCTCACGTCAATTATGAACATCGGATATATTAAGTCTGTTTTGTCAATCGAAGTTTCGTGTACAAGGTCGCGAATTTGTTTTGTCACACGAAGTCGTCTTGGTCGTCTGATCATTTAGTGTCCTCCTGATACAGTCGATAATGCTTTCTGCGGTTGCATTGTCGGCTGTTTTATAAATTTTAAGCCCGCATTTTCGGCGGATTTTGTTGTTTCGTTTCCTATTGAAATCAGCTTTACATTTGATGTGTCTGCCATTTCGAAAATGCCTTTGCGGCAGAACCGCTTGATAATATGACATAGTCAGTATCGTTTAGACATAAATTCAAAGTTCCTGTTTTGAGTTGTCGGTTTCTTCCAAAGGTGCATATCGGTGAAATTAACATTATTTTCACTTTAAAATATTCGGTATGGTGCTTACACCGTTTTCGGCTCGAATTAAAAGAATATTGTCGTTTTGCTGCACTTTTCGCACATTAGGCGAGCAAGCTCAAGTCCCGAATGAATTTGAGGAACCATGTCGGCATATATGCCGTAACTTTCAAGTGCGTCGGCTGTTTTTCCCGACAACAGCGAATTTAGTGTCCCTTAAAGTGCGTATATCGGTTTTGATTTTTGTAAATATTCAAAAATATTTTAACACCGTTTGCACCGTAAATACTATATGTGAAAAGTGTGCTATATCCGCTTTTGAAAACAAGTCGAAATTAATCGGAACTGTTTTGATTAAAGGAAGCTCCGTTATGTCAAAATCGGTCGCCGCATTTTTATGCTTTGTTCATTAACGGTGTTGCGGTTGTGAGTATTTTGTATTTTTTGTTTAAACCAATCTTTGCTTTAAATTCACCACATCACCGACAAGAATTATCGCCGGAGAAGTCATTTGTTTTGCCAATGCAGATAAATTATTTAGTGTCCCCGTAACATTTTTGACGCGGCGTTGTGCCGCTTGAATTACGGCAACAGGTGTTTTCCGATTTACCGTTTTCAATAAGCTTTATTGCTTATATTTTCGGCAGACGAAAGCCCCATAAGAAAACAAGCGTTCCGCTGAGTTTTGCAAGTGCTGTAATTAACCGTTTCATTTCCGACTTTTTCGTGACCTGTTATAACGTGAAATGAAGTTGTAACTCCGCGGTGACTGGAATACTGCAATATTCGGCGGCACTGTAACAAGAAGAAATACCGGGTACAATTTCGTAGTCAATATTATTTTCGATCAGCGCGATAATTTCTTCACCTCCGCGACCGAAAATAAACGGATCGCCGCCTTTCAGACGTACAACATTTCCTAAACGGCTGTGTTCAACAAGGGTTTGTTGATTTCTCCTGTACCATGTGATGATTGCCTGCGATTTTTCCGGCATAAATCAATTTACAGTCGTTTTTTGTACAGCTCAATAAAGTCGGATTTGCAAGGTGGTCGTAAATTATGACGCCCGCTTTTTATACATTCAAGACCTTTCTGCGTGATTAATCCGCTGTCACCGGGGCCTGCACCTACAAGATATACCATTTGATTTACTCCTTAATTTTATCAAGCGTTATTTCAGCCATTTTTTGCCGAGTAAATATCGGATCGTTTCCGAACATTTCAAGATAAATTTCTTTGTCGTTTTTGAAAAACGTACACATTTTAATTTCTTTACCGTTAAATTCAGCCGACGCAACACGGTAGCATGACAGCCACCGCCTGTGTACTGCAAAATGCGCGTTCGCATTTAATTCGGTCATTGCGACTTTATCATTTATCGCCTGTGCGTATTTATCGGCTTTGCCGACGACAGTTTCAATGGCAGAAGAATGCCGACCTGGTATATGAAATTATCGCCGAGATTTTCGATTTTAACGTCGGAAACGGCAAGACGGTTTATTGCGGCACGAGCCATAATAACCGCATCGTATTCACCGTTTTGACTTTTTCAAGACGAGTGCCGATATTACTTCTGATTGGCTTAAAAACAGCGTTCGGGAACAGTTTTTCAGCCTGGTGATGGCGTCTTGCACTGCTGTACCGATTATTTTATATCGGATAATTCAGTGTCTCCAAATGAACATCATCACTTCGTCGAAGAAGTGGCACTATCGTAAGACCGTTGCAAATTTCTGTCGGCATATCCTTTGCACTATGCACCGCCATATCTATTTCACCGCTTAAAAGTGCTTCGATTTCTTTTATAAAACACCTTTTCCGCCGAAACTTTGAGCGACTTATCAAGCTGACGGTCACCCTTTGTTGAAATGCCTTCAAAAAGTGTCGTTTGTGCTCTTTCATTTTTGATTACAGCCTCTGTTTGCTTGATTGCAAGCTGGCTTTTTCTTGAGCCGATTTTTATTATACTCACGTTAATTTCTCCCAAAATAATAAATTCACTGAATTTTGCATAATTGTTGTCTGATTTCAGATTATATATTTTATGGCGAAAAGTGTTCTTTTCGCTCTCGTTTTCAATTTTATTCTCTGCCGATTTGAATAATGTTTCGCTTTCGGAAAAGTTTCCATATACGAAATTCATCAATATATTTTGAAGAATTTTTTCGGCTTTCATAATTTCGTTGTTTAATTCTGTTGTTATTGTCCGCGATTTCGGTTAAATCGTCAATATTTTGTAAACTGTGTATTCATCCTCGAATATCTCAATGTCACGAGGTACTGCAAGGTCGATAAAAACTCGCTTTT
>SCPP01000515.1_pt1 | contig 12912 bp, 35 predicted proteins | sample 6106811 | NCBI WGS metagenome assembly SCPP01 (sample SAMN10720449, study PRJNA508395) | human gut metagenome | isolation source: Participant 2 stool, 15 month | host: Homo sapiens | collected 2018
GTACAGTACCGCATGAAGCATTTCTTCATCTTCGATATGCAATACTTCTTCATATACAAATAGCCGCATTTTTGCATGCCAAAGCTTTGGTGCATCTCGCTCTTCATCAGTGAGTATTATACCAGAGTCCTCCATCATTTTCAATTGTTCTTCTTTGAAGCTCTTTCATAATATCGTGTAAAATCTGACTGTTTCCGCCTTTTTTCATCTACACCATATTTGCTTGCCAATGCAATACATTCCTCTGCAACATAAACAGAGTGGGAAAACGTTTATCTGACAAAACGGACGGATGACCTCTTATATTGTTTTGAATCCATAAACTTACTCCTTATATAAATCATACTGTTTCATATAATTCACAACGCATATTGCCGGAACCAAGCTGGAAATATCCTCTCCATTTTTCCATGCAGTTCTGACCAATGTAGATGATATGGGTAAAATCAATATTAGCCAGTATCGTATTTGCACCGTGCATTTTCAAAATCCGGGCATATTGCTCCATTTTTCCATTCCCCTATACTTCGAGGAGCGGAACAAATGGTTGCCAATTGAAAAATACGGTCAGGATTATTCCATTTCAGCAAAGATAAAAACATATCCTCTCCTGTAATAAAATATAGCATATCGTTGGGAAATTTATGCTTTAATGCTCCAAAGTCAATACCGTATAGCTGGGAGTTTCTTTGCACTTCCATATCGGAAACTTCATAGCCGTATTCCTTGCCGCTAATCTACACATACAAACACGATGTGCTGCATCTACCAAATGTTCTTCTCCCTTATGAGTAGGTACTTTGGTCGGAATCAAAATTACACGGTCAAATCCTATTTTTCAGAAAACCGTTTGACCAAATGCAAATGACCGTTATGAATTGGATTAAACGTACCGCCCAAAATTGCAATTTTCTGCATAGCACATCACAACCAATCTATGACTTTTTTCTTGGATTTCGGTAAAACAATTTTTAGGTCTTGTTGATTTTACGGTACAATATAAATTTTGTACCAATCACCTGAATTACATCAGACTTTGTTTTTCTGCAATTTCTTCTGCTGTATCCCGCGGAGAATGTGGCGCTGTCTCCAGCACTTTTCCTTTAATCAATTCTCTTGCTTTCAACGCATCATTTGCTTGTTTCACAATGTCGTCGCTAATGCCGCCTTTTCCAACCATCAAAATAGTTTCGATAGAATTTGCCATAGCACGCAAATAAGCGCGTTGTTTACTTGTTAGCATGGTATGCTCCTTTATTCATTATTCAAATACTTTTGTAATTTTTGAGAAAACATAAGCGCTTCCTCTGTGCTGATACGGTCTTTTCCACATCGGACAATTGAGCGAAAGATTGTTCCCCTACCAAAAGATTGGGTCATAACCAAATCCTCCGTCACCTGTCAATTCAAATGCAATATTACCTTCACAAGTTCCTTCTGCTGTAATACAATCTCCGTTTGGAAATACACAGCAAATGGAACATACAAACCGAGCAGTCCGTTTTTCTTTTGGTACATCTTTTAATTCACACAACAGTTTTTCCATTTTTTGCAGATCTGTGGCATGTTCACCTGCATATCTGGCAGAGTAAATTCCTGGGGCACCATTTAAGGCATCTACTGCCAACCCAGAATCATCTGCAATGGCCGGTAAGCCTGTTTCTTTACACGCAGCGCTTGCCTTTAGATATGCATTTTCAGCAAAGGTTGTTCCTATTTCGTCTACTTCTTGCAGCTGTGTAGTAAAACCTCAATGCCAATAGGATTCAAAATACGTTCCATTTCCGCCAATTTCTTTTCATTATGAGTTGCTATAATAAATTTCATAAATGTTAATCCTTATAAAAATCGTCAAAATCTTCTTCGTCTTCACCCTCATCTGCTTCCGGCTCATCATCATTTTTTTTCAAATAATGCTGCAGCGAATGCATGGGCATCAAATGGTTGAAGATCCTGTATTTTTCACCTACACCGATGAATTTTACAGGCAACTGCAATTCTTCACGAATAGCAAGCACCACGCCGCCTTTTGCTGTACCGTCAATTTTGTCAGCACAATGCCCGAAATACCGGCGGCATTTTAAACTCCCTTGCCTGATTCACTGCATTTTGTCCTGTGGTTGCATCCAAAACAAGCAATACTTCTTTGTCGCAGTCCGGAAGTTCTCTGTCAATGATACGGCTGATTTTTGCCAATTCGTCCATTAAATTCTTCTTATTGTGCAAGCGGCCTGCTGTATCGCAAATGATTACATCTGCTCAACTGATTTTGCCTTTGCAATGGTGTCAAACACAACAGAAGCAGGGTCAGAACCCTCATCGCGTTTAACCATTTCTACTTGCGCGCGGTTTGCCCAAACCTCCAGCTGCTCAATAGCAGCAGCACGGAATGTGTCAGCAGCGCCCAAGATTACTTTTGCCTTCTTTTTGCAAACGCAGTGCCATTTTACCAATGGTTGTGGTTTTACCTACACCGTTAACTCCAATTACTAATATAATAGATGGTTTTGTTTGAATATGCAACTCCTCATCGCCACGAATCATCTCTGCAACAATGTCTTGAATCATACCCATAATCAACTGTGGATCGGTGACGCCCTCTTCTTTCACACGAGTTCTTAACTCCGCACAAATTTTTCAGCCGTGGGCATACCTACGTCTCCCATGACTAGAAGCTCTTCCAATTCTTCAAACAATTCCTCATCAATTTTTGTAAAGGAATTGAGCATAGAACCAATTGAACCCGAAATGCTCTCTCTTGTTTTCTTCAACCCTTGTTTGATTTTACTAAAAACCCATAAGCTCATCTCCTCCTGATTTAAACTATTATAAACCTAATTTTTCTTCAATTTCACTGATATCTAACTCTAGCAATTTAGATACACCCTGATCCTGCATGGTAACGCCATATAAAACATCCGCTTCTTCCATGGTACCTCGGCGGTGTGTAATGGTGACAAATTGTGTGTTATCATTCATTTTGCGCAAATAAGAAGCAAACCTTGATACGTTTACATCATCCAATGCCGCTTCTATTTCATCTAAAATACAAAACGGCGGAGGTTTACCTTCATAATAGCAAAATACAGCGCAATGGCAACCAATGCCTTCTCACCACCGGACAATAATTCAATGTTTGTTACAATTTTGCCCGGAGGATGTACCATAATGCCGATACCGCTTTCTAATACATTATCAGTATCTAACAATTCCAAATTGGCTTTTCCCCCACCAAACAGTGTTTGAAATGTTTCTTTGAAATTTGTATTGATTTGTTCAAATCTTTCCAGAAATACTTCTTTCATTTGATGCGTTAAATCGTGAATTAATTTTCTCAGTTCATTGCGTGATTTCTCTACATCTGCAATTTGGGATAAAGAATTCATAACGTTCGGATACTTCTTGATATTCCTCAATGGCAGCTACATTTACCGTACCCAACGCTTATTTTTGCTTTCAATTCATTTAATCTACGCTGTGCTTTTCCTGCGTCCCTCTATTTGAATATTAAGTGCCTGTGCCTCACGCCTGGTTAACTCATATTCTTCCCATAATTTTGTGATGATACCATCATACTCTTTTGTAGATTGGCTTTCTTTCTTCCAAACGAGCCAGTTCTCTGCCTAAATTTTCACGCTCTACAGATTTTTCACGTTCCTGCGCTCTCAATCGCGCGCAATGCTGTTCGGTCTTCAAACGCTCTTCTGTTAATTTAGCAATGGTTTCTTTTGAAGATTTTGCTCGCTCACGCAAAGAAGTTACCTCTTCTTTGAAAGAAGAAATCTGCTTTTCTACCAATTGATTTGCGCCTGTCACTGCACGAATTTCACTGTTCAGCACTTCCGCTTTATGGTCGTAATTCAATCGATTTTGACGTAAGTCTTCCAACTCTTTTGAAGGGCTTTTTCTTTTCAATTGCAACTCCTGCCACACGCAGTTCTTGTAATTGTTCATTTAGCAACTGACTTTCCATACCGAAAGATTCTTTGCTGCCTGTTAATTGAGTTAGCCATGTTTGTACAGCTGTAATCTCATTTGTTATCTTGATAATTGTGCCGCTGTGTCTTCTTTATTTGCCTTTGCTGTTCTAATTGGTGAAAACTGCTCTTGTTCTAACTGCAACTGATGTAACGCTTCCAGGGATTTTCGTTCATTCTGAACCCGGTTATACTCTGCTTGTATCTGTACAGTCTCTTCCCGTCTTTGATACAACACATTTTGGCATGTTCAATTGCCTGCTCTGCTTTGGCTGTACGCTGTACGGTTGCCTGAAACGTTTCTTTGGCTTTGCAGCCTGCTGTTCCAAAACGGCAATTTTTCTTTCCCTGTGCAATATCAGCACTGCGGCTTAATAGCCCTGCACTGCGTGCTTGAGAACCGCCGGTCATAGAACCGCCCGCATTGACCACTTGTCCATCTAATGTCACAACACGAAATCGATAATGAAATCGTTTGGCAATCTGAGTGGCAGCATCTAAATCTTGCGCTACTACAATACGTCCCAGCAAAGATTGTAAGACACTGCGATATTGCGCATCGCACTGACATAAATCTTCCGCAATGCCAATGAATCCCTCACAGGTTTCCAGTCCGATTCAGTCAGCCTATTTGCCTTTATGGTAGACATAGGTAAAATGTCGCTCTGCCTTTTTCTTTCTGTTTCAAAAGAGAATTGCCTGTTTGGCATCTTGCTCATTTCCAACTACAATATGCTGCATAGAAGCTGCTAATGCAGTTTCTATGGCAACGGCATATTGTTTCGGTACTTCTATCAAACGGGACACAGGACCGTGGATCCTTTTAAATGACCGTTTGCAGCTTGATTCATCACCGCCTTGACGGAATGATGAAAACCTTCTAAGCCGCTTTCCAAGTTCTCTAAAATTTGACTTTTCTACTCTGTTCATTAATGTCCAACAAAATACGGTCGGCAGTTTGTTTTTCCTGTTCCAGCTGTTTGCGGCAGTCTTGATAATGCTGTTGGCAAGTTTCAATCTCTTGAGCCATAGACTCTAACTGTGCTTTCGCATCGGTCAACATATAATTGTAATCAAGTGCTTCCGATTTTAACTTCTCTATTTGCGCTTGATAAGCGTTTGCTTGCTGTACATGTGTATCTTTTCTTTCTTCTGCCTGACTCATCTCTGAATCCGCAACCATTTGCTGCAATTTTATCTCTGAGCTTTTCTCTGTTAAATTATGTAACTTTTGCGTTGCTTGTGCAATTTCGGAATCCGATTGATTCATATTGTTTCTGATTGATTCCAACTTTTCTATATAAGACTGCTGTTCTCTTAGATTTTTTACACATAGTTCCTCAGTTTTTTAGTTTTATCTTTTTAAAAATCAACTCTTGCTCGGATGATTGATGTGATAAAGAAGCCAAATCTAACTCTTTTGATACGCTCAATGCTTTGGTTGTTATGAAGCATATCATTTTCTAAAACGGATATTTCGCCTTCCTTACGTGCTGCAAGCGCTTCTGCCTGAGATGTTTTGGTACGTATTTCATCCATTTGTACCGTATAACTGTTAGCACGATTAAAACTCATCTCAATTTCGCGGCTGATTTCTTCCAGTTGTTCAGAAACTTGCTCTTCCTGATTTCGCGCAATTGCAGTTTTTCTTTTTTTTCACGTAATACATTACCGGAACGCTCCAGTGTATTGAGCCAAAGACCGATTTCAAGATTCCGTTTTTCTTCATAAAATTCCAGATAACTCTCTTGGCTTTTCCGACTGTATGCGCAGAGGTTCTACCCTGTCTTCCAATTCAGAAACAATGTCATGCAGACGCACCAAGTTTTCTTCCGCCTGAAATAATTTTCGCTCGGATTCTTCTTTGCGGTAACGGTATCTGGAGATACCTGCCGCCTCTTCAAAATTTCGCGGCGATCTTCCGAACGGGCAGATACAATGCTGTCGATTTTACCTTGTCCGATGACAGAATAACCGTCACGGCCAAGACCGGTATCCATAAACAGTTCGTGAATATCTTTTAGTCGCACAGTAGCATTATTAATTAAATATTCACCGTCACCGGAACGATAATAACGACGTGTAATGGAAACCAAATCACCATCAAAGGAAGTTCACGATTTTGATTTTCAATGGTCATGGTCACTTCCGCATAACCATGGGCTTTACGGCTTGTAGTTCCACTAAACACAATATCTTCCATTTTGGAACAGCGTAGATTTTAGTAGATTGCTCTCCCAAAACCCAGCGGATTGCGTCACTAATATTACTTTTCCGCTTCCGTTTGGACCAACCACAGCAGTAAATCCATGATGAAAAGTCAATTTGGTTCGGTCAGGAAACGTTTTAAATCCGTGAATTTCTAATGACTTTAACCGCAAACTTCCTCCTTTCTACTCATTGCCTGCATATGCTAATAAAACGATTTCTCTGTATCGTCTCATTTGTTTTATCTCTATATGATAACCTATGGAAGTAAAAATTGCAAATTACTCTTCTTTTGCCCTATCGCTTTGGAATAATCCTTTGGATGAATCAACAGTTCGATATTTTTCCTGTTACGAAAGAATGTTCCAAATCTTGTAAAATAGCAGTACGATACCTTCTGCTTTCGCAAAGTTCTCTCAATGCAGGATGCCAAGGTCCTGCCAAACGGTCTTGCTCCAATTCGGGAGAACTGTGCAGTCCCAAACGAATGACTCTAATATGTTCTTGTTCAAAAATGCAAGCAGTTCACTGCATAGGTCAATTGTTTCCTCTAAAGATGACGTATCAAACTTTCCACTCTCATACAGTTGTCCCAAATAAGTATGCCTCATGACTACAGTAGGATAAATGCGCACCGTATCCGGTTTACATAGCGATTTCAATCGCTGTTTGTTTTGCTCCTTTAGCCGTATCTTGATACAATCCGGTCATCATTTGAAGTCCAAGTTCAAAACCAAATGCTTTAATAAGAGCAGAAGCCTCTCTTACCTGCTGTGCTGTATGTCCTCGCTGATTGGCAGTTAACACGGTATCCAGCATACTTTGCGCCCCCAACTCAATGGCTGTTACTCTATATTGCTTTAGGCACTGCAAAATAGACGTATTAATTGCATCGGGACGAGGGAAATACGAATTCCCGTTATGATTCCTCCTGTTACAAACGGCTGTGCCGTCTCTAACAGTGAAACCATATAATTATGGTCCAGTGCTGTAAAACTACCACCAAAAGCAAGCTCCAACTGCATAGTTTTATGACTTTTATTGTTGACAGCTGCCTGTATTGCATTTATCACATCTTGTGGAGTAGGTTGCTTTTGTATTCCCGTAATGCTTACTTGATTACAAAGCTGCATTGATGAGGACATCCATTGTGCGGAACAAAAATTGAAATATTCCCGTGTTTAATATCCCATCAGCTCCAATGCTTCTCTGGCAGCCTGTTGTTCCGCATCTTTTTTTCTTCCTCCACCCTTACCTATTACATTTTGTTTAAGTGTACTTCAACCGTAAAGTGCTTATTATGGTCAGGTCCACTTTCACCGGTTAATACGTATGTTAAGTGCTCCTCAGGATTTTGCTGGATTATTTCCTGAAGCATCGTTTTATAATCTTTGAATGGTTTTGGCTTTGGCGTTTGAATGGCCGGTTCAATAAAACGCAAAATAAAGAGCGCGCTTGCTCCATACCGCCGTCCATATAAATAGCCGCAATGATTGCTTCAAAGGCATCTGCCAAAATGGAAGGACGGGTATCCCCGCCGGTATTTTTTCTCCGTTACTCAATAATAAATGTTTTCCTACGCCAATTTGAGTGGCAAAGCCACAAAGCGCTTTTCGCAGACCAAAGATGCACGTGTTTGGTTAAATCACCTTCCGGCATATTGGGGCATTGCTTGAACAGATAATCTGCCACAACAACGCCCAAAACCGAGTCTCCCAAAAATTCTAAACGCTCGTTGCTTGGACCTGCTTTTTTGTTTTCATTTGCATAAGACGAGTGTGTTAATGCAGTTTTCAAATATTTTTTGTCTTTAAAGTGATAGCCGATTTTATCCTCAAGTTCTTGCAGCATGAAACCTTACCTTTCCTATTTTTTAATGGTATATCCCATCATGTAACATTTATGAATTTTCTTTTGTTTGATATTCTGAAATACTGTCTGCAATTAAAACCAACAACATTGGATTCCACATATTGTTTGGTCAAACGAATTGCACTTTTAAAGGTTCTTGCATCTGCACTGCCATGTGCCTTAAATACAGGTTTGGAAGCTCCTAAAATAGGAGCACCGCCAACTTCTGTATAATCAAACATTTTTTCAGCTCTTTCATATCTTTCAAAACAACAGAAGCAGCCAATTTATTTTTTGTACTCTTTGTGAAAATACCTTTTATTTTACTCATGAGCACCATTGCAACGCCTTCGTATACTTTTAAAATCATATTCCCTGTAAAACCGTCTGCAACTACGACATCAGCGGCATCTACAGGCAATGCCTGCCTTCAACATTACCTACAAAGTTTAATTTTGACGCTTTTAGCATCTGATAGGCATCTACTTGTACTTGAGTACCTTTGTTTTCTTCACCGCCAATATTAGCAAGTCCAACACGCGGATTATGTAAGTGCATTACCTTTTCCATATAAATGCTACCCATTACACCAAATTGCTGTAACATTTCAGGACGGCATTCATTATTTGCACCTGCATCCAATAGCATAAAATGTCCTTTGCTCTTCGGCATAATCGGTGCAAACGCAACACGTTTAATCCCTTTGATTCTTTTCACCAACAAGGTGGCACCCACAACCAAAGCACCACTGTTTCCGGCTGAAATAAATGCATCTCCGTTGCCTGCAACCAATTGACGGCAACCTTCTGCCATGGAAGAATCAGATTTTCCTTTTGTAATCTCTGTAGGCTCATCTTCCATAGTAATAACGCTAGGCGCATGAATAATTTCCATACGATTTAACGAAATATTGTTTCTTTTGCTACGCGACGAATCTCATCCTGATCTCCTGTTAACAAAATATCAATATCAAAATCTGTTACAGCTTCGGCGCATGCCTTTAAAATTTCCAAAGGCGCATTGTCTCCGCCAAATGCATCTACGATTATTTTCATGTTTTCGCACACCTTTACTTCAATTCACACATATTGTTCCAATAGATTCAGTGAACGCTGTGCCAAGGCAGCGTAACGCTCTTTTATCTTTGATATGCTCACTTAGTGCAGGCAGCACACCAAAATTGCCCCATAGGCTGAAAGTTTTTGAAACACTGTTTGCCACATGGTCACTAAAGCACCCATCATGGTCTCCTTTGGTAAAATCAGTGCAGATGTGCCGTATTTTCGGTTCACCGCATTGATACCGGCTAAAATGCCAGATGAGGCAGATTCCATGTATCCTTCTACCCCTGTAATTTGTCCCGCAAAGAATAAATTCGAGATTTTGTTTAAAACTGAAATCCTGATTCAATACCTCAGGTGAATTTAAAACGTGTTACGGTGCATCACTCCATAACGCATAAACTCTGCATGCTGCAAACCGGGAATCATAGAAAACACACGCTTTTGTTCTCCAAATTTTAAATTAGTCTGAAATCAACCAAATTATAAAGGGTACCTTCTCTATTTTCTCTGCGCAACTGCACTACAGCCCAAGGACGATGACCTGTTTTCGGATTGATTAAGCCAACCGGCTTCAGGCCGTAGCGCATGGTGTCTTTCCGCGCTGAGCCAAAACTTCGATTGGCATACACCCTTCATATACTTTGGGATTAGCGACGTCAAAGTCATGTACCGGAGCACGTTCTGCCGATACCAGAACCTCGTAAAATGCCTCGTATTCCTCTTTATTCATGGGACAGTTGATATAGGCATCATCCTCTCCTTTATCGTAACGAGACGCAGTAAAGCACTCTTCCATAGAAAGACTTTCCGCTGTTACAATCGGCGCAGCCGCATCATAAAACTAAGGCTGTCTCCGCAAAGAGATACAATCTGTTCCGCCAATGTATCTGATGTCAGCGGACCGGTTGCAACTACAGTAATACCTTCTTTGGGAAGTTCTGTGACTTCCTCTGATACAACTTTATTAGAGGATTGCTTTTAATTTTTCTGTAACCATTGAGGAAAATCGGTCACGGTCTACCGCCAACGCTCCGCCTGCCGGCGCGGCATTGATCCGCACATTCCATCAGAAGAGAATGAAACCGACGCATTTCTTCTTTCAGCAAACCCGCAGCACTCTCTACACGATCTGCTTTGAAAGAATTGGAACAAATCAACTCTGCAAATTGTTCACTGGAATGAGCAGGAGAATATTTTTCGGTTTCATTTCATATAGCGTAACCGCCTCTCCTTTGATGCAATCTGCCATGCAGCTTCACATCCCGCTAATCCTGCTCCTATGACTGTAATGCTCATTCTTCCTCCACTTTTCGTACCCACAATCCGGTGTGATACAGTATAATTTTGGTTTTACCTTTTTTCTTCAGCAAGGTTTTTCCGCACTGCGGACATTTTCCATAGAAGGTTCGTCCCAAGAAACAAAGTCACAGTTTGGATACTCTTTACATCCATAAAACACACGGCCTTTTGGTCTTTTCACAATCACACGACCGCCGCATTTTGGACATTCGGCACCGGTTTCATTGATAATCTTTTGATATTCTTGCATTCAGGATAACCGGGACACGCAATAAATCTTCCGTAACGGCCTGTTTTACGACCATTTGGCGACCACACAATTCACATATAATATCAGTTTTATCTTCTTCTAATTGAATTTTACGCCATCCATTGCTTCTTTGGCTTTTAGTGTATCCGAAAATTCATCATAAAAGGTGTGCAGCTGCTGTGTCCATTCTTCTTTACCGTGTTCTACCTCATCCAGTTCACTTTCTACCTGTGCAGTAAATTTGACGTTCACAATTTCGGGAAATGCTCTTTCATTAATTTTGTAATCACTTCGCCAAGTTCTGTTGGCTTTAATGTTTTATTTTCCCTTGTGACATATTCTCTTGATGTAATGGTAGAAATAGTAGTAGCATATGTGGAAGGACGTCCACTCCGTTTTCTTCCAGAGCTTTAATTAAAGAAGCTTCTGTATAACGCGGGGCGGCTGTGTGAAGTGTTGATTGCCAACCAATTCTTTACATTTCAAAGGCATACCGTTTTCCAAAACAGGCAATGCGCCTTTTGCTTCTTCCTCTTCGTCTTTACCTTCTTCATATAATACGGTATAACCGTCAAATGTAACTGTATAACCGGAAGCTTTGAAAATATAATTTTTGCCTGAATATCTGCTTGAGTAGTACTTTGCAGACAATTTGACATTTGGCAGGCAATAAAACGCTCCCAAATTAATTTATACAGTTTATATTGGTCTGATGTTAAACTATCTTTTACCTGGTCAGGGAGACAAATTCGGCATAGTTGGACGAATGGCTTCGTGTCCGTCTTGTGCATTTGCTTTTACTTTAAATTTACGAGGAGTATCGGGCAAATACTTTTTACCCCAGCGTTCTAAAATATAATCGGCTGCTTCTTTGACTGCATCTTCAGAAATACGCAAAGAGTCAGTTCTCATATACGTAATCAAACCAACTGCACCCATATCAGCTACTTCAACGCCTTCATACAGTTCCTGTGCCACTTTCATGGTTCTTCTGGCCTGAAAGCCAAGTTTGCGAAGCTTCCTGCTGTAAAGTAGAAGTAATAAACGGAGGTGCAGGAGATTTTCTCCTGGTACCTTTTTTACTTTACCACTTGATATTCCGCATCTTCCAACTCTGCCAGAATTTTATCCGCTTGTTCCTGATTGGTAATTTTAATTTTGCCGTCAACATCTCCGTAAAGAAGCCGGAATGCTTTTCTTGAGCCTTTTGGAATAAACTTTGCATCCAAAGTCCAATATTCTTCCGGAACAAATTTACGGATTTCATTTTCACGGTCTACAATAATGCGAACTGCTACTGATTGTACACGTCCGCCAGAAAGACCTCTTCTGATTTTTGAGATAAAACGGACTCAATTTGTAACCAACTAAACGGTCTAAAATACGGCGTGCTTGCTGTGCATTCACCAAATCCATATCAATGGCACGCGGATTTTCAATCCCGTTAATAACCGCTGTTTTGTAATTTCGTTAAAAGTAACGCGGTTATGATCTTCCACGTCCAAACCTAATAAGTAAGCTAAATGCCACGAAATAGCTTCTCCTTCACGGTCCGGGTCAGTTGCAAGGAAAACTTCATCGCTTTTTCAGCTTTCAGTTCTTCTACTAGCTTTTCTTTTCCTTTGATCACTTCATATTTAGGTTTAAAATCTTTTTAACATCTACACTTAATCGGTTTTCAGGCAAATCACGCACATGTCCCATTGAGGCCACAACGTCAAAATCTGAACCGAGGTATTTCTTAATTGTTTTTGCTTTTGCAGGGGATTCCACTATTACTAGTTTAGACATTGTCTAACCACCTTTGCTCACATACTTTTCAATCTCAAATGTATCGTTTCTTGAACGCTACCTGATGTAACATATTCCAAACAAAAACGATACATTCCAGAAAATTAAACTTGTCCGGGCAGGCTGTAGCGTCTGCCCGAGTGAAAAATCGCATCACATAATTCTAGTTCTGTAACGGCGATTAAAATTCTTTGCGCCGATAATCCTGTTAATTCTTCTATTGTTCTATATGCACAGGTTCTGTTGATAATTTGCTGAGCAGCAATGCTCCGTCTTGAGAAAGCTGTTCCTTTAACTCTCTGTGCTTTTCTGTCGTTGCTTTCATCAAACACTTTGTCAGGTCTAGATTTCTGATAAAGTATTTGTTCTTCTTTCTTTTAAATTGAGATTCTGTTTTTAATTGCTCGTTGAAGCAGATATGTACTTGTATATTCTTCTAAAATATCCTGCACTTTGGTCACAGGTTTGGCAC
>SCPP01001301.1_pt1 | contig 12883 bp, 18 predicted proteins | sample 6106811 | NCBI WGS metagenome assembly SCPP01 (sample SAMN10720449, study PRJNA508395) | human gut metagenome | isolation source: Participant 2 stool, 15 month | host: Homo sapiens | collected 2018
CATAGGCTTTCCGGGTAATCAACGTGATTTTAGGCACGGTCGCTTCCGCATAAGCATAGACGATCTTCGCACCGTGGCGGATAATACCGTCGTGCTCCTGGGTACATCCGGAAGAAAACCGGGTACATCTTCAAAAGTAACCAGTGGAATATTGAAACAATCGCAAAAAGCGGATGAAACGAGCCGCCTTATCCGAAGCATCGATATCCAGCACACCTGCCAGGAATGCCGGCTGGTTGGCAACGATACCGACCGTACGTCCGCCTAAACGGGCAAAACCGACTACGATGTTTTTGCAAAATGCGGCATTACCTCAAAGAAATAGTGATTATCCACCACCGGTTCAATAATATCTTTTATATCATAAGGAATATCGGATCATCCGGAATCACCTCCTGCAACGATTCTTCTTCGCGGCGGATATCATCCGTACAAGGAACAAGTGGGGCATCTTCCATATTATTGGCCGGAAGAAAACCGAGTAATTCGCGGATACCATTAATGTTTCTTCTTCCGTATCACATAAAATGAGTAACACCGCTCTTAGTACTATGTGTATAAGCACCACCCAATTCTTCTTTTCCTACTTCTTCATGGGTAACCGCCTTGACCACGTCCGGACCGGTGATAAACATATGGCTTTTTCTTTCACCATAAAAATAAAATCGGTCAACGCAGGCGAATAGCAGGCTCCTCCGCACAAGCATGTCCGAGGATCGCAGAAATCTGCGGAACCACCCCGAGGCCATCGTATTCTGATAGAAAATGGAAGCATATCCGGCCAGACTGCTGACTCTTCCTGAATACGGGCACCACCCGAATCATTCAGGGCAATTACCGGCGCTCCGTTTTTCAATGCCAGTTGTTGCACTTGACGATCTTCGCGGCATTCGTTCCGCTCAATGTTCCTCCGTAAGCGGTAAAGTCATAAGCATAGACAAACACTTGGCGTCCGTCTATCTTGCCATACCCCGAAACGATCCCGTCACCCGCTATTTTGTTCTTTTCCATACCGAAATTGGTACAACGGTGAACGACAAACTTATCCAGTTCGACAAATGTACCCTTATCCAGTAACATGTCAATACGTTCACGGGCAGTCATACGTCCGGCTTCATGCTGTTTCTCTATGCGTGCCATACCGCCTCCCAATGAAGCTGCCTTATCCAGTTCTTCAAACGTTTTATATAAATGTTCTTTTCCCATTTTAATCCTCTTTGTCTGTTATTATATCCAAAGTCAGAAACCTGGTTGCTCGTCACCGAATCCCCTTCTTTTACCTGTACATCGCGTACCGTGCAGGCCGAACTTACCTTATAATTACTCTGCATCTTCATTGCTTCGATCACTACGACAATATCGCCAGGTTCGAGACGGTCGCCTTTCTGAACAGCAACCTTCACCACCTTGCCGGGCATCGGAGAAATAATCTTATTCTCCTGCCGCTCTTCGCTATTCCTGCGCATACGCAAATATTTCACCTGCGTATCAACAATATCCACACCATAAGAGAGGAAATGCGTATTCACCGTATAGTTTTTACCACTTTCTCCGCGGATCAGTTCTGCATTATACGAAACACCGTTGTGCAAAATAGAACAGGCGCCATTGGCCATTACGACATCGACTTCATAAAGGATACCGTCAATAGTCAACCGGACTTTGTTCCCATCTTTACTGACCAACGAAACATCCGCAACTCTTTTTCCAATATGTATTTCCATAAATAATAATTATTCAATAGTGCTAATGTGCCGATTATTAAATACGCAGGACTCCTTTTTGTAATCCGAATTCACGCCAGCGGCTGATCGGACGATTGTCGGAAGCCTGACCGGATCTGTTTTCCTCCAGATTGACCAGATAATCTATATAGGCAGCGATCATAGCTATATTTTCAGTCTCTGTTCCACCCTCTCTACGGGATGTCGCAATTGTCCGGCATTTTTTCAATAAAAGAAGTATCATACTTTCTGCACAAAGTCGGATGTATCCATAATCCGACGTAAGTAACCGATATTCGTTTTCAACCCGGTAATCTTATACTCATGCAATACCCGCCGCATGCGTTCGATCGCATATTGGCGCGTTGTCGCCCAAACGATCAGTTTTCCGATCATCGGGTCGTAATAAACCGGTATTTCATATCCTTCATACACATAACTGTCTACATCGGACACCGATGCCGTTCGGCTCTGTCAATTGTTTAATGACACCGGGAGAAGGCATAAAACCGGCTTCTGTATCTTCTGCACAGATACGGCATTCAATTGCATGTCCGCGCTGGACGATCTCCTCCTGGTGGATATGGAGTGGTTCGTTGTTAGCCACCCGGATCTGTTCTTTACCAGATCGACGCCTAAAACTTCCTCGGTAATCGGATGCTCCACCTGAATACGGGTATTCATTTCCATAAAATAAAAATTCCGATGTTTGTCCACCAAAACTCAATGGTACCAGCACCGGAATAGTTGACAGCTTTTGCCGCAGCAACAGCCTTTTCACCCATATTTTTTCTTAACTCAGGAGTGATGAACGGAGACGGACTTTCCTCCACGATTTTCTGATTACGGCGTTGAACGGAACATTCACGTTCGCAAAGATGGATTACATTCCCGTGATTGTCACCCAATACCTGAAATTGATATGATGAGGTTCCTCTACGAATTTCTCCAGATAAACTGTGTCGTCACCAAAAGACGATAACGATTCCGAACGGCAGAATGATAAGCTCCACCACATCTTCTTCTATAGATCAGTCGCATCCCTTTTCCTCCGCCTCCCATAGAGGCTTTCAGCATAACGGGGAAACCGATTTCCTTACATATCCGAACGGCTTCGGCAGCATCCTGCAACGGTTGTTGCGTTCCCGGAACAACCGGCACACCAGCCTCGATCATCCGCTTACGGGCTGATATCTTATCGCCCATCGCCTCCATCGTCTCAGCAGCCGGCCAATAAAAATAATATTTTCCTTTACATCTGCGGGCAAAGCTGCATTTTCCGAAAGGAAACCATAACCGGGATGAATGGCATCGGCTTTATGAATTTTGCCGCTTGGATAATCTTTTCAATATCCAGATAACTATCTTTTGATGCAGCAGGCCTCTATCAGGCAGGCCTCATCAGCATAAAGTACATGTCGTGCTGCCCGGTCGGCTTCCGAAAAAACAGCCACAGACTGTATTCCCATCTCCCGGCAGGAATGCATCACACGTACGGCGATCTCGCCACGGTTTGCAATTAATATCTTCCGTATCATATCAATGCTTTAAATGTTTATAACGGGGATTCACTCACAGGCATAGAAATATTTCTTGGATCTCATTCAAACAGGAGTTGCAACAAACATCCCGGATAATGGACCTTCAGCAAGCTGGAGTTCATCCAATTTCACAGGCACACAATGACAGGCGGATATATCATCTACCCGACAAACAAAAGAGTCCCCAACGCGGACAATCTTTTCTCCATAAATCTGATATATTTAGAATAAACAATCATTTCTGAACCCGTATCCTAACCCACGAGGATATGAGCCTTTAACGAACGGCAGGTCTTCTGACTGACTCATCCTGAAGCCTTCCCGACACATGTCAGTGGCATAAGTTGTTTTCAGAATGTTATTAGAGCTTCACAGCAGCGGGACTGTCCGGGATTTACACCCGATTCCCTTTTAATCTGTATTTCCAGAATCAAAAATACAGAACCATTTCGGTGCAAAGCTACAAAAATAAAAGACAAAACAATGATATAAAATAAGTTTTATACTTTTGCGCCCCGGTTTAGGTTTATCGCCCGTTTTTCAGCCAGCAAAGAAACATTCCGGAATAGAATCCGGTTCATATATAAAAGTACGACATGAGTAGAAATGAATCTTTGCTACCCGTAGCCAAATTCATCGCAGAGTACTCCGCCCATATGATGGGATGCGGGGTACAATCACGTCCCGGGTAGTCCGGAGTTCCAAACGAATAGGAGAAGCATATGGCGCTGATGTTAAAATCAGCATTTTTCAGAAAAATATTATTCTGACGATCTCCGACAATGATACGAAAGAAACATACAGCGAGGTGATCGATATCCCCGCCCTTCCGATAAGTTTCGAGAAGAACGCCAAACTGAGCGCTCTGAGTTGGGAAACGTATGACAAACATTTGTCGCTGGAAGAATTAAAAGATAAATATGAGGAGATTATCGCCAGCCCGCACATCGATCCGCTTTCGTTCTGATACTGGTAGGTTTTGCCAATGCCTCTTCTGCCGCCTGTTCGGGGAGATATTACTTCGATGGGGATTGTCTTTTCTGCGACTATCACCGGTTTTTCCTGAAACAACAGATGCAGATACGGAAATTCAATCATTACATAATCTTCGTGGTATCGGCCTTTATTGCATCGCTTTGTGCCTCTACAGCGTTGATATTCGACACGACCTCGGACATTGCACTGGCAACGAGCGTCCTGTTCCTGATACCGGGCGTACCGCTGATCAATGGGGTCATCGATATTGTCGAAGGGTATATACTGACCGGTTTTGCCCGGCTGGTCAATGCACTGATGCTGATTATCTGTATCGCGATCGGGCTTTCTTCACATTAATGATGGTAAAAATAATTTGATATGATAGTATTGATATTCTTTAGACGGACTTTTGCAGCCATTGCAGGTATTGGTTTCGTGCGATTTCCGACCCACCTATGCGGGCGTTTCTCCTTACATTGCCTTGCTGGCTGCCGTAGGCCATGCCTGCCGATTCTGCCTGATGACTTTCTTTGGTGTGGATATCGCCACCGCCTCCCTGTTCGGGGCATTGGTGATCGGATTCGGTAGTTTGTGGCTGGGAGGCAGGATTTACTGCCCGATGACAGTGCTTTATATCCCGGCTTTATTGCCGATGATCCCAGGCAAATTTGCCTACAACATGGTTTTCGCTGATCATGTTCCTCCAGACGATGGACGAACCGGTACAGAAAGCGAAATATATTGAAATGTTCATGTCGAACGGTTTCGTTACCTTCACCGCGATCTTCATGCTGACGGTCGGTGCGACACTGCCGATCTTCCTCCTGCCGGGTAAGGATTTTTCATTAACACGACGCAAATAAAATCATCAGCATACGAATAACTCTATGGAAATTTTCTGGAAAACGATAGGACTCTACAATGCAGCAACCTGGGAATGGCAACTGGGAATTATCCTGATCGGGATAATATTGACCGTTCTGCTGACCCGCAACCCTCAGCCGTGGGTGAAGAACGGAATGAAAATCTATCTGATTGCCGTCTATCTGTGGATATCGGTCATCTATTACTACATCTACTGTGCCGAGCGCAGCTACAACGAAGTGATGGCCTTATTCTGGGCGATCATGGCGATACTATGGGGGGGATGCCTTGTCAGGATACACCACTTTCGAACGTACCCGCAAATATGACTGGTTAGCGTACTTCCTGTTTGCCATGCCGTTTATCTATCCGCTGATATCGATGGCACGGGGACTGACTTTCCGGAAATAACTTCGCCGGTCATGCCTTGTTCGGTCGTTGTTTTCACCATCGGCTCCTGTTGTTCTTCTCTAAGAATATCAACATGTTCATAGTCCTGTTTCTGACACACTGGTCGCTGATCGGCTTGTCGAAAACATATTACTTCAATATCCCGGAAGATTTCCTGCTGGCCAGTGCTTCCGTCCCGGCGTTATATCTTTCTTCAAAGAATATTTCGCCAACAACCTGCACACCGGCTCGAAGCCGAATGCGAAATATGTAAACTTATTACTTATCCTGGTCTGCGTTGCCATTGGGATATTACTGACGACAACCATGTTTATCGAATTACTGAAAGACAAATAGCAATCCGAATAAGCAATTATAGATATTTCGTACTATCGACAGACAGGGCGATTGACCGGAATCGCCTCTGTTTCTGTTTTTCTGCATAAACAATTGATACCTTCACATTATACCCTATTATCACCAAGCAGCCTTTTGGGGAAACTTTTATCATCAAAATCTTCAAAGTTTTCCGTTTTCACAAATAACACATATGACTATCAGTCATTTGACATAATTTAACCCGTTAAAAGTTTTCCAAAAGAAAACCATATAACAATTGAGTATACCTTTGCAGGAGAATAAAAGTAATACACCAATACAATTATCATGATTCAGACAGTTATCAAAAGGGATGGACGTATCGTCGGATTTAATGAGGAAAAATAGTAACCGCTATCCGTAAAGCCATGTTGCATACAGACAAGGGAGAAGATATGCAACTGATTCGCCAGATCACGGATCATATCTCATTCAAGGGAGAACCGCAAATGACAGTCGAAGCGATTCAGGACGCTGTCGAACTGGAACTAATGAACAGTAGCCGCAAGGATGTGGCTCAGAAATACATTGCCTACCGCAATCAGCGCAGTGTTGCCCGTAAAGCAAAACCCGCGATATGTTCCTGGAAATCATCAATATCAAGTCGAACGACATTACCCGCGAAAATGCAAATATGAACGCAGATACCCCCGCAGGTATGATGATGAAATTTTCCAGTGAGACAACCAAACCGTTCGTTGACGATTACCTGTTGAGCGAAGAGGTAAAAGAGGCAGTTGCCAACAACTACCTCCATATTCATGATAAAGATTATTATCCGACTAAAAGCTTGACCTGCGTACAGCATCCGCTGGACCGCATCCTTAAATACGGATTCTCGGCCGGACACGGCGAATCGCGCCCCGCCAAACGTATCGAAACGGCAAGTATCCTGGGCTGTATCTCTTTGGAAACCGCCCAAAACGAGATGCATGGCGGACAGGCAATACCGGCGTTCGATTTTACCTAGCACCTTATGTGCGTAACAGCTATATCGAAGAAGTCAAAAATCTGGAAGATCTGAATGGCGTAGACTATTCACACCTTTATAATAAAGAAATAGACGATTATGTAACCCGTCCGCTGGATGGCCTGACCGGAGACAAACGGCTCGTACAGCATGCTATCAATAAAACCGTCAGCCGCGTTCATCAGTCCATGGAAGCTTTTATCCATAATATGAACACAATCCATTCCCGTGGAGGCAACCAAGTGGTATTCAGCTCCATCAACTACGGAACGGATACGTCAGCCGAAGGCCGCTGCATTATCCGTGAATTGCTGAAAAGCACATACCGGGGTGTCGGCAACGGTGAAACCGCCATTTTCCGATCCAGATATGGAAAAGAAACGGGCGTAAGTTATCTGCCGGAAGACCGGAACTATGACCTGTATGAACTGGCCTGTAAAGTGACTGCCCGCCGCTTCTTCCCGAACTTCCTGAACCTGGATGCCACATTCAACCAGCATGAAGACTGGAGAGCCGACGATCCCGAACGTTACAAATACGAAGTGGCAACCATGGGATGCCGTACCCGCGTATTCGAAAACCGTTTCACCGAAAACATCTATCGGACGCGGCAACCTGTCGTTCTCGACGATCAACATCGTACGTCTGGCAATCGAATGCATGGACATTGAAAATAAGGAAGAGCGGATTGCCCGTTTCTTCGCAAAGCTGGATGAAATGCTGGAAACCACGGCCAACTTCATGAACGTATGGAATTCCAAAAACGGCTTATGCCAAACAGTTCCCGCTACTGATGTCCTCTTTATGGCTGGGCAGCGAGAAATTGAAACCGACCGATACAATTGCCCCGGTTATCAACCAGGGCACACTGGGAATCGGATTCATCGGACTGGCAGAATGCCTGGTTGCCCTGACCGGCAAACATCACGGCGAAGACGCAGCCTCACAGGAACTGGGATTACGGATCGTGACTTATATGCGTGACCGTGTAAACCAGTTCTCGGAACGTTATCAGCATAATTACAGTGTACTGGCAACTCCGGCAGAAGGACTTTCCGGTAAGTTTACCGCTAGAGACCGCAAGAAATTCGGACCATTACCCGGTATTACCGACCGCGATTATTACACGAATTCCAACCATGTCCCGGTATATTACAAATGTAGCGCCCGCCATAAAGCAGAAGTAGAAGCCCCTTACCACGCACTGACAGGCGGCGGCCATATCTTCTATGTGGAAATAGACGGCGACGCCACCCACAACCCGGAAGTGATCATGAAGGTGGTCGACATGATGGATAAATACAATATCGGCTACGGCTCGGTAAACCATAACCGCAACCGCTGTCTGGATTGTGGCTACGAAAACGCAGCAAACCATCTGGACGAATGCCACAAATGCGGCAGCAAACATCTGGACAAGTTACAACGCATCACCGGTTACTTGGTAGGAACCACCGACCGTTGGAACAACGCCAAGTTAGCGGAGTTGAATGACAGAATTATTCATAATTAGAAAAATACGATGTTATCGATTATTGATATTATAGAAGATACGACTGTAGACGGTCGGGATTCCGACCGCTATCTACGCTGCCGGCTGCCCAAATCAGTGTCGGGTTGCCATAACCCTGAATCGTGGGATATCAATAAGGGCCGACCTGTTCCTACTGAAGAGATACTGGAAAAGGTTCTCGCAGACGATTTTGCAGACGTAACTTTCAGCGGGGGCGACCCGATGTTTCAGCCGGAAGAATTCACCAAGCTGGCACGAGCCATCAAAGAAAAAGCCGGAAAACATCTGGTGTTACACCGGATATACATTTGAGAGACTGCTGGAAAACCCGAAACAGGCCGCACTGCTTCAATATGTAGACGTTCTGGTAGACGGCAAATTCAAACCCTCCACGACGAAAGCCTCCTGTTCCGAGGCAGCAGTAACCAGCGATTGATCGATGTCAAAAATCACTGAAAGAAAATAAAGTCGTTTTCTATAATTATAACCCGTTTATATAAAACAAAACGACAATAGAATAAGACATATACAAACATTATGGCAGACAACAGCCCTAAATGAAAACAGACTTATTTTCCATTTAGTCATTCCAGAAAAAGCCAATTACACATTTATTAACACATAGATTATCTAATAGCTACTTTTATCTCGTTTTAAACGAATTAAATTTTGTTTTAAACAAATTCGAACTTCGTTTAAAACGAGATAAAATTTTGTTGTAGTAGAAATTGCGCCTTTTAGACAAAAATTTGTTAATTAAGACATCCGCAATACAACTATCAGTACTATTAAAGAGAAAATTACATGTTTTTAGGCAGTTTTTATTTCCAGAACAACCAAAAAACAACATCCATAGCGAATAGCAATATATCAACATAACAACAGAAAATATAACAGATTAGCTATAGTTCATAGACAATATGCAGCATTCTGCTAAAGTTAGCACAACAATCAAGACACAACGAGCAAAGTAATCTCACGAGAGGCTCATAAAATCAAACCAACATTCCCGCCAGCCCGTACAATCCATCCACCCCACACATAAATATCATTTTGATAATCAATAGACAAAAGTTCGAAAGGCAAAAACTTTCCTAATCTTTTGCAAATTGCCGTTTGAATGCCAACGGAGAAATATCCCGGTGCTTTTTGAAGAACTTTCCGAACGAAGACTGGTCGGAAAAGTTCAGCATATCTGCAACCTGTTGGATTGTAAGGTCCGATTACGTAACAAAATCTCGGATTCACGTATCAGCGCCTCGCTAATCCATTGGTTGACTGTTTTTCCACTGAAACTTTTCATAATGCGTGAAAGATATTCGGGAGTAATACATAACTCGCCGGCATAAAAGAGACGGAATGTTCTGTCCGGCAATGTTTGTTCAGCAACTGGATAAACAGGAACAACAGCAAATCGCGGCTGGGAGGATTCGGACTGACATTTCCGCGGTTGGCCTGGTAAACGATATTATTCATTTCCAGCAGAAAACCGCGAAGTTCATTCATAATAATATCCCGCTGCCAGGCATGTTCCGTACGTTCGATATTCCGTTCGATACGGTGCAGGCACTTTTCCAGCAAGACGCCTTCTTCCTCATTCAGTTTCTGTATCGGGCGGCTATGCCGGGAAGCAATATAGGCAGCGGGCATACGGCGACTGTTCAGCATAATCTCCGAAAACAAATTTCGCTCGATAATCAGGTGGTATCCCCTGAAATCAGGAGAAATACGGAAATCCTTTACCGAATGCATATCCATAATATCCAACAGCAGGTTATCCGACAAATGATAGGTAAAATCATCTATCGTAATATCAATCTCTCCTGCCGGACCAGAAAATAGAAAATGCATCCAACCGGATGGAAGCCCCTTCCTTGAATCCCGGATTCTTATGGTCGCCGCCACTAAATTCGACAATAATCAATTTATCCTGATAGGACTTGGAATTCATACCAAAAGAAAGCAAGTCCTCAATAGTTAACTGCAAAACGGATTGTTCCATGAATAATTTTCTATGAACGGCAAAGATAAAAAATATATCTGAAAGAATCCCTGACCATTTTGCTGACGTCAGCAAAATGGTTTCGTGTGATATTCCCGTTCAATTTTGGAACAACAATATTCAATTTTCAACCACACTTCATTTGAGAAAAAGTCGGACATTTGCACCGGTTATTAGTTAAGGCAGTAAATATCAAAGAGTAACAAACTATTCTCACTTGAATATCACCCTATTGATGTTTTTTATTTTGGAACAATCCGGCTGCCGGGATTATAAATAAAATAAGTACGTAGAAATGAAGAAAAATTTAATTACCAGATGCCTGCGGCATCGGGTAGGGTTCTATGCCTTGTTGCCAGCTCATGTAAAGAACAGCCGGCCATGATGGTGAACAATGAGTACAAAGTACTAAAAGTGTCTACAACCGACAAAACCCTGAGCAGTCTCTATTCTGCCACTATCCGCGACGTCAGGACATCGACATCTATCCGCAGGTTTCAGGTTTTATCACTCAATTATGTGTGGAAGAAGGGCAGGCTGTACGCAAAGGACAATTATTGTTTGTAATCGACCAGGTGCCTTATCAGGCGGCTTAGACAGCCCAAGCCAATGTGAAGCCGCAGAAGCAGCGTTAAGCACTGCAAAACTGACGTTAGACAGCAAAAAAGAATTACATGCACAAATGTAGTCTCCGCTTTCGACCTACAGACTGCCGAAAACTCCTGGCTAAGTGCCATACCAACTGGCACAGATGAAAGCCCTGGAACTGAATGCCCGCAATAACCTGTCCTATACAGAGGTGAAAAGTCCGTCGAATGGGTTGTCGGAACACTCCCCTACCGCGTCGGAGCACTGGTCAGCGCCAGTCTGCCTAAGCCGTTGACTACGGTTTCGACAATTCGACATGTATGTCTACTTCTCCCTGACGGAAAACCAACTGCTGGACTTACCCGCCAGTAAGTACGGCTCCAAACAGAAAGCGCTGGAAATTGCCGGAAGTGGAATTACAACTGAACGATAAATCCGTTTACCCCGTAAAAGGAAAAGTGGAGACCATCAGCGTGTAATTGACCGCAGTACGGGAACCGTAAGCCTGCGTGCCGTATTCCCGAATGAAGACGGCATACTTTACAGCGGCAACTCCGGTAACATCATCCTGTCTACCGAGAAATCCAGCAGTATCGTAATTCCGCAGACGGCGACTTTCGAGATACAGGACAAAGTATATGTCTATAAGGTGGTAGACGGCAAAGCAACCTCTGCCCAGGTGAATGTCACCCGTGTAAACGGCGGACAGGAATATATCGTGAACGATGGCTTGAAGCCGGGTGACGTGGATTGTTGCCGAAGGCGTAGGTTTGTTGCGTGAAGGAACCCCGATTCAGGTTAAACAATAATTGAAAGAAGGAATATGAAATTAAGAACCTTTATAGAACGCCCGGTACTATCAGCCGTTATCTCTATCGTGATAGTATTCATGGGTATCATCGGATTGACGAGCCTGCCCGTCGAACAATATCCCGATATCGCACCGCCTACCGTCATGGTAAGTACCACTTATTTCGGAGCCAGTGCCGAAACACTTCAAAAGAGTGTGATCGCCCCGCTGGAAGAGGCCATAAACGGCGTTGAAGACATGACTTACATGACATCTACGGCAACCAATGCCGGAACGGTATCCATCATGGTATACTTCAAACAAGGTACCGATCCGATATGGCAACCGTAACGTACAGAACCGTGTGTCCAAAGCCACCGGTCAGTTACCCGCAGAAGTGACTCAAGTGGGGGTCACTACAACTAAGCGTCAAACCAGCATGTTGCAGATCTTCTCGATTTATAGCCCGGACGATTCATACGACGAAGGCTTTCTAGCCAACTACCTGAGCATTAACCTGAAACCGGAAATCCTCCGAATCTCAGGTGTCGGCGAACTGATGGTAATGGGTGGAGATTACAGTATGCGTGTCTGGATGAAACCGGACGTGATGGCTCAATATAACCTGATCCCTTCGGATGTGACCGCCGTTCTGGCCGAACAGAATATAGAATCGGCTACCGGTGCATTCGGTGAGAACTCTACGGAGACCTACCAATACACGATGAAGTACAAAGGCCGTCTGATACAGCCGGAAGAATTCGGGGATATCGTGATCCGTCTCGACCGAAGACGGTGAAGTACTGAAACTGAAAGATATAGCAGAAATAGAACTGACGTGAAAACTACTCTTACATCGGTGAACTGACCGGGCATGTCGGCGTTTCCTGTATGGTATTCCAGACAGCCGGTTCCAACGCGACCGAGGTAAACCAGCAATCGACGCTTTCCTCGACGAAGCACGCAAAGACCTGCCGAAAGGTGTCGAGATCGTACAGATGATGAGCTCGAACGACTTCCTGTTCGCTTCCATCCACGAGGTGATAAAGACATTGATCGAAGCGATCTTACTGGTTATCCTGGTGGTATACATTTTCCTGCAGGATATCCGTTCGACCCTGATCCCGCTGGTAGGTATCATCGTG
>SCPP01000682.1_pt1 | contig 12856 bp, 29 predicted proteins | sample 6106811 | NCBI WGS metagenome assembly SCPP01 (sample SAMN10720449, study PRJNA508395) | human gut metagenome | isolation source: Participant 2 stool, 15 month | host: Homo sapiens | collected 2018
AAGAACTCCGGTCGTAACAACCAGGGTAAAATCACTGTAAGACAACCGCGGAGGCGGAAGCAGAAGAAAATATAGAATTATCGACTTCAAGAGAAGAAAAGACGGAATTCCGGCAACTGTAATCGGAATCGAGTACGATCCGAACAGAACAGCTAACATCGCACTGATCTGCTACGCAGACGGTGAGAAAGCTTACATCCTTGCACCAGAAGGACTTAAAGACGGCATGACAGTTATGAACGGAAGCAGAGGTAAGAGTAGGAAACTGCTTACCACTGGAGAACATTCCGGTAGGTACCCAGGTACACAACATCGAGTTATATCCTGGAAAAGGCGGACAGATGGTTCGTTCAGCAGGAAACAGCGCTCAGCTGATGGCGAAAGAAGGAAAGTACGCTACACTGAGACTTCCATCCGGTGAGATGAGAATGGTTCCGATCAACTGTCGTGCATCCATCGGTGTAATCGGTAACGGCGATCACAACCTTGTTAACATTGGTAAAGCTGGACGTAAGCGTAACATGGGAATCAGACCTACTGTCCGTGGTTCTGTTATGAACCCTAACGACCATCCGCACGGTGGTGGTGAAGGTAAGTGGGATCGGTCGTCCAGGTCCTTGCACTCCATGGGGTAAACCGGCACTTGGTCTTAAGACACGTAAGAAAAACAAATCTTCTAACAAGATGATCGTAAGAAGAAGAGACGGCAGAGCTATTAAATAGTAGATAGGAGGAAATAAAATGGCAAGATCACTTAAAAAGGACCATTTGCAGATGCCAGCTTACTTAAAAAAGTAGACGCTATGAACGCTGCAGGTGATAAAACAGTTATAAAGACATGGTCACGCCGTTCTACAATTTCCCGTCATTCGTAGGACACACAATCGCTGTTCATGACGGAAGAAAACATGTGCCGGTATATGTTACAGAAGATATGGTTGGACACAAACTTGGAGAGTTTGTAGCAACAAGAACTTACAGAGGACACGGAAAGGACGAGAAAAAATCTGGCGTTCGCTAAATAGAATTTTGAAAGGAGGCTCTTGTAATGGCTAAAGGACATAGAAGTCAAATTAAAAGAGCGAGAAATGCAGTAAAAGATACAAGACCTTCTGCTAAGTTATCTTACGCAAGAGTTTCTGTTCAGAAAGCATGCTACGTGTTGGATGTAATTAGAGGCAAAGATGTGCAGACAGCACTTGGTATTGTAACTACAATCAAGATATGCTTCAAGCGTAATAGAGAAATTATTGAAATCAGCAATCGCTAATGCTGAAAACAATAACGGAATGGACCCAGAAAACCTTTATGTTGAAGGGTGCTACGCAAACAAAGGACCGACAATGAAGAGAATCAAACCTAGAGCACAGGGCAGAGCTTACAGAATCGAAAAGAGAATGAGCCATATCACAATCGTGCTGAATGAAAGATAGGAGGACACTCATGGACAGAAAGTTAATCCTCATGGCCTGAGAGTTGGCGTTATCAAAGACTGGGATTCCAAATGGTACGCAGAATCTGATTTTGCTGATTTCTTAGTAGAAGACCATAAAATCAGAACATTTCTGAAAAAGAAATTATACAGTGCAGGTGTTTCCAAGATCGAAATCGAAAGAGCATCTGACAGAGTAAAAGTTATCATCTACACCGCAAAACCGGGCGTTGTTATCGGTAAAGGCGGCGCAGAGATCGAAAAAGTAAAAGCTGAATTAAAGAAATTCACTGATAAAAAGTTAATCGTAGATATCAAAGAAGTTAAAAGACCAGACAAAGACGCACAGCTGGTAGCTGAGAACATTGCATTACAGTTAGAGAACCGTATTTCTTTCCGTAGAGCAATGAAATCCTGCATGGGAAGATGTATGAAAGCAGGAGCAAAGGGTATCAAGACTTCCGTATCCGGACGTCTTGGTGGTGCTGATATGGCTCGTACAGAGTTCTACTGAGGGAACTATTCCGCTGCAGACACTGAGAGCAGACATTGACTATGGCTTCGCGGAAGCAGATACAACTTACGGCAAACTTGGCGTTAAAGTTTGGATCTACAAAGGAGAAGTTCTTCCAACTAAAGGAACTAAGGAAGGAGGAGTTCAGTAATGTTAATGCCAAAAAGAGTAAAACGTCGTAAACAGTTCCGTGGCACCATGGCTGGTAAAGCGCTTAGAGGAAATAAAATTACAAATGGTTCCTACGGTATCGTAGCGCGAACCATGCTGGATTCGTTCTAACCAGATCGAGGCAGCCCGTGTTGCTATGACACGTTACATCAAGCGTGGTGGCCGTGTCTGGATCAAAATTTTCCCAGATAAACCTGTAACAGCAAAACCAGCTGAAACTCGAATGGGTAGTGGAAAAGGTACACTGGAGTACTGGGCAGCAGTAGTAAAACCAGGCCGTGTATTATTTGAAATCTCTGATGTATCTGATGAGGTTGCAAAGAGGCATTACGTCTTGCCATGCATAAGTTACCATGCAAATGCAAAATCGTTTCTCGCGCAGACTTAGAAGGCGGTGAATCAAATGAAAACTAGTAAATATTTAGAAGAATTAAACACACAGTCCGCTGCTGATTTAAAAATGCAGTTGGTTGAAGCTAAAAAGAACTCTTCAATCTGAGATTCCAGAACGCAACAAATCAGTTAGACAATACAAGCAGAATCAAAGAAGTAAGAAAAAATATTGCCAGAATCCAGACCGTTATTACTCAGAAAGAAAAGGTTGCTGAATAATTTCAAAGAATCATACCTGCTTAAGCTGGCAAACAGGCAATCATAAATGAAAGGAGATTCGTCGTGGAAGAAAGAAATCTTGTGAAAACACGTGTAGGCGTTGTTGTAAGTAATAAAATGGATAAGACCATAGTTGTTGCAGTTAAAGATAACGTAAAACATCCTTTATATAAAAAAATCGTTAAAAGAACTTATAAATTAAAAGCTCATGACGAAAACAATGAGTGTAATGTTGGAGATACAGTAAAAGTTATGGAAACAAGACCTCTGTCCAAGGACAAGAGATGGAGACTTGTTGAGATGGAAAGAGCAAAATAATAGAAGGAGGCTACCGGCATGGTACAACAGGAAACCAGACTGAAGGTGGCTGATAATACAGGTGCAAAAGAACTGCTCTGTATCCGTGTTATGGGCGGATCTACAAGAAGATATGCAAGCATTGGTGATGTAATCGTAGCTACGGTTAAAGATGCAACACCAGGCGGCGTTGTAAAAAAAGGTGACGTAGTCAGAGCTGTTGTTGTCCGTACTAAGAAAGGTGCCCGTCGTAAAGACGGTTCTTATATCAGATTTGACGAAAATGCTGCTGTAATTATTAAAGACGACTTGAATCCACGTGGAACACGTATCTTTTGGACCAGTAGCCAGAGAGCTTAGAGAGAAACACTTTATGAAGATCGTTTCACTGGCTCCGGAAGTACTATAAGGAGGTGCCTGAAATGTCAACTATGAAAATTAAAAAAGGCGATACCGTTAAAGTTATCGCTGGTAAAGATAAAGACAAAGAAGGAAAAGTAATTGCTGTAAATAAGAAAAACAATACTTTACTTGTTGAAGGTATCAATATGGTAACAAACATGCAAAACCAAGCATGGCAAACCAGAACGGTGGAATCGTACATCAGGAAGGTCCTATTGATATTTCTAACGTAATGTATCTTCACAAAGGAACAGCTACAAGAGTAGGATTCAAAATGGATGGAGACAAAAAGGTTCGTTTTGCAAAATCAACAGGCAAAGTGATTGATTAATCGTAAGAGAGGAGGAGCAGCGTTGAGTAGACTGAAAGAGCAGTATCAGAATGAGATCGTTGATGCAATGATCAAAAAATTTGGATATAAAGAATATTATGGAAGTGCCAAAACTTGATAAGATTGTTATCAACATGGGTGTTGGCGAAGCAAAAGAAAACGCTAAAGTATTAGAGTCAGCTATGAAAGATATGGAAACAATTTCCGGTCAGAAACCAGTTACTACAAAGGCAAAGAATTCCATCGCTAACTTCAAAATCAGAGAGGGTATGCCTATCGGATGTAAAGTTACTTTAAGAGGAGAAAGAATGTACGAGTTCGTAGACCGTCTGGTAAACTTAGCATTACCTCGAGTACGTGACTTCAGAGGAGTAAACCAGAACTCATTTGATGGAAGAGGTAACTATGCACTGGGAATCAAAGAACAGTTAATTTTCCCAGAAATCGAGTATGATAAAGTAGACAAGGTAAGAGGTATGGATGTTATTTTCGTAACAACTGCCAAGACAGATGAAGAGGCTCGCGAATTACTGACATTATTCAACATGCCATTTGCTAAATAAGACAGGAGGAAATTTTCATGGCAAAGACAGCAATGAAAGTAAAACAGCAGCGCAAACAGAAATTCTCCACAAGAGAATATAGCCGTTGCAGAATTTGCGGACGTCCACATGCATATTTAAGAAAATATGGTATCTGCAGAGTTTGCTTCCGTGAATTAGCATATAAGGGAGAGATCCCAGGTGTTAGAAAGGCAAGCTGGTAGGCTGTAAAGCCATTCTCTTAGATTGAGTGAGACCGAAGCCCTTGTGGCGTAGGTCGAACTGACAGAGAACATCTACAACAAAGAAAGAGAAGAATAATAGGAGGCAGACACATCATGACAATGACAAGTGATCCTATTGCAGATATGTTAACAAGAATCCGTAACGCAAATACTGCGAAACATGATACAGTAGATGTCCGGCTTCTAAAATCAAAGTGGCAATCGCAGACATTTTAGTAAGAGAAGGATACATCGCAAAATATGATATCGTAGAAGATGGAATCTTTAAGACCATTCGTGTAACCTTAAAAATATGTGCAGATAAGAATGAAAAGATTATTACCGGACTGAAAGAATTTCTAAACCAGGGTTTCGTGTATACGCTGGTAAAGATAATCTCCTAAGGTAATTGGTGGACTTGAATCGCTATTCTTTCCACAAACAAGGTGTAATCACTGACAAAGAAGCTCGTAAACTTCAGGTTGGCGGAGAGGTTCTTGCATTCGTTTGGTAGGCATTGAACACTTGATGAAATCGAGCCGCAGGCGAAGATTGAGGCTAGTGTGAAAGCCGTTCTGTGAGATTGCTGAGCGCAAGCCCCTTTGGGGTGCAGCGAAGTTAGCAGCAGAACTACCTTAAGAGTATATTCTTAAGGCATAAAGCGCAGGTAACAATAAACCACAAATTATACAGGAGGTACGGGCATGTCCAGTATAGGTAGACTGCCAGTTGCAATTCCTGCAGGTGTAACTGTAGAAGTTGCAGAAAATAATAAAGTGACTGTAAAAGGTCCAAAAGGAACATTAAGCAGAGTATTACCATCCGAGATGGAAATCAAAGTAGAAGGTTCTGAAGTAACCGTTACAAGACCAAACGATTTAAAGAAAATGAAATCTCTTCACGGTCTTACAAGAACACTGATCAACAACATGGTTGTTGGTGTAACAGATGGATTTACTAAGGAACTTGAAGTATGGTGTAGGTTACAGAGCATCTAAAGCAGGAAAGAAACTTACATTAAACCTTGGATATTCTCATCCGGTAGAGATGGAAGATCCGGAAGGATTAAGAGTCTACAGTGGATGTAACAGATTATCATCAAAGGTATCGACAAAGAAAAAGTTGGACAGTTTGCAGCTGAAATCAGAGATAAGAGAAGCACCGGAACCATACAAAGGTAAAGGTATTAAGTATGCTGATGAAGTTATCAGACGTGTTGGTAAGACTGGTAAGAAATAATTAAAGGAGTGACGAGAGATGGTTAATAAAGAATCAAGAACAGCAGCTCGTGAAAATAAACATAGAAGACTGCGTAATCGCCTGGTTGGAACAGCTGAGAGACCGCGTTTGGCTGTATTTAGAAGTAATGATCATATGTATGCACAGATTATCGACGACACTGTTGGAAACACTCTGGTTGCAGCGTCTACACTTGAAAAAGATGTAAAAGCAGCTTGCGAGAAGACTAACACTGATGCAGCAGCACAGGTTGGTACTGTAATTGCTAAAAAAGCATTAGAAAGGGTATTAACACAGTTGTCTTTGACAGAGGCGGTTTCATATATTCCGGAAAAGTAAAAGCATTAGCAGAAGCTGCTAGAGAAGCTGGATTAAAATTCTAATAAGGAGGAAACAGTACATGAAACGTACAATTATTGATGCTAGTAAGATGGAATTAGTAGAAAAAGTGGTATCAATCAAACGTGTAACCAAAGTAGTTAAAGGTGGTCGTAACTTCCGTTTCACTGCTTTAGTAGTTGTTGGTGATGGAAACGGACATGTTGGTGCAGGTTTAGGAAAAGCAGCTGAAATTCCAGAAGCGATCCGCAAAGGAAAAGAAGATGCCATGAAAAAACTTATCACTGTAAAGTTAGATGAGAACAATAGTATTACTCATGATATCAGCGGAAAGCATACTGGTGCATCTGTTTTATTAAAGAGAGCTCCAGAAGGTACCGGTGTTATCGCAGGCAGTCCGGCTCGTAACGTATGTGAGCTGGCAGGAATCAAGAACATCCGTACAAAATCTCTCGGATCTAACAATAAACAGAACGTCGTACTTGCTACAATCGATGCTTTAAGCAAACTGAAATCCCAGAAGTTGCAAAACTTCGTGGATTATCTGTAAGAAGAAGTAGTAGGTTAAGGAGGAATAAGAAATGGCAAATTTAAAATTACACTCGTAAAATCTACTATCGGTGCAGTGCCAAAAGAATAAAAAGACAGTAGAAGCATTAGGTCTTAAGAAATTGGTGCATCAGTTGAACGTCCGGATAACAAAGCTGTTAGAGGAATGGTACACCAGGTGAAACATTTAGTTAAAGTAGAAGAAATCTAATTATAGAGATAAGGAGGTGCCAGAAATGGATTTATCCAATTTACAGCCGGCATTAGGTTCCAAGCAGAGTGATAATTTCAGAAGAGGCCGTGGACATGGTTCAGGAAACGGTAAGACAGCTGGTAAAGGTCACAAAGGTCAGAAAGCTCGTTCCGGAGCAACAAGACCGGGCTTTGAAGGTGGTCAGATGCCTTTATACAGAAGAATTCCAAAGAGGTTTCAAATGTATTAATTCCAAGACTATCGTTGGAATCAATGTATCTGCTCTTGAAGTATTCGACAACGATGCAGTAGTATCTGTTGAAACTTTACTGGAAAAAGGTATCGTAAAGAATCCAAAAGATGGTGTTAAAATTCTTGGAAACGGCGAGCTTACTAGAAGCTTACAGTTCAGGCTAATGCATTCAGCGCAAGCGCAAAAGAAAAATCGAGGCCCTTGGAGGAAAAGCTGAGGTGATCTAATGCTAGATACAGTTCGTAACGCATTTAAAGTAAAAGATATTAGAAATAGAATTTTATTTACCTTTTATGCTGATTATCATCCGAATCAGTTCACAGTTACCGATTCCGGGTGTTGACCGGAGATGTGTTTGCAGACTGGTTTGCTAATCAAGAGTGTGATGCGTTTAACTTTTCGATGCAGTAACAGGCGGTTCATTCTTACAGATGTCCGTCTTTGCATTGAATATCACTCCATATATCACATCATCTATTATCATGCAGCTTATGACAATAGCGATTCCAAAGCTTGAAGAGATGCAGCAGGAAGGAGAAGACGGAAGAAAGAAATTGCAGAGATTACACGTTATGTGACTGTTGCTCTGGCTTTAATCGAAGCAATTGCAATGGCAATCGGATTCTCCAGAAGCGGTTATCTGACCGATAAAGGATGGCTTACGGTTCTTCAGGTAATTGTAACCTTGACAGCAGGTTCTGCATTCCTTATGTGGATCGGTGAGAGCGTATTACTGAAAAAGGAGTGGGAAATGGTATTTCTATCGTACTTCTGATTAATATTATTTCACGAATTCTAACGATTTTGGAACACTGTATGAGCAGTTTGTAAAGGAAAGATTCCTGCAAAAGCAGTTCTTGCAGTAGTAATTATCGCAGCAATCATTTTAGTAACCGTTGTCTTTGTCGTTGTCCTTCAGGCAGCTCAGAGAAAGATTCCGGTACAGTATTCCAAGAAATCCAGGGAAGAAAGCAGGTTGGCGGTCAGTCTACGCATATTCCTCTGAAAGTAAATACCGGTGGAGTTATCCCGGTTATCTTCGCACAGTCTTTAATGCAGTTCCCGGTTGTTATTGCGTCTCTCTTAGGAAAGGGCAATGGAACAGGGCAGTAAGATTTTAAAGGATTATCCCAGTCTAACTGGTGCAACCCACAGGAGCCAATCTACAGCATTGGTTTGGTTGTATATCTTGTATTGATTATTGCATTTGCATATTTCTATACATCGATTACATTTAATCCATTAGAAATTTCAAACAATATGAAGAAACAGGGTGGATTTATCCCAGGAATCCGACCGGGAAAACCAACCAGCGATTATCTGAATCGGATTTTAAATTACATTGTCTTTATCGGTGCGGCAGGCTTATCCATTGTTGCAGTTGTTCCATTCTTCTTTAATGGAGTATTTGGAGCAAGCGTTTCATTTGGAGGAACATCTATCATCATTATCGTCGGAGTTGTTATGGAGACATTAAAGCAGATCGAATCTCAGATGCTGGTACGTTACTATAAAGGATTTTTGAATGACTAATGTGTACCAGAAGGGGTGCTGCAAATGCAGCGTCTCCTGTGGTGCACTAAAGTTGTTTATAGAAGAAAAAGCAGATTAGCTTGCAAAGAAGAAGGTAAACAGGAGGTTTTCTTTATATGAAAATTATTATGTTAGGAGCTCCAGGTGCTGGAAAAGGAACTCAGGCAAAACAGATTGCAGATAAATATTCTATTCCGCACATCTCTACAGGTGATATTTTCAGAGCCAATATCAAAAACGGTACAGAATTAGGCAAGCAAAACAGTATATGGACCAGGGAGCTTTGGTTCCGGATGAATTAACCTGTGATCTGGTAATGGACAGAATACAGCAGGATGACTGCAAGAACGGCTTCGTACTGGACGGTTTCCCGAGAACCATTCCTCAGGCAGAAGCACTGGATGCAGCACTTGGTAAAATAAACGAGAAGATGGACTATGCCATTGATATAGAAGTTCCAGATGAAAATATCGTAAATCGTATGAGCGGCAGAAGAGCCTGCTTAAATTGTGGAGCAACCTATCATCTTATTTCCATTCCACCAAAGGTAGAAGGAATCTGTGACCGTTGTGGCAGCGAAATCGTATTGCGTGAAGATGATAAGCCAGAGACAGTTCAGAAGAGATTAAAAGTATACCATGAACAGACTCAGCCATTGATTGATTACTATAAGAATCAGGGCATTTTAAAATCTGTAGATGGAACACAGCCGATGGATGAAGTATTCAAAGCCATCGTTACAATCTTAGGAGCGTAAATAATGTCGGTTACGATTAAATCAGCAGAAGAAATAGAGCTGATGCGTCAGGCAGGAAAGTATCTTGCTAAAGTACATCAGGAACTGGAACGTGCAATCAAACCTGGAATCAGCACATGGGAGATTGATAAAATCGGAGAAGAGACCATCCGCAGCCTTGGCTGCGAACCGAATTTCCTGAATTATCAGGGCTATCCGGCATCCGTCTGTGTATCGGTCAACGACGAAGTTGTTCATGGAATTCAAAAAGACCATATTATTAAGGAAGGCGATATCGTAAGCCTTGATACCGGTCTTATCTATAAGGGATATCATTCGATGCGGCAAGAACCCATGGAGTTGGTGAAATCAGTAAAGAGGCTGCTCTTTTAATAGAAAGAACCGGGAAAGCTTTTCCAGGGAATGCAGTATGCAAGAGCCGGAAGAAGGCTTTATGAAATCTCAGGAGCAATCGGAGATTATGCAGAAAGTTACGGCTACGGAGTTGTATATGATCTGGTAGGGCATGGCATTGGAACCCATCTTCATGAGGAACCGGAGATTCCGAATTTCCGTCAGTGGAGAAGAGGTCTGAAGCTGAAGGCAGGAATGACATTGGCAGTTGAGCCGATGATAAATGCCGGAAGCCCGGATGTGGAATGGATGGATGATGAATGGACAGTAGTAACCTACGATGGTTCCTTGTCTGCACATTATGAAAACACCGTTCTGATCACAGAAGGAAGACCGGAAATCCTTACATTGACAGAGGAGGAAGAGAATGTATCTGGCAAGAGTAAAGGCAGGTCACGACCGGAATCAGTACTATGTAGTGCAGTCACAGGATGAAAAATTCGTCTATCTTGTAAATGGAACCACAAGAACCTGTGACCGGCCGAGAAAGAAAAGCTACAAACATGTACAGCTTGTAAAGCTTCCGCAGGAAGTCATAGAAGCAGTAAATAAACCGGGGCTTACAGAAAATGCAAAAGCAGCAAAGCTGATTAAAGGCTTATGAGCAATATATATTAACCAGAAAGATTGATTTAGCAGGAGGAAAGAAAATGTCAAGGCAGATGTAATTGAGGTAGAGGGAACAATTTTGGAAAAGCTTCCAAACGCAATGTTTCAGGTGCAGCTTGAGAATGGCCATCAGGTACTGGCGCATATCAGCGGCAAATTAAGAATGAATTTCATTCGTATCTTACCAGGTGATAAGGTTACGATTGAGATGTCTCCGTATGATCTGTCCAAGGGCAGAATTATCTGGAGAGATAAATAAGGAGAAACTCGAGAAAAGTAGTTGATTTTCAGTTCTCTATGCTAAAATGCTAAATGGACGCTTTTGTGAAAACAAGGGCATATTATGCTGTTTAGCAGAAAGAAAAGATACCCATGGAAACAGGTTTCCGGGGCGCAGGCAAGTAGAAAGGAGGATTATGCTGTGAAGGTAAGATCATCAGTTAAACCTACGGAGGTTATGGAAAGGGCAGATGGGGATAAGCACAAACAGAGACAGGGTTAATTTCCACTTTGTTTGAAAAATTATGTGCGGCTGCAGCGCATGAGAATGTGCTGTTCATAATAACGCGAACGCGCGTGGTCTGTTGCGTAGTCTTACATACCGAGAGGATGCAGCAGATTGTGGCTGGGATTGCTAAGCAATCATTACTATAGGAAGAAAAAAGGTGTATGCACATTTCAGGGCGAAACCGCAGCTGCATGGGTCTTTGGAATTCCTTACTATTAACAAAAAATCTATATGGAGGTGTAAACACACATGGCTCGTATAGCTGGTGTAGACTTACCAAGAGACAAACGTGTTGAGATTGGTCTGACCTATATCTACGGAATCGGTAGAGTTAGTGCTGACCGTATCCTTGCTGAGAGCAAACGTTAATCCTGATACCCGTTGCAGAACTTAACTGACGAAGAAGTAAAGAATCAGTGCTGTTATCGATGAGAGTCAGTTAGTAGAAGGTGATTTAAGACGTCAGACAGCTCTTGATATCAAGAGATTACAGGAGATTGGATGCTACAGAGGAATCCGTCACCGTAAAGGCCTTCCGGTACGTGGACAGAAAACTAAGACTAACGCAAGAACCCGCAAAGGTCCTAAGAGAACTGTAGCAAATAAGAAGAAATAATTCTTGGCAACTTTATAATTTTAAATTTAAGAAAGTAGGTTAGTTTAGATATGGCTAAAGTTACAAAAGGTGACAAAAAGCGTGTAAGAAAAACGTTGAACGCGGACAGGCACATATTCAGTCATCATTCAATAACACCATCGTTACATTAACAGATGCTGAAGGTAATGCATTATCATGGGCAAGTGCCGGTGGTCTTGGTTTTAGAGGTTCATTCTCCATATGCAGCACAGATGGCTGCAGAAACTGCTACCAAAGCAGCGCTGGTTCATGGCTTAAAGACTGTTGACGTTATGGTAAAAGGACCGGGATCAGGAAGAGAAGCAGCAATCCGTGCACTTCAGGCAGCCGGACTTGAAGTTCTTTCTATTCGTGACGTAACTCCGGTTCCTCACAACGGATGCCGTCCACAAAACGTCGTAGAAATAATTAGGAGGGGATATCTAAAATGGCAGTAAATAGAGTGCCTGTTCTGAAAAGATGCAGATCTCTTGGTTTAGAGCCAAGTTATTTGGGATATGATAAAAATCTAACAGAGAATTAAAAGAGAGCGAACAAGAAGGTATCTGAGTATGGTCTTCAGCTTTGCGAAAAACAGAAAGCTAAATTCATTTATGGTGTATTAGAAAAACCTTTCCGTAACTATGGTAAAACAGACCAGATGAAGGTATGACAGGTACAAACCTGATGACTATCTTAGAGAGCCGTCTTGATAATGTTATCTTCCGTCTTGGTTGCAAGAACAAGAAGAAGCAAGACAGATCGTTGACCACAAATTCGTTACAGTTAACGGAAAACAGGTTAACATTCCTTCTTACCAGGTTAAAGCTGGGGACGTTATCGAAATCAAAGAGAGCCGTAAAATTCCCAGAATGAAAGATGTCGTAGAAGTAGCTGGCGGCAGATGTTCCGGAATGGCTTGATGTTGATGCAGAGAAAATGCAGGGAACCGTAAAAGAGTTACCTTCCAGAGAAGTGATTGATGTTCCGGTTAACGAGATGCTTATCGTCGAGCTATATTCTAAATAATCATAAACTAGCGGGCTGAAAGAAGAAACAAATTACCCGAAAGAAGGAGGGACTTTGTAGTGTTCGATTTTCAAAACCAACAATTGAAATTGCTGAAATTTCTGAAGACAAAGATATGGAAGATTCGTATGCGAACCTTTGGAAAGAGGTTATGGTACAACTTTAGGTAATTCCTTAAGACGTATCATGCTTTCTTCTCTGCCAGGTGCAGCAGTAAGTCAGGTGAAGATTGATGGTGTACTTCATGAATTCAGCTCCATTCCGGGTGTAAAAGAAGATGTTACTGAAATCATTATGAACATCAAAGAGCTTG
>SCPP01000015.1_pt1 | contig 12849 bp, 16 predicted proteins | sample 6106811 | NCBI WGS metagenome assembly SCPP01 (sample SAMN10720449, study PRJNA508395) | human gut metagenome | isolation source: Participant 2 stool, 15 month | host: Homo sapiens | collected 2018
GATATGCAGTATTCGATCTCTTTCTTATTTAAAAGTAGAAAATAGATTAATACATTATAGTTATGAAAAAGTTGAACCTTTTATTATTAGCATTCGTAGTTATGGGGAGTCACTTTCCAATCATGTGATGATGATGATGGTTACTCTCTTGGTGATGTGCGATGGATTGGGCTACTGTAAATGTGAAAGGTGCCCATGTTTATGACTTTGAGTGACAGATGGGGACAAATCTGGCCTGCAACGACTGATTATTTTTGGTATTCCCCGATAGATGGACAACGGGTTATTCTTTATTTCAATCCTTTGTATGATAATTATCCGGAAGGATATGATTGCTCAGTCAAAGTGTTGAGTATAAAGGAAATTCTAACTAAACCTATAGAGGAGCTGACAGCAGAGAATGAAGAAGAATTTGGAAATGATCCTGTAGATATATTTGAAGGTAATATGTGGATTAGTGGCGGTTATTTGAATATTATTTTTAATCAGAACATGCCTTCTAAAGTGAAACATTTGGTTAGTTTGGTAAAAAACACTACAATTACGCCCGATCAGGATGGCTATATTCATTTAGAATATCGTTACAATACGTATGCTGATACTACTGGTTATTGGAGAAACGGTGCGGTATCCTTTAATTTGAATTCTTTGGAAATAACATCGGAAACAAAGGGTATAAAGGTAAAATAAACTCGGCTAAAATGGTGAAAAGGAAGTCTCTTTTGATTTAAAAGAAACACCGTCACCAGTAGGCTTGAGCCAAATGGATTTTTCTCAAATGGAAATCAAATAATTAGGGTTTGATTAGAGAGTTGTGTGTGGCCCCTTGCGTCTTGTTGTGGTAGATGCAGGGGGCTGATTGTATAGTTGATAACGGTTTTTAGTTTGATATTTGTTGTTTATTAGTTGGGTGATGGAAAAATTGTATGGTTTCTTCGTTTTTCTTATTTCAGTGTTTTTTCAGAATTATCTTGTTTCTTTGTCTTTAAGAACCAAAAGTAGGACTTATGAAAATACTATTAGTAGAAGACGATGCTAATTTGCGTGAAGTGACTCAGCGCTCATTGGAAAAGGAGCGTTATGTGGTGGAAATTGCTGCCGATTACCGTACCGCATTACAAAAGATAGAGGATTATGATTATGACTGCATTTTGCTGGATATTATGTTGCCGGATGGCAGTGGCCTGATTTGTTGGAAAAGTTGAAAGAAATGCATAAACGGGAAAATGTGATCATCCTTTCAGCCAAAGACTCTATAGAAGACAAAGTACTAGGATTGGAGCTCGGAGCTGATGATTATCTGCCTAAACCTTTTCATTTGGTGGAACTGAATGCACGTATCAAAAGTGTGATACGCCGTCATCAGCAAGGTGGGGAAAATAGTATCAAATACGGAAATATAGAAATTTTTCCCGATAAATATGGGGTGACCGTAGCTGGAAAGAAGCTTGAACTGAACCGTAAGGAATATGATATTCTGGTTTATTTTATGAACCGTCCCGGCAGATTGGTTAATAAAAGCACACTTGCCGAATCCGTATGGGGCGACCATATAGATCAAGTCGATAATTTTGATTTTATCTATGCCCAAATCAAGAATTTACGAAAGAGATTGAAAGAGGCTGGAGCTACTCCTGAACTGAAGGCTGTTTATGGTTTTGGATATAAAATGGTAGTGGAATAAATGAAACTGATTTATTATATCATTATCCGTATATCGTTGGTGTTGTCGGTTTTATTGACCGGCTGGGCCATCCTTTTCTATTTTGCTGTAATGGATGAGGTGAATGATGAAGTGGATGACTCATTGGAGGATTATTCGGAAATTATCATCATACGTGCATTGGCGGGAGAGGAGCTTCCTTCTAAAAATACAGCTTCCAACAATCAGTATTTCCTGCGTGAAGTGACGAAGGAATATGCAGGATCTTGTGATGATATCATTTATAAAGATTCTATGGTTTATATTCCTGAAAAAGATGAAACTGAACCTGCACGAATCCTTACGACCATTTTTAAGGATGATGGCGAAAAGTTTTTGAATTGACGGTAGCGATTCCTTCTATAGAAAAAGAAGATTTGAAAGATGCTATGGCAGGTTGGATTATTTTTCTTTATATCGCTTTATTATTGACTATAATTGTTATTAATGTGTGGGTGTTTTATCGGAATATGCGTCCTCTTTATGTATTGCTTCATTGGTTGGATAAATATCGTATCGGTAAGGTAAACGAGCCTTTACAAAATAATACCCGGTTTCAGAATTCAGAAAATTAAATGAAGCGGCTGTTCGTTATGCAGAGCGCAGTGAGCAGATGTTCGAACAGCAAAAACAATTTATTGGTAATGCATCTCATGAGATGCAGACACCACTGGCTATTTGTCGTAATCGGTTGGAGATGCTGATGGAGGATGAAAATCTTTCAGAAAGCCAATTGGAGGAGTTGATGAAAACCCACCAGACTTTGGAACATATAACGAAGCTGAACAAGTCTTTGTTATTGCTTTCGAAGATAGAGAACGGTCAATTTACGGATACTGTCCAAGTAGAAGTGAATAAATTATTGAGGCAATATCTGGAGGACTATAAAGAAGTGTATCAATATCGTGAGATCATAACAAGTATAGAGGAAGAAGGTGTTTTCTATCTTACGATAAATGAAACATTGGCAGTGGTGTTGCTTACCAATTTGTTGAAGAATGCTTTTGTACACAATATGGACGGTGGACACATCCGGATTGTCATTACTCCCCACAGTGTGATGTTCTGCAATACAGGGGCGGCACAACCGCTGGATGCCCGGCGTATTTTTGAGCGTTTTATCAAGGAAAGAAAAAGAAGGCTCTACCGGTCTAGGTTTGGCAATAGCAGATACGATATGTAAAATGCAGGCTCTCAGGCTTTGCTATGAATATAAGAGCGGGGAGCATTGTTTTACACTTTATGCATCCACTCATAATCAATAAAAAATCGTTTTTTAGAATTTCAAATTCTTTTCAGAATCTCCCTTCATATTTGCATCAGAAAACAGAATGTAGAACCAAATAAAAAATGACGATTATGAAAAAGGTATTATTATTGTTAGTGTGCTTATTTACGTTGCAAACAGTGGTATGGGCGGATGATGACAAACCTATTCAAGTAAACCAATTGCCTCAGACTGCACAGACTTTTATCAAAACTCATTTCCCCGATAATAAGGTGGCGATGGCTAAAATGGAAACAGACTGGTTTGATAAAAGCTATGATGTGATTTTTACTAATGGAGACAAACTGGAATTCGATAAAAAAGGTATTTGGACAGAAGTGAATTGCAAATACAGCGCTGTACCTGTCGCTGTGGTTCCTGAAGCAATAAAAAAGTACGTTGCTACGAATTACCCCGATGCCAAGATGCTCAAGATCGAGAGGGACAAGCATGACTATGAAGTGAAACTTTCTAATGGTTGGGAGATAAAGTTTGATATGCAGTTCAATGTGATTGATATTGACAATTAATTGTTAGTTATAGATTGAAGTATGGTTTATGTATGATAAACTGAAGCTTTGCAGGCCGTTTCTTGTTCCATGAAGAAACGGCCTGTCTTTTCATTAATTTTAATAGCATAGTAATTTTACCGACACGATCTTGTAACAGATAACATGGATATTTGCATAGTTTTAATAATAAAGATATGCATCTGAGAACGTATTATCCTACAGTGGTTTTATCGGATATCCATCTGGGAACCTCTCATTCTAAAACAATAGAGGTCAGTAACTTTTTGAAATCTGTCAATTGTGACCGTCTGATATTGAACGGAGACATTATAGATGGTTGGCATTTGCGTAAGGCAGGTACTAAGAAGTGGCAAGCAAAACATACTGATTTCTTTAAGGTTATCATGAAGATGATGGAGAACTTCGGTACTGAAGTTATTTATGTGCGCGGCAACCACGATGATTTTTTGGACAGCTTGGTCCCTATGACATTCTATAACGTAAAAATCGTCAAAGAATACATCCTTGAAACACATGGAAAGCGTTATTATGTGACACATGGCGATCTATTCGACCGGGTTACCACACAGATGAAATGGTTAGCCCGGTTGGGCGATGCAGGTTATACATTCCTCTTATGGGCGAACCGCTTTTATAACCAATATCGTACCCAGCGGGGGAAACCGTATTATTCTCTGTCACAGGCCGTCAAACAAAAAGTAAAGTCGGCTGTTTCCTATATATCGGACTTTGAGAAGTATTGGTGGAGTTTGCACGTGTACGTAAATGTGACGGAGCGATTTGTGGTCATATCCATCATCCGGCTAATACCTATTATGATGGTATTCATTATCTGAATTCGGGCGATTGGGTAGAAAGCCTTTCGGCACTGATAGAGGATGCGGACGGGAATTGGAATATCATGGAATACCATCATGTACTAGCTGATGAGAATGAAGATAATAAAGAGTTTACCCTAATACATACAGCCTCATGAAATTTTTATTTATAGTACAGGGTGAGGGGAGAGGACATCTTACTCAAGCCATTACGTTGGAGGAAATATTGCGCCGGAACGGTCACGAAGTAGTGGAAGTACTGGTAGGTAAAAGTAGTTCGCGCCGCTTGCCGGGATTTTTCAATCGTAACATCCATGCTCCTGTAAAACGTTTTGTCAGTCCTAATTTTCTGCCTACACCAGCCAACAAACGGGTGAGTTTGATGCGGAGCGTGGCATATAATCTAGTGAAACTTCCTGTGTATATCAATAGCATTAACTACATTCGTCAGCGTATCGAGGCCAGTGGTGCGGACAGGGTTATCAATTTCTATGAATTGCTGACCGGACTGACTTATTTCCTGTTCCGTCCCTCTGTTCCGCAGATCTGTATAGGGCATCAATATCTGTTCTTGCATAAAAGTTTTGAATTTCCAAAGGCTGATAAAGTAAGCTTGGCTCTTTTGAAGTTTTTTACCGTATTGACCAGCTTGGGGGCGAAGGAACGTTTGGCTCTTTCTTTTCGTCACATGAAGGATGATCCTCAGAATCATATCCGTGTGATTCCTCCCTTGTTGCGTAGGGAAGTGACTTTACATGAACCTTATTCCGGTGACTATATACATGGCTATATGGTTAATGCGGGTTTCAGTGAAAATGTAATGAAATGGCACAGGCAACATCCCGGGATACCGCTTCGTTTCTTTTGGGACAAGTGGGAGGAGGAACCGGTGAAGAGAGTGGACAATACATTGAGCTTTTATCAACTGGATGATGTGGAATTTTTGAGGCAGATGGCGGGATGCAAGGCTTATGCCAGTACTGCCGGATTTGAATCGGTGTGCGAGGCCATGTATTTAGGCAAGCCTATTCTGATGGTTCCTGCCCATATAGAACAGGACTGTAATGCATATGATGCCGAAAAAAGCGGTGCGGGTATCATTTCCTCCGATTTTAATTTGCAACAGTTGCTGGAATTTGCGAAAGATTACCACCCCAATCGTGATTTTGTGTATTGGGTACGTGGAGCTGAATATACTTTGTTGAATTTGTTAGAGAGTGATTCTTCCAATTATCAACAAGTTTTATTTAATGAGATGTATTTGGTTGAAGAGTTTATTTGATTTTCTTATAAAAACTCTCTTTAAGTCATGGCTGTATGCGTCGGCTGTGACTTTTTTATTGTTATTGATTTGTAGTTATATTGACATGTTATTGTAATGTGTATGACGTATTTTTGCTAAAAATATTAAAACCGTATGGAGAAGAAGAAAAAGGAAGATAAATATTATCTGCCGAGAGATATCAGTTGGATGTATTTTAATCGTCGCATTTTGCAGGAAGCCATGAAAGAACGTGTTCCTATACTGGAACGGTTGAGCTTTTTAGGAATTTACTCTAATAATTTGGATGAATTTTTCAGAGTACGTGTAGCTACTCAAAGCCGGGTGGCCGAGTGCGAAGATAAAGCGGCGCATTCTGAACGGGAAGAAGCATTGAAACTGATTAGACAGATAAATAAACTGAACAACAGGTACTCTAAAGAATATGAAGGTGCGATCAAGCAGGTAACGGCAGAATTGGAGAAAGAAAATATTTGTTTAGTCAATCATGTACAACTGGATGAGGAACAACAGTTATTTGTCGATTCTTTTTATCAACAACGGCTGAATGGGTTTATTAGTCCTGTCTGGCTGAAATCAGTAAAACAACTGGGTAACGAAGCGGATGAAAATATCTTTTTGGCTGTAAAGATGAGGAAAGAAGGACATAAAGTTGGAGAATATGCAATTATAGAGCTGCCTGTAGCACAGGCAGGGCGTTTTATCCGTCTGCCGGATAAGGATGGTAAAAATTACCTGATGTATTTGGATGATGTGGTACGCTATTGTTTACCATTGATATTTCATGGTATGAACTATAAACATTTTGAAGCGTATGCTTTCAAGTTTACCAAAGATGCGGAGATGGAGATAGACAATGATCTGCGTAACGGAATGATGCAGAAAATTTCTAAAGGAGTAAAGAGTCGCAAACGAGGTGAGCCTTTACGGGTTATTTATGATGCCAGTATGCCTAAAGATCTTTTAAAACGTGTCATGAACAAGTTGAATCTGGATAAGTTGGATACAGTATTGGGCGGTGGAAAATATCATAACCATAAGGACCTGATGCGTTTTCCAGACTGTGGCCGGAAAGATTTGAAATACCCTGAATGGACTCCTGTTTTGAAAAATGAGCTTTCGGGTAACGTTGGTATGTTGGAGCTGATTCGTAGGAAAGATCGTTTTATTCATGTGCCTTATCATAGTTTCGATTCTTATATCCGTATATTGCAGGAAGCGGCGATTAATAAAGAAGTAAAAAGTATCAAGACAACCCTCTATCGTTTGGCTAAAGATTCGAAAGTGGTAAAAGCATTGATTAATGCGGCACGCAATGGAAAGAAAGTAACAGTAGTTATTGAATTGCTGGCACGTTTTGACGAGGCTTCCAATATAGATTGGTCAAAGAAAATGCAGGATGCCGGTATCCGTGTGATATTTGGGGTGGAGGGACTGAAGGTACACTCTAAGATTACCTATATATCCATGAAAACAGGTGCGGATATAGCTTGTATCAGTACAGGAAACTTTCATGAAGGTAACGCCCGTATGTACACTGATTATATGTTGATGACGGCTGCTAAGAATGTGACGCGTGACGTGAGTTTGGTCTTTGATTTTATAGAACGCCCTTATTCTCCCGTTCGCTTCAAAGAACTGTTGGTATCTCCTAATGAGATGAAGCAAAAATTTAGCCGTCTTATTAATGAAGAAATTAAGAACAAGCAGGCCGGAAAACCTGCTTACATTTTGATAAAGATTAATCATATTACTGATCCGGTAATGGTGAAGAAACTGTATGAAGCATCTTCGCATGGTGTTCGGATAGACTTGCTGGTTCGTGGTAATTGTTCACTGATTACGGGAGTGCCGGGAGTGAGTGATACAATTCGTATCAATGGCATCATAGACCGTTATCTGGAACATTCGCGTATTTTTATTTTTGCCAATGGTGGTGATGAGAAAATGTTCATTGGTTCGGCTGACTGGATGCCGCGCAATTTGGATAACAGGGTGGAAGTGATTGCTCCCGTTTACGATCCGGAAATAAAGGCAGACTTGAAGCGGGTAGTGGAATATGGTTTGAAAGATACTCTGCAAGGACGGGTGGTGGACGGAACAGGAGAGAATCGTCCTTGGATATCGGAAGATAAGACAGCTTTCCGTTCGCAGGAGGAATTATACAAATATTATTTAAATGAAAACAGAATAAAGGATTAAGATGGGAAAAGTGAATTATGCTGCTATTGATATTGGTTCTAACGCTGTGCGCCTTTTGATAAAAAGCATTGACAGGGAGGCTGTGCAGGAGAAAAAAATTAAAAAAGTGATGATGCTTCGCGTACCCCTACGACTAGGGTTCGATGTTTTCTCCATAGGTGAATTGTCCGAGAAGAAAGCGGATAAGCTGAGACGTTTGATGAAGGCTTTCCGTCAGTTGATGAAAATTTATGATGTGGATGATTACAGGGCATGTGCTACTTCGGCTATGCGGGACGCGCGTAACGGGAGGACGATAATCAAGAAAATCGAAAAGGATACAGGTATCCGCATTGAGATAATTGATGGTCAGGAAGAGGCTCGAATGATTTATAATAATCATATAGAGTGTATGGAAGACCGTCTGGGTAATTATATGTATGTGGATGTGGGTGGTGGCAGTACAGAGATTAATCTGTTGACTAACGGTGAGTTGGTATGGTCGGTGTCTTACAACATCGGTACGGTGCGTATGCTAAGTAATGCTGTTAAAGAAGGAACTTGGCAGCAAATGGAAGAAGAGCTTATGAAAGTGACGGAAGGTGTTGCCGCGATCAATATCATCGGATCGGGTGGGAATATTAATAAGTTGTTCCGCCTGGCAGATAAGAAGGATAAGAAGTTGCAACGTTTGCCGGTCAGTTCGTTGCAAACAGTCTATGATGTGTTGAAACCGCTGACTCCGGAGGAAAGGGTAGAGGCATTCAGTCTAAAGCAAGACCGTGCCGATGTAATTGTGCCTGCTGCGGAAATTTTTCTGAAAATTGCAGAAGTAGTGCATGCAGAATATATTTATGTTCCGGTCATTGGACTGTCTGATGGTATCATTGACAATCTGTATGCCAAAAGCCTTGAGAAAGAAATGAAAGTTGAATAAACTTTCATTTTAATACTGTTTGTATTGTACGACTTCAAAAATATTCGGTTTATCCTGATAAATTGTTGGAAATTAATAGTTGAAGTTCCAAAATTTGCTATATATTTGTAATCGTTAACAACTAACAAACAGAAATACCATGATGAACAAAATGTGCATGGCAGCTGTTATAGCTGCTTCTTTGTATGCAGGGACTACTTTTGCCCAACCTGCCGCCGTAAAGAAAATCATTGAAACGGGCCAAACAGATAACCGGGTGATGCATCAGTTGGATATTCTCACCAATCGTTTTGGGGGAAGAGTTATAGGCTCGGATGCGTATGAGAATGCAGCCGAGTGGATGATGCGTGAATATAAACGATGGGGTATTGATGTACGCTTGGAAGAAGCTGGAGAACTGCCGGTAGGTTTTAACCGTGGTCCATGGTTCGGACGTTTAATCGGGGGAGATCAGGCAATGGATCTGCATTTTGTCACTCCATCCTACACTTCAGGTACTAAAGGTCTGCAACGCGGGCATGTTTTGATAGAGCCCCGTACTCAAGAAGAGCTGGACCGCATGAAACATCAGTTGAAAGGCGCTTGGGTGTTGATCTCAGGTGAAAATGTAGGTTGGCCTGTTGACCGTTCTGCTAAAGGAGATTCGTTGAGAGCTGCTATCAAAGCTGAAAATATAGAAATAGAAAAGCAGAATGCTGCCTTGATGGAAGAGAATTGGAGCAAAGGAACCAAACATGCCATGAAGCCTTTGCGTGAAATGCCGGACTATTTTATAAAGAGATGTGTGAGGCAGGAGCACTTGGCTTTATTCAGTCGGCACCTGTACCTTTACGTGCTTTGTATGATCGTGCTTTATTGAATGATCCCCATACTACGTTTGATAATTTGCCCGAAGTCTGTGATATCAAGTTGGATGAACATCAATACAAGATTATTAAACAGATGGTGAAAGAACGACGGAACTTTGGCTGGAATTTGATATTCGTAATCATTTCAAACTAGGTCCTGTGAAATATCATAATGTCGTAGCATCCATTAAGGGCACTAAATATCCGGATGAATATGTTATTATAAGCGGACATCTTGATTCTTATGATGTGGCAACCGGTGGTATAGACTGTGGCACAGGCATTGGTCCTATGATGGAGGCTGCCCGTATGATTGCACTTTCCGGTGCAAAACCTAAACGTACTATACTGTTTGTGGCTTTTGCTGGAGAGGAATTTGGATTATTGGGTGCAAAAGCATATGTCAAGACTCATGCAAAAGAATTGGGAAAGATTGCCAATCTGTTCAACCGGGACGGAGGGCCGACTCCACCGGTGGGAATCTCCGTTCCTCAGGCTATGTATGATGATTTTGTGGAAGTGTGCAAGCCTGTGAAAGAGATCCGTGCGGATTATCCGTTTGAGGTAAAGGTAGCGAAACCCTTTAAACGTCCTACTCAAAGCGGCGGTACGGATGCCAGTGTTTTTGCAGTGGAAGGAGTGCCTACTTTTGGTTTCAATACACAAGACATAAAAGGATATAATTTCTCTTATGGGGAAATATGGCATACGGAACGTGATCTTTATACGAAGAATATACCAGAATACCAAGAGCATGCAGCTACGGTAACAGCAGTGGTTGCTTTGGGAATTGCTAATTTAAGTAAACAGTTATCTCGTGAAGGAATGCACAAAAAGTAGCGGAAATGTTCTTTTTTTCTTCTTTTGGTGGAATAATGTCGTATTGATGTGTAAAAAATGTTAGCTTAAGTTCAATCTACTGAGATAATCTTTACCTTTGCTGCGCATATAAAGCAAAAGGTAGGTAAACAAAAAGCCTGCGATATTTGTTAATATAGAAAAGGTAAATTATCAAATAAAAGTAAATAGAAGCTTATGTCACAGATTATTGGACATATTTCACAAGTTATCGGACCGGTAGTCGATGTGTATTTTGAGGGCAAAGGCATCGACACCGATCTGCTTCTTCAAGCATTCATGATGCATTGACTATCAAACGCAATGACGGCAGAATTCTAGTCGTGGAAGTTCAACAACACATTGGTGAAGACACAGTGCGTACTGTAGCTATGGATAGTACGGACGGTTTGCAACGTGGTATGGAAGTAATTCCGACAGGACATCCTATTACTATGCCGGTTGGTAATCAGATTAAAGGCCGGTTGATGAACGTAGTAGGTGAAGCTGTGGACGGTATGCGCCCGTTGAGTAAGGAAGGGGCGTTTCCCATTCACCGTGAGCCCCCTAAGTTTGATGAATTGTCTACTGTGCAGGAAGTGCTCTTCACAGGTATCAAGGTTATTGATTTGCTGGAACCTTATTCAAAGGGTGGTAAAATCGGATTGTTTGGGGGGGCCGGTGTAGGCAAGACCGTGCTTATTATGGAGCTGATTAACAACATTGCCAAGAAACATAACGGCTTTTCTGTTTTTGCCGGAGTCGGTGAACGTACACGTGAAGGCAACGACCTGTTGCGTGAAATGATTGAATCTGGTGTAATCCGCTACGGAGAAGAATTTAAGAAAAGCATGGAAGAAGGTCATTGGGATCTTTCCAAAGTAGATTATAATGAAGTTGAAAAGTCACAGGCCACATTGGTGTACGGACAGATGAACGAGCCTCCCGGCGCGTTCTTCCATTGCCCTTTCGGGGCTGACCGTTGCCGAATCTTTCCGTGACCGCAAAAACGGTGACAGCAACGGACCACGTGACATTTTGTTCTTTATCGACAATATATTCCGTTTCACTCAGGCAGGTTCCGAGGTTTCGGCTTTGTTGGGCCGTATGCCGTCAGCCGTGGGGTACCAACCGACACTGGCAACGGAAATGGGACAGATGCAGGAACGTATCACTTCTACCAAGAATGGTTCTATCACCTCGGTACAGGCTGTGTATGTACCTGCTGATGACTTGACAGACCCTGCGCCCGCTACTACATTTACTCACTTGGATGCAACGACCGTATTGAGCCGTAAAATTACCGAACTGGGTATTTATCCGGCTGTAGATCCGTTGGAATCAACCTCACGTATTCTTGATCCGCTGATTGTAGGGCAGGAGCACTATGATGTGGCTCAGCGTGTGAAGCAGATATTGCAGCGCAACAAGGAGTTGCAAGATATCATTTCTATTTTGGGTATGGACGAATTGAGTGATGAAGATCGTCAGACTGTAAACCGTGCGCGTCGGGTGCAGCGGTTCCTTTCACACCGTTTGCCGTAGCCGAACAGTTTACAGGTGTGCCGGGTGTCATGGTTTCTATCGAAGATACGATAAAAGGATTCAAGATGATTTTGGACGGTGAGGTGGATTACTTGCCGGAACAGGCATTCCTGAATGTAGGAACGATAGAGGAAGCAATAGAAAAGGGAAAGAAGTTGCTGGATGCTGCCAGCCATAAGAAATAAAAGTAAGTATGGAACATCATGAAGATCTTCATTTGATAGTGGTTTCTCCGGAAAGTACTTTGTTTGACGGCAAAGTGGAAATAGTGACACTACCGGGGGAATTAGGCTCTTTTTCTGTCCTGTATGATCATGCTCCGCTGATATCATCACTGATAAAAGGCGAGATAAAATACACGGAGGACGAATTGGAGAAATCAATTGGAATATCGAGTGGGTTCGTTGAGGAACAATATAGTTTCGGCCTGTGTGGAAATCTAATACATAATTATGTTTTTGTTAGCCGTAAAGAGAAAATTTATCATATCGTTGACCATATTAATGGTTGTATTGAGTTAGGAGGGTATTTCACACCTTGTTGCCTAGGTATTATTTTGCCGGTATCCCTCCATACCGATATTTTTTATCTTTTCGGCCTCTTTATGTTCATGTTCGGATGCTGTTATCGGGTAAGTCCGCAAAAATGGTGGCGGTTTACTTGGTGGCGAAAGTGACGAAGATGATGTTGAGCATCTTGATTATGTCCGTCTATGCAGTGGCGGTGGCATCAAGTACTGTCATTTATAGGAACTTACATGGTATTCTATATTATCTTTCTGATTTTTGAAACCCGCTTCTTTTTTCATTTTGAGATAAAACATAAAAGTAATAGGTACAAGTATAAGTAATATGAAGTTTACGATATATAGGAACGGTTTTAATGTTGCTGATCGCTTT
>SCPP01000371.1_pt1 | contig 12824 bp, 10 predicted proteins | sample 6106811 | NCBI WGS metagenome assembly SCPP01 (sample SAMN10720449, study PRJNA508395) | human gut metagenome | isolation source: Participant 2 stool, 15 month | host: Homo sapiens | collected 2018
CCTATTGTAACGATGAAATGCTGGGCTGACGATTCTTAAGCCGGGGCCAGCAGACCGGTTTAGAGGATTTGTTCTACAAAGTCCTGGGGAACGGGGCTATGCTTATAGTTTCGGATGCTGCGCCGCAGAGCGATAGAAGCAATCATGCTGAAAATCCTTTCCTCGTTGATTGAAAAGGGCTGTGAAGAAACGAGATGATCATTTCCTCACAGCCTCATTGAATTGTATTACCGCATATTGATGAACTGGACGTCGATGCCGAAATCATCACTGCGGATGAGTTGGATGACGGCCTGCAGATCATCTTTTTTGGGCCCGGAGACCCGGATTTGATTATCCATTTGCTGGGTCGTGACTTTGATCTTCGATGCCTTGATGGCAGCAATGATCTTTTTAGCGGTTTCCTTATCAATGCCCTGCTTTAAGGTGACTGTTTGGCGGACCGTTCCTTTCGCAGCCGGTTCAACCTTACCGGGTTCCAAGGCACGCAGGCTGAGCCCCCGCTTAGCCATGCGCTGGCGCAGGATGTCAAGGATGGCGCCTAGCTTGTATTCGTCTTCTGCGGTCATCTTGAGGCTTTCATCAACAAGTTCAATGGCAGCGGCTGATCCCCTGAAATCGTAGCGTTGGGAAATTTCTTTTCTAGTTTGGTTCAGGGCATTGTCAAGTTCCTGCATATCCAATTGGGAGACGATGTCGAAAGAGCTGTTTTTTGCCATGTATAAGTTCCTCCTTTGGCATTTTCCTGTAGTTATGGATTGACGCGGACGGAAACTTCAAACATGCGGTTCCAAGGAAACTCGATGGTATAATCGGTTCCTTTTACGTCCGGTTCATCACTGATGTAGGTCTTGAAGAGCCGATTTGTCCGGCTAAGGATCTTGTTATAATATTTTCCAAGATCATACTTGAGTTTTACATTGTGACGGTCCATTTCAAGGGACACACGGTAACGCACATTGGCTTGATAGATCCAGTCATCAAGGAGCCGGATCTTGAGCAGGCGGAGCCGGTCTGGTTCAGACATTCGTTTGGCCAAGATTCCTTGGGAAAGGGCAAAGCCGATGCTGTTGTCCGATGTATTCCATCCAGAATAGGCCGTAAGGTCAAGCAGGGCTTTTTTATGGGAGAGCGCTTCCATAAATCCGTTATCGGCGCCATTGGCATAGGCAATGTCGGCCAAGGCAATGGGCTTCATGCGTTCAAGGTCCGCAATCTGGGCAGCAAATTCCTTGTTGGCGCGGTTGCTGTAGGGGGCATTCTCATTGGCTGTGGAATCGCGGCAAATACCATCATCCGGTGTGTTGACTGCAAGGATGAGGTCTGCTTTTTTAGTGCTTGAAGCAATCTTGCCGCCAATGGCGATAATCTGGTTATGTACCGAATTTTCGGCACTTTCATCTGTATACAAGGGAACGGTGCTGCCTCCTGTCCCAGGAGCAAAAAGTGGATAGACTGCGGGCTTATCGCCGCGGATTTCGTTGATGGCCCGCGTGACCAAGGTGAGTCCCAGCTGGTCGACTCCAGGGACAATTTGGAACTGTTTCTTATTCATGCCGTTTCCCAAATTTTCCAGGATGCGTGCTTCCATGTGGGTCTGGGAAAGGGGGGCGTCATCATCCTTGCCGATGGCAAGAAAATGAAAGCCATCCCGCTGGGCCATGCGGATAAGGCGTTTATTGGTCTGGAGATTCACCAGACGCCTCGTACGCCAATCCTTTAGATCATTTGCCGGAATGGAAAGGGTCAGCTGGTTTTTTTCCCGCTCTTCTGTTTCCGTAAGGCCTTCCATGTCCTCCTTGTCCGCCAGTTGGGAAAGACGGAAGATCTTGGGCCCATATGTCTCATAATAGGCGGGTTCAACAGAGGCCACACTTTGACGGGGCGTCCGCATGATTGTACTGAACGCGTAGATCTTAAGGCCAGGATTATTTTTGTGGAGCGTGTCGAGGCGCACAATTTTTCCCCGGAGGTATTTTTCCAGGTGATGATGCTTCCTTGAGGCGACAAGGCCCCCGTAGTTGAGACTGTCCGTTGCAATGACAGCGGCCTCGGCGTGAGGGGCTTCGGTTTCCAACCATTCCCAAAGGCCCTCGTTGTCGCCGACGCTCTTATGGTTGGAAAGATATTTCTCCGGTGGGACAGTCAGGGGATAACCGGCTGCTTTGGCCGTATCGACCGTATATTCAAGGTTTACAGGACGGTTGTCCAAGGGAATGTAGATGATCTTGGGAGAGGCAGCCGCAAGGCCTGAAAATAGTAAGAGCGCTGCCGCGCTTCCTAAGAGATATTTCTTGATCTGCAAGAGCTTCCATCATCCTTTCTGGGAATGGAACCGGCTATGTTCCATCATCGTAATGAAACTATTATATCGTATTTGTCTCATTTTTTCACACCTTTTGTGATTTTAGCCGGCCTACGCTTTCATCACTGTGGAAAGCCGCCGCAGTCAGGGGAAAAAGAGGAAGAACCGTATCCCCTAGTACTCTGATGTGGTATAATGAGCAAAAGGACATTGCCTAAGAAGGGAGATGCCCTTGGTTTTGTATGCCTTCTTTAACGTGAATCAATCTTCTAAGAATATAAGGAAGTTGGGGGACAGTACCTCTTGCTTCATTTTTATGGAAAGGAGCCCTTTCATGGACTTTCAATTGGAAGCCCCCTTTGCACCGTCCGGTGATCAGCCTGAGGCCATTGAGGCCCTCGTCAAAGGGGTGAAAGAAGGAATGGATACGCAGGTCCTTTTGGGGGCAACGGGTACTGGCAAGACTTTTACCATTGCCCAGATGATCAAAAGGTACAGCGGCCTACCTTGGTCATTGCTCACAATAAGACCTTGGCAGCCCAGCTTGCTAGCGAATTCAAGGCCTTTTTCCCACATAACGCAGTGGAATACTTTGTATCCTACTACGATTACTACCAACCCGAAGCCTATATTCCGGCAACAGATACCTATATTGAGAAAGATTCATCCATCAACGATGAAATCGATAAGCTGCGCCATTCTGCAACAAGTGCGCTGTTTGAGCGGCGTGATGTCATTGTTGTCTCTTCTGTTTCCTGCATCTATGGCCTAGGTGCACCAAAGGATTACTATGACAGCGTCCTTTCCCTCCGTGTTGGGCAAGAGGTCGATCGCGATGCCATCTTGGAAAAACTTGTCAAGATTCGTTATGAACGAAATGACCTGGTCCTGCAGCGCGGTTCTTTTCGGGCCCGCGGTGATGTCATTGAAGTCATTCCTTCCAGCTACAACGAAAAGGGCATCCGTATTGAGCTTTTTGGTGATGAAGTGGACAGCATCATGGAAATCGATGTCCTTACAGGAGACGTAATCGATAAAAGGACCCATGTGGCCATCTTCCCAGCGAGTCATTATGTGACCAGTGATGAGAATTTGGAACGGGCCCGCGGAGATATCCGGAAAGAACTGAAGGCGCGGCTTACCGTCCTGCATGAAGAAGGAAAACTCCTTGAGGCCGAACGCCTCGAACAGCGGACCAATTATGACCTTGAAATGATGGAAGAAATGGGCTATTGCAGCGGTATTGAAAACTATTCCCGGCATTTGACAGGACGCAAGGCTGGGGAGCCGCCTTTTACGCTGGTCAATTATTTCCCAGATGATTTTCTTACTGTCATTGATGAAAGTCATGTGACCCTGCCTCAGCTGCGGGCCATGTACGCAGGCGACCGTTCCCGTAAGGAACAGCTTGTAAACTATGGATTCCGCCTGCCGTCAGCCCTTGATAACCGGCCCTTGACCTTTGATGAATTCCAAAAGGAACGGGGACAGATTATCTATGTGTCTGCAACCCCGGCAGCCTATGAACTGGATCATGCCGAGCAGGTTGTAGAACAAATTATCCGTCCGACAGGCCTTCTTGATCCGAAAATCGAGGTTCGTCCCATCAAGGGTCAAATTGATGACCTTCTGGGAGAAATCCATAAAGTGGCGGAGGCCGGGGAACGCATCCTTGTCACGACCCTCACAAAGAAAATGGCTGAAGACCTGACAGAGTACCTTGCCGCGTCAGGAATCCGTGTCCGTTATCTCCATAGTGATATTGCAACCATTGACCGCGCCGAGATCATCCGTGATCTTCGGGCAGGGGAATTTGATGTCCTAGTCGGCATCAACCTCTTGCGCGAAGGGCTTGATATGCCGGAAGTTTCCCTTGTGGCTATCTTGGATGCTGATAAGGAAGGGTTCCTGCGCAGCGATACTGCAATGATCCAGACCATTGGCCGAGCCGCCCGCAATGCCCACGGCCGGGTCATCATGTATGCCGATGTCATGACTGGATCCATGCAGCGTGCCATTGAAGAGACGGAACGGCGGCGGGCCAAGCAGGAAGCCTATAACAAAGCTCACGGGATCGTGCCGAAGACCATTGAAAAGAAGGTCGTGGAGCTCATCAAGCTCACCAAAGTGGAAGAAGACGGCGGCACTGTGAAAGCAGGCGGCGTGGATTCCCTGAAGAAGCTTTCTGAAAAGGCCTTGCAGAAACAAGTGAAACTTATCGAAAAGAATATGAAAGCAGCCGCCAAGCAGCTTGATTTTGAACTGGCGGCTGAATATCGTGACCAAATGATTTTGATCAAAGGAGAAATCAGTAAACGCCATGAGCGAAAATGAAATTGTCATCCAGGGGGCGCGTCAGCACAACCTAAAGAATATATCCCTGACGATTCCCCGCAATAAACTCGTTGTCATTACAGGACTGTCGGGCAGCGGCAAATCGTCCCTTGCTTTTGATACCATCTATGCCGAAGGCCAGCGGCGCTATGTTGAGTCTTTGTCAGCCTATGCCCGCCAGTTTTTGGGACAGATGGATAAGCCTGATGTAGATTATATTGGCGGCCTCAGCCCCGCAATTTCCATTGACCAGAAGACTACAAGCCGCAATCCGCGGTCTACGGTGGGAACGGTAACGGAAATCTATGATTATTTGCGTCTTTTGTTTGCACGCATTGGCGTGCCCCATTGTCCGCATTGCGGAAAGGTCATTCAGCGCCAAAGTCCCCAACAGATTGCCGATAAAGTCCTGGAACTGCCGGAAGGTACGAAATTTATGGTCCTGGCACCCCTTGTATGGGGCCGTAAGGGAGAGCATAAGCAGGTTTTCAATGAAGTCCGCCGTGACGGTTATGTACGGGTCAAGGTGGATGGGAAAATCCGTACCCTTGATGAGGACATCACGCTTGATAAGAAAAAGAAACATTATATTTCTGTCGTTGTCGACCGTCTCATCAGTCGGCCAACCCTTGCCGGGCGCCTGTCCGAATCCTTGGAAACGGCTCTGAAACTTGGCGAAGGAACAGTGGAAATCGAAATAATTGGCGGCAAGACTGAAGTCTACAGCGAAAAGTTTGCCTGTCCGGACTGCAACATTTCCCTTCCGGAGATCGAGCCCCGTCTTTTTTCCTTTAATGCTCCGTATGGGGCCTGTCCGGACTGTATGGGGCTTGGCATGCATATGGAATTTGACGTGGATCTTGTGATCCCGAACAAGGACGTGCCCTTTGAAGACGGAGCCATTGCCGCCATGAGCAGCAACCCGAAGTCCTATTTCTTTGCCAGTTTGCCGAAGTCTTGAAATCGCGGGGGTTTTCCCTTAAAAATACGTGGAACGACCTTCCTAAAAAGGTGCAGAAAGAGCTGCTGGAAGGAATCCCTGATGAGCACTTTACCTTTCTTTATGAAAACCTTATGGGAGAGGTCCATCCCCATACGACCGCTTTTGAGGGAATCATTCCTATTTTGAAGCATCGGCTAAAGGATGCCATGAGCGAAAGTCAGCGTCTTGATTATGAATCCTTTATGACGGCCATTGAATGCCACACCTGCCACGGGGCCCGACTGCGTCCGGAAGTCCTCGGAATTACGGTGGGTGGACGCAATATCAATGAAGTGTGCCAAATGCCCGTCAGGGAATGCCTGAAGTTTTTTGAAGAGCTTTCCCTCAGCGACCGTGACGCTTTCATTGCAAAGGAAATCCTTAAGGAAATTCGGGCCCGCCTTTCTTTCCTTAACAATGTCGGTCTCGATTACCTCACCCTTAGCCGGGCAGCGGCTACTCTTTCCGGCGGCGAGGCCCAGCGGATCCGCCTTGCAACACAGATTGGTTCCGGGCTTGTCGGTGTACTCTACATCCTTGATGAACCGAGTATCGGCCTTCACCAACGGGATAATGACAAACTTCTTTCCACCCTCAAGCATCTTCGTGATTTGGGAAACACCCTCCTTGTTGTCGAACATGATGAAGATACGATGCTTGCAGCTGACCAGATCATCGATATTGGACCTGGCGCCGGCGAAAACGGGGGACAGGTTGTTGCTCAGGGAACAGCAAAGGAAATCATGAAGGTCAAAGGGTCTGTCACAGGCGATTATCTCAGCGGTCGGAAAAAGATTCCTGTTCCCAAGGTCCGCCGTAAAGGAAATGGCAAGAAAATAATAGTCAAAGGGGCACGGGCCAACAACCTTAAAGACATCGATGTCTCCATTCCTTTGGGGACCCTGACCGTTGTGACCGGTGTCAGCGGCAGCGGCAAGAGTACCCTTGTGAATGACATCCTTTACCGCGGCCTTGCCCAAAAACTCAAGGGGGCTCGGCAGCGCCCCCTTGCCCATGATAGGATCATGGGGGTCCAGTATATCGATAAGATCATCAATATCGATCAGAGTCCTATTGGACGGACGCCTCGTTCCAATCCGGCGACCTATACGGGAACCTTTGATCTCATCCGAGCCCTTTTTGCAACGACGAATGAAGCCAAGGTTCGGGGCTATAAACCAGGCCGCTTCAGCTTTAATGTAAAGGGCGGCCGCTGCGAGGCCTGCCATGGTGACGGCATGCTGAAAATTGAAATGAATTTCCTTCCCGATGTCTATGTCCCCTGTGAAGTCTGTCGGGGCACGCGATATAATCGGGATACGCTTCAAGTCCATTATAAGGGCAAGAATATTTCTGATGTCCTTAACATGACCGTTACGGAAGCCTGTGATTATTTCAGCAACCATCAGCGAATCTTGAAGAAACTCCAAGTCCTTGAAGATGTGGGCCTGGGCTATATCCGCCTGGGACAGTCGGCGACGACCCTGTCCGGCGGGGAGGCGCAGCGCATCAAACTTGCGGCGGAACTCTCCAAGACCAATACGGGACGGACGCTCTATATCTTGGATGAGCCAACGACGGGACTTCATATGGCTGATGTCCATAAGCTGCTCCAGGTCTTGGAGCGCCTGGTTGATTCGGGCAGTACGGTTGTCGTTATCGAGCATAATCTCGATGTCATCAAATCGGCCGATTATCTCATCGACCTGGGTCCGGAAGGCGGGGACAGGGGCGGCAGCATCGTTGCTGTGGGAACCCCCGAAGAGCTTGCTGCGGTACCGGAATCCTACACAGGACAGTATATAAAGAGGATCCTTAAATGAATGAACGCATTGCTGAGACCTTGAAGGTCCTTCCCGATGCGCCCGGCGTTTATATCATGCATGATGCAGCGGGCCGGGTTATCTATGTCGGCAAGGCTGTCATCCTAAAGAATCGAGTGCGGAGTTATTTTCGCAAGGCAAGTCAGGTTTCCCCGAAAGTGCGGGCCATCAATGCCCATGTTGATTCCATTGAGACCATTGTCTGCGCCAGCGAAATGGAAGCCCTTATCTTGGAATGCAACCTCATCAAGAAGTACCGGCCCCGTTATAATATCGAGCTCAAGGACGACAAGACCTACCCCTATCTCAAGATTACGGTCGATGAAGCTTATCCCCGTATGTACATTACGCGCCGCGTTCAAAAAGATGGAGCCAAGTACTACGGCCCCTATGCCGATGTAGGGGCCTTAAGGGAAACCATGCGTCTCATCCGTTCCATGTTTCCCCTGCGTCACTGCCGCAGCATGAATGTCAAACGGCCCTGCCTCCAGTACCATCTTCATCGCTGTCTGGCCCCTTGTACGGGAAAGGTCCCCCTTAGTGGTATAGGAAGCTCGTTGATGAGGTGCTTCTTCTTATGGATGGGAAGGTCACGGAACTGCGGCGCCAGCTGACGAAAAAAATGCAGGACGCGTCGGACAAGATGGAATATGAAAAGGCAGCCCAATACAGGGACTCCCTTCTTAGCCTCAATAAGCTGGAAGAATCCCAGAAAGCAACGACAGAAAGCGGGGACCGTGATGTCATAGGTCTTGCGGTGGATGACACAGGAGTCTGCCTGGAAGTCTTCTTTGTGCGAAATGGTAAGATATTGGGCCGGGACAGTTTCTTTCTTGATGATGAAAAAGGGGAACCCGCAGCAGAAATCCTCTCTGCTTTCATTAGGGAATATTATCAGGAAGAGCATCGGCCCCCCAAGGAAATCATTACGTCAAGCGGCCTTTTTGATAAGGACCGGGCCCTGCTTTCCCAGTGGCTTACGGAGAAAAATGAGAAAAATGTCACCATCCTTGTCCCTCAGCGGGGCATTAAGCATGATCTCATCCTCATGGCGGAGGAAAATGCCAAGAAAAACCTTGATGAACGTCTCCGGAAGGGACGACTTGCTCTAAAGCCGGCAGAAGAGGCTGCTGAGGACTTGGCTCACGCCATCGGCATGACAGGCCCCTTGGAACGGATGGATTGCTTTGATATATCCCATAATCAAGGGGCGGAAACTGGCATCCATGGTGGTCTTTCGCAATGGCAGCCCTTCGAAAAAGGATTATCGGCGGTATAAACTGCGTTCTACAGAAGGCAAGCCGGACGATTTCAAATCCATGCAGGAAGTCGTCTATCGCCGGTATAAGGACGCGGAGGATATTCCCAGTCTCATCATCATAGATGGAGGCAAAGGACAGTTAAGCTCGGCTCTTGAAGTCATCCGCGGTGTGGGGCTTGGAGATGTACGCGTTATCGGTCTTGCCAAAAGGGAAGAGGAAATTTTTACGGAAGGGGCCCATGAAAGCATCCTTCTTGATAAATCCTCAGCGGCTCTGCATCTCATCCAGCATATCCGTGATGAGGCCCATCGCTTTGCCATTACCTATCATCGGAAAAGGCTTGCTAAGCGCAATCTTGTTTCTGTCCTTGATCATATCGAGGGGATTGGCCCTAAACGGCGGGCTGCTCTCTGGCAGCGGTTTGCTTCTTTGGAAAAGATGCGGGAAGCAAGTGTTGATGATCTTGAAGCAGTTCCTACCATGACTCGGACAGCTGCGGAAAAACTCTTTGCTTTCCTGCATGCATCTGCTTCTGATAAAAGAACATTTATTAAATAAAAATTACTTTAAAAAATTTTACGAAAAGGCTTGAAACAGGGGAAAGCCTTTGGTATAATTCGATTGTCAACAAATACAGAAAAGGGGTAAATCCGATATGAAAAAATATGTTTGCCAAGTTTGTGGTTATGTCTACGATGAAGCTGCTGGTGATCCCGATCGCGGAATTGCACCGGGCACCAAATTTGAAGATCTGCCCGATGATTGGACCTGCCCTCTTTGCGGCGTAGGCAAAGATCAGTTTGAAGAAGGCTAACCGATTGACACAAGGCTGTTCTGCTCCTGAGGCAGGACAGCTTTTCTTTTTTCAGAAAGGAGAAGCGCTGATGTCTAATATCCTCAAGATGATTGCCATGGACCTCGACGGGACCTTGCTTGATGAAGAAAAAAATATTTCTCAGAAAGATCGGGAGGCTGTCAGGGAAGCGATTGACCGAGGCTATCTCGTCACACTGGCAACAGGCCGGATGTATCGATCAGCTTTAAGTTATGCTCAGGAACTGGGAATCAAACTGCCTCTTGTGACTTATAACGGGGCCCTCGTGAAAGACCCTTCCACGGGAAAGACACTGGCCCATTGGCCCCTTGCCCTTGAAACGGCAAAATGCATTGTCGGGGAACTGCTTGATCAGGATATCTATGTTCAGGCTTATGTCAATGATACCCTTTTGGTTCCTGCTGACTGTGCCAAGGCACAGTACTATGCCAAGTTTTCCCGTGTTCCCTTTGAAGTTGCTGGTGCGGGCCTGCGCCAGTTGGCCGAGGCGCCCCATAAATTGCTTGTCATTGATGATGACCCGGAACCGATTCGGCGGCACCTTGTGACCGTCTACGGCAATGCCATCAAAATCGTTTCTTCCTCAAAAGGCTTCCTTGAAATTACGGATCCTGAAACCAATAAATGGCGGGCCCTTCAGTTTTTAATGAAGCGCTTTGAAGTTACCCGAGAAGAGATTCTTACTGTGGGGGACTCGGATAATGACTATGAAATGGTGGCCCATGCCGGCGTAGGTGTTGCCATGGGAAATGCCAAGGAAACAATTCAAAAAGCGGCCCGCATCATTACGGCTTCCAACACCCAGTCCGGGGTCAGCCTTATTCTTCGCAGCGTCATGACCAATCAGGTCGATGTCCCGGAATAAGGGGCGCGCACGCACCGCATTTGTTGCGGCATATAAGTGAAAAAGTTATAATAAGAGAAATGTACTTTTGATTGGGGGCGAATCCATCATGGCAAGAAATTTGATCATTACGGGGATGAGTGGGGCAGGGAAAACCCAGGTCATGCGGACCTTGGAAGACTTAGGATACTTTTGCGTCGATAACCTGCCACCGACCTTTATCCCAAAATTCATCGAACTGTGCATGAAACGCAGTGATGAATCCGATCAGCTTGCCTTGGCAGCTGATATCAGGGGCGGTAAGTTCTTTGATGAACTGACGGAAGTCCTCGACCAGCTGAGCCGGGAGAAGATCCCCTTTGAACTGGTTTTCCTTGACGCTGATGACCAGACTTTGGTGCGCCGTTACAAGGAAACGCGCCGTCGTCATCCTCTTGCTGGAAAGGGCGGCCTAAGTGCTGATATTGCGCGTGAACGACAGATTCTTTCCCATGTCCGTCGGCGGGCCACGACAATCATTGATACGACCCATACGACGACCAAGGAGCTGCGGGCTAAGATCATTTCCCTTTACGGACGGGACGGGAGCCTGCCCGCCATGAGTATTGCAGTCCAATCCTTTGGCTTTAAGCACGGGACGCCCCTTGACTGCGACATGATGTTTGATGTCCGTTTCCTTCCAAATCCTTTTTATGTACCGGAACTGAAGGAAAAAAATGGTAACGATGCCGATGTCGTGGCCTATATTGAACAGTCGCCCGTGACCCAGACTTTTCTGCGGAAACTCTATGATCTCATTGAGTTCCTGCTTCCTGAATATACGAAGGAAGGCAAGAGCCAGCTCATGATCGGCGTGGGCTGCACGGGCGGTCACCATCGTTCGGTCTTTGTTGCCAACGCCTTGGGGCGATTCATTGAATCCTGCGGGTACCAGGCCCAAGTGATTCATCGAGATCTCTTGAAGAAATAATTCCCGTGAGGAGTGTGCCTATGAAATGGATAAAGTGGCTATACCCAGGCCTTAACCTCAAACGGTGGCTCTTTCTTTTCGGTCTGGGGACAGTCCTTTCTTGTGTTGGTGTAACCCTGATCTTCAATTACCAGTTTGTCGGGCTGATTGAAGCGCTTGTCTTTAATTTCATTTCTTATGTAGGCGGTGAATTCTATCAGTCGACCATTACGGCCTTAGGCCTATTTAACGTCGTTGTGGGCATTTTCTTTATGTGTTATGGCGGTGCCCGTGTCGTCAAGACGGTCATCCGTTCCGTCATGCCCGGAGAAAAGGAATCCTTGCGGGAACTGATCTTTACGCAGCAGAAACTGGACAAAGGGCCATCTGTTGTTGTCATCGGCGGAGGTACCGGTCTGTCAGTGCTCCTGCGCGGAATCAAGCTCATTACCAATAACTGTACGGCGGTTGTGACTACGGCCGATGACGGCGGTTCATCTGGACGGCTGCGCAAGGAAATGGGCATCATTCCCCCTGGGGATATGCGCAATTGTCTGGTGGCCCTTGCTGACACGGAGCCTGTCATGGAACGGGCCATGCAGTATCGTTTTCATGACAGTGAATTTCTTTCTGGTCACAGCCTGGGCAACCTTTTTATTGCCGCCATGAGTGATCTTGAAGGCAATATGGAAGACGGTCTTGCTGCCATCAGTGAAATCCTCAAGGTCCATGGACGGGTTTGGCCCAGTACATCGGAAAACATCCAACTCAAGGCCCAAATGGATGACGGCAGCGTTGTCATTGGGGAATCGGCCATTACCGCATCCCCTCATAAAATCGTTCGGCTTATGACAGAACCGGAAAATCCGAAGGCTTCCCAGCGGGCCGTTGATGCCATCCTGCATGCTGATGCCATTATTCTGGGGCCGGGATCCCTTTATACAAGCGTCCTCGCAAGCCTGATTGTACCGGGCATCCGGGATGCGGTCGTAAAGAGCAAGGCCGTCAAGATCTATGTCTGCAATGTCATGACCCAGCCCGGTGAGACCGATGGCTACGGGGCCTATGAACATGTGGAGACCTTGGTGAACCATATGGGAGCCCAGGCCCTGGATTATGTGGTTGTCAATGTTCAAAAAGCCAAACCGGAACAGATTGCCAAGTATAAGGAAGAAGGGGCTGAACCGGTTTCCCCTGATATCGACAAAATTGAAAAACTAGGGATTGAGGCGGTGCCGGCAAAACTCCTGAATGATAGCGATCTGGTTCGCCATAACCCGCAGAAGCTGGCAAAATGCATCATTGCCCTCATCTATCGGCTGCGTTTATTTGGACGCGGCGTACGTTTCTTTGATTATTTCTTTGCTCGCCAGACTATGCAGGAACTGCGCAATCATGGGAAGGCGGCAAAGAACACGGAAAAGGAGTCATGATCCATGTCCTTTGCCAGTGATGTGAAAAATGAAGTTGCACGGCTCGATTCTGAAGCA
>SCPP01000602.1_pt1 | contig 12824 bp, 17 predicted proteins | sample 6106811 | NCBI WGS metagenome assembly SCPP01 (sample SAMN10720449, study PRJNA508395) | human gut metagenome | isolation source: Participant 2 stool, 15 month | host: Homo sapiens | collected 2018
AACCTGAAATCAAACGAATATATCCTTTATCTCCACCAGTCAGTTCAAATGTATTTCCTGCCAAAATCTCTATATTCAATTTATATTTTCCTTATCTGCCTGTGGAATAGCATCGGCATCTGCCTGTTGCCACAACTGCATAATCAGGTTGTCCGTCACCGGTCAAGTCAATATAGCCCTAATTCACCGATATACATACCCTCCGGAGCTTTTTCCATTAACTTACCAGCACCCCAACGCATTAAATCCGCATAACGGAATCCTTCGCAAGCCAATTCAATACGTCTTTCACGTCTAACTTCCAAAATTGCACCTTTTGCAGAAGTAACATTCGGATAACGATTAGCCTGAACCGGGTCGACATTTGCCATCCAATCTGCCAAAGTAGCCCGAGGCACACCGGCACGATCTCTAATTAAATTGATACTCAAATCAATATCCTCCTGAGTTAATTCTCCTAACTCAGCTTTCCTTCTGCATACATCAATAAGACCTCTGCATACCGGATCAATGGCAAGTCTGTATAGGCTTTACCCCATTCTGTCTGATCGAATGTCAGCGGAGAATATTTCACCTGCGGATAACCACCGATCGTTATTTTCTGGCGATGAGGTTCTGTTTCACCCGGACGCATAAAACCAGGCATCATGAAAGTTTGTCCCAGGCGGGGATCTCTGTTTTCAAAGATCTCAAGAAATGTTTTCTTATCATAACCAGGCACATCCTGAAATCTTTTGTCTTACCATCTTCAATTACATAATAATCTTCCATTAAGTCGCGTGACAAGCCGGTTGTCCAATCAAACCGGGCACCGGCACCATGCTTACGTCCTAATTCATTACTGTAATCTTCAAAAATGATCATCTCCTTATTAGAAGAAAGATCCTGACTATTAAACAAAGCCTCATATGCGCCTTCACCGGTAGACAACTCATAATTACCTGTATTCATAATCGCTTTACAAGCATCAGCAGCCACTTTAAAGAAACGATCAGCATCATTCAGTCCTAATTCCGAATGATATTTGCGCCAACAACCTTCTGACAAGGCGATACGTGCCTGCATAGCCAATGCACCACTTCTATACCAACGTGTTCGTGCACCACTTTCATCCTTCATATGAGTTACAGCGAAATCCAGATCGGCCATGATGGAATCAACAACCAACGCACGCGGATCCTGCGGTTTAAATAATTCTTCCGTATCCGTAGTCTGCAAATCACGACTATACCAAGGTACATCCGAATAAGACAATACTTTATCATAATATAACTTTGCTCTGAACATACGAGCCAAGCCGATATAGTGATTAATTTCCGCCATATCACCTTCTGCTTTATCTGCTCTTGCCAGCATAAAATTGACATTGCGAATACTACCCCATCCCCATACACTTGCATTATCAGGATTCAGCTCTCCTCTCATCTTAGAATAGATACTTGCCTCCTCTACATATATCACATTATCGGATGCGACATCCCAATAATCGGAAGTAACATATCCGTACATATTATTTGTATAGATTTCCAAATCACCAGCCGACTTGAAAAACCTTCTTCCGTAATGGAAGTCTCGGAATATTTGTCCATAAACGAATCGTTACATCCGCTTAACCCTAAAATGCCAACGAATCCTATCGCAGCTATTTTCATAATATTTTTATTAATAGTCATAACTTTCAGCAATTAAAAATTAGAACGTAACATTTAAACCAAACGAATAAGAACGTTGCAACGGATACATTTGGCCACCCAAACATTCCGGATCCAGTTTATAATGCTTATACAAACCTGTTATTTCACACAAGTTGTCACCAGAGAAGAAAAGACGTAAACGTTGGATATTTGCTTTATCTGTCCACTGTTTTGGCAGTGTATATCCGAATGTCAAGTTCTTCAAGCGAGCATAAGTCGCATTTTGCAAATAACGGGTCTGAGTAAGAGCAGCTTCTGCTCCACCTTCCGCAACATACGATTTAAAACGCGGGAAATAAGCATCCTGACTTGGGTTTTCTTCTGTCCAGCGATCATAATAGTTACCATAAGTAATATTAGTCAAGGTTGTGCATAGATACCCAGAAATACAAGTCCCCACTCGGACTGTAATTCTTTTTCAAAACTCCCTGTACAAACAGACTCAAGTCAAAACCATTCCAATCTGCATTCATATTGAACCCGAAACCATAACGGGCACGACTATTACCGATAATCTTATAATCACCATGGTCATCAATTGTCCAAGCGCCTTTATCAATTTTGCCGTCACCGTTTAAATCCTTAAATTTCAAATCGCCCGGTGCAATCGGTCGTGTACCGATATAAGAAGCGACCTGTCTGGTCGGCATGGTTATCAATATCTTCCTGAGAAGTAAAGAAACCTTCTGTTTCCAACCCCCAGATAGATCCCATTTCCCAGCCTTCATAATAACTATCCAAAGACCCTGTATAATTCGAGAACTTAGTGATCCAAGAACGACTATCACCGATATTGAAGCTTAATCCGTAATTCAACGTTTTCCTGCCAGCTTCACATTATCACGCCAGCTAACCGTTAAATCCCAACCGGTTGTTTTCAAGTCTGCCGCATTTTCCAAAGGTTCACTGGTTCCTAAAACATTAGGTAACTCTGCACCACCTGTCAACATATCTTTTGTACGACGAATATATCCATCGACAGTGGCAGTCAAACGATTATCTAAGAAATTAATATCCATTCCCAGTCGGCAGTCGTCACTTTTTCCCAAGTTAAGTTACCAGCAACCAGTCCCGGTGCAGAAACACCTATCGGTTGTTTACAATCTAAAATTTGAGATATCTTTCCGGAACCCATAGTAGCCAGATAAGCATAATAGTTCTCTTTCAAATCCTGATTACCCAAACTACCATAAGAGAATCTGAGTTTCAAGAAATTAACAACATCTCGTACCGGTTCGAAAAAGTTTTCCTCCGAAAGTACCCAAGCCACAGAACCGGAAGGGTTGAATGCATACCGATCATCATGTGGGAACGTGATGTTCCATCATAACGACCATTAAATGCCAAGATATACTTATTGTTAAAAATATAATTCAAACGGCCGAATACACTACGCATAGAAAGTGAATAGATTCGTTGTCCGACATTCATATCACCCGAAGCCAATCCCAATGTAGGCAAAGAAGATGAAATCAATTCTTTACGGCTCGCAGAGGTATAATTATCCCGCCAATCTTCCTGGTTGAAACCAACCATCGCCGTGAAATCGTGTTTGTCATTAAACAACTTGTGGAAAGTAGCATATGCATCAAATGTAAGTGTACGTGCATTGGTATGGTTCAAGTAAGCTTGAGACACCGGGTCTTGCTGAGCAGCCGGTCTATCCGGACCATCATAGTAATCGACAGGCAAAGAATATCCCTCTTCAGCATTTTATTCGTTGAATAGTTGAACGAACCATTTACAAAAGAACATCCTTGATAATATCGATCTTTGTTGTAAATTGTGTCGAGAAGTTGTCTTCTGCTGGTTCCAACGACCTCCGTCTACCAAACGCCCGAATACGCTACTACCAGCCTTTGTCCAAGAACCATCCGGATTATAAGTCACATCCAACGGATTGATACGGTTTACTTCCAATAATAAGAATCTCCCAGATAGTTTGGAGAATCATAGTCTGAATTTACAAAGCTGGTATTATTACCCAACGTCCACCAGTCAGTCAATTTAAAATCCAATTTGGAACGAAGGTTATAACGGTTATATTTATCAGTTCCGTACTTCACCATACCATCCTGAAAATTGTAATTGGCAGAAAATAATAATTTAAACGATCTGTCTTACCTGAAACATCGACCGTGTGATTGGTAGAAAATGCCAAATTCTTATAAGCCTCATCAAACCAATCTGTACTACCAAAATAAGAATAAGTACCATCCTGATTTAGATAATAAGGAGAAGTGCTCGGATCTTCCGAAACTTTCTTGGCATATGCCAATTGTTCTTCATTGTATAAGTTATACCAAGGGTAAGACATCGTATTACGGGTGGAAGCTACGATATAAGGATCAGTAATTAGATCTGCCATCCCCGTTAACCTACGCATTGCAAAATTATTATTATAATTAATTGTCAACTTTTCCTGTCCTGCCGTCTTAGTCGTAACCAAAATCACACCGAATGCAGCACGCGAACCGTAGATAGCAGCCGACGCAGCATCTTTTAAAACGGAAATACTACCGATATCGGTAGGGTTCATTCTGTTTAACTCTTCTGCTGAAGAAACCACACCGTCTATCACAACCAACGGATTACCACCGTTGATAGAAGTCGTACCACGAATATTAAAGCTAGGTGAATCTGTTGCTTGTCCACTACCGATCGAAACAGTCAAGTTAGCAACCGATCCTGCAAAGCCTGTCCAACGGTCAAAACCGGACGGTTTTCAATACTTTTCGGCACTGTAGCTACAGCTCCGGACAGGTCCGCTTTCTTCTGTGTACCATAACCGATAACTACCACTTCATCCAAAGCCTCGCTATCTTCACTCAAAATCACATTTACTGCAGTTTTACCATTTAAAGCGATTTCCTGCGTTTTATATCCAATATAAGAAACACTAATAACTGCATTCGGAGCGACATCCGATAGAGAGAAATTACCATTGGCATCCGTTATATTCCCCATGGTAGTTCCTTTTACCATCACATTTACCCCAATCAACGGTTCGCCGGTAGCATCTTTACATTACCTGTTACGGTGATTTTCTTTTCCTGCTGGGGAGCAACGACTGCTACCTGCTTTTTGTTTGTTTCATTCTTGCGAACGATGATTTGGCGGTCATTGATGATATACTCAATGTCCGTTCCTTCAAACATCTTTTTCAATATGGCTTCAACAGTCTGATTATTGACATCCACATTCACCTTTTTATTCAGATTGATGTTTGAACCATGGTACACAAAAATAAATTCACTGTTCTTTTCGATGTAAGAAAATACATCTTTTACAGTCCGGTTATTCATGCGGACAGTCAACGTGGTTTGTTCCGCATAAGTAGAAGCTGCGTAGATAGCAGATCCTCCATAACTTACCAGACATAAGGCTAAACATGCACTTTTAAGAAAATGAGTCGATTTTCGACTGAATTCTTCATTCTTTTTCATACATTTGTAACGTTTTTCTTTGATACATAAATTAATAGATTAAACAAGAAACTTTAGAACCGAGTGATATGGCCGTATCGTTCGGTTCTTTTAACTCTAGGGCTTTTACATAGGCATTTTATTTTGATATTATTATATTATTATTTGCATCTGTCTTATACTGAAGGAACATTGACTGGCAAATGATATTGATTACATCTTCCATATTTTCCCGCAAATCCAACTTTCCGGAAATAGGAATATTTCCAATCTCTTCATTATACCAAATGTTACGACCGTAATAACGGGATAACCGATCCAGTGTCTCTCAACCTTCCGGCCGTTCAACATCATCATATTATCCTTCCAACAGATATATTCAAAACATCTACCTCCTTTATATCCGTACCTTTATCATTTACTTTAATCATCTGATTGGGAGAGAGTACTGATCTATTATTCTTTCCGGAATTAACATCCACACTACCGTTAACCAACACAACAGAAGTGAAAGCATCTTCTTTATATGCACAAACATTAAACTGCGTACCGAGTACCTTTACTTCAAACCTGTTGGTTTTGACAATAAAGGACGAGAAGGGTCTTTCTCTACTTCCAGAAAGACCTCACCTTCTACAAGTATTTCTCTCTATCTTTTTTAAAGACAGCCGGATAAAAAACACGTGTTCCGGCATTGACATACATTTTCGTTCCATCCGAAAAGTAATGTCCGCCCGCCGGCGCTGGCACGATAATCTGATTGATTTCCTTTTTCTCTTTCTTCTCTTCTGTTATTTCCTTTTTTACGACATGCTGTTCCGCATTCGATTTTCCATCCATATCATATTTGATCGATGATTCATCTTTCAATTGCATCTTATCATCGCTTTCGATCAAAACAATCTCATCGTCGGCCAAAGACGATGTGTTGTTTTCAAGCAAGGCAAGCGACATAGAAGTATCACTCTTCGTATCCATCCAAATAAAGGCCTACAGAAAGAAATACAGCTATTGAAGCTGCCACAGACAATATATAACGGGAACGTAATCTGAATAAAGTGCGTGGCTGGAGTCGTCCGACTTCAATCTCCTTCCACGATGCCAGTGCCTCCAGCAAGTTATCAGACTCTGCATCATGAACTTTCCGGAGTAGGTCTTTCCCGGCCTGCTCAAATGATCTTTATTTAATATGTTTTGCTTTTTATCCAAGTAACCTCTTTTATCCTATTACGGGAGGGTCTCATTTGGTACTCACTTTTTTGAATAAAATCAATCTTTTCAGATATAATTTCTTAAGACTAGATAAAGATCTGAATAACAGATTTTACTGGATTGATAATTTATACCCATTATCTCCGCTATTTCTTCATGCTTCAGTTCATTTACATAATACAAATAGATAATTTCCTGCTGATGGGAGGACAGCAGAGAAAAACCTGCATGAGACGTCTAGCACGGTCATCTGCTTCCGAATCGTCGAAAGAGAGTAAAGGGAATAACTCGTCTGTTATAAATACTTCTTCATACAAGGTGATATCATCAGTCGGTTTTCCTTTTCCAATGCATCATACAGCTTGTTACGTAAGGCTTTGATCAGATACCCTTTCACATTTGGAGTTGGAGAAAGAGAGGGATAGTTCTGAATCAGTTTAATGAAAATATCCTGAATGCAATCTTTTACCAGATCTTTATCGGAAACCAGTTTGGAGCCATAATTATACAACAAAGAATAAAAGCGACAATAGATTTCCTTGAAAGCCTCCTTATCCCCTGTCAAACATGATTCCCATAATTTCTCATCGGATATTTGCATATAAACAATTGCTTATAATTTTGTTATAGCGTCTCAACTATAATTGGTGCGCAAAAATAGATACATAGTATTTCACTCATATTACATCAAAATTAAGTAAGCATTAGTATTAAGATTGTATCATTCATAAACCCATAAATAGTATTTATCTTAAAACATATATCTATCTCTTAAAAGAGTTAGGAAATAGTTCTGTTAGAACTGAGGCATATATCGTTAGTTTTACTAACAAACAATGATTTTGAGCGCTTATAGCTCTCCAGCTATTAACAGATGTTTCTTAAAACATTCATTCTTCCTGTCTATTTAACCTATTATAATAAAAATGAACTATATTTGCATGCGCAAGGATTTAGTTCTAACAGAACTAAGGTGAAATTTTAAATATAATTGATTTAGATTGCGTACTAACAGAAATAACATCCGGTTCTATAAATAATTTTCTGCCTTACTAATCTGTTTACGAAAGCTATCGGTAATATAATCGATAACTATCAGTAATATTGTCGACAGCTATAAATAATATTACCGATAGCCATCGACAACCAGTTAGTAAGGCAGAAAATTATATACAGGACGGTATCTGAATAGAAGCCGAACCCTTATAAATAAATCTATATAGCTATTATATGGAATTATTTTACTTGAATATGGTCGAACCCTTCGCCATACACCGATGACGGCACTCTGAGAGACAAATGCTTCCGGGTCTATATCTTTAATCAAGCGGAAAATAGTTGTCGACTCACGCTTCGGCCAATACGAACATCATTTCACTCCCAACCCGGTGTACATTCCGGTCCGTCTATCACCGTCACACCACGGTGAAGATCTTTATTGATGCGATGTCCAATTTCTTCATATCTCTTGGAAATAATAAAAACTGTACAGACTGGCGGGCACTGTTTACCACCTGGTCAAGCACAAAGCTGGATATATAAAGTGTGGCAAAACCATAAACGACCTTTTCCCAATCATGCAGTACAAAATAACTGGAAGAAATGATAATCATATCCGTCATCAGAATAACACGTCCTAAAGTGATATCCCTGTATTTATTTATAATAGCAGCGATGATGTCCGTTCCTCCGAACTGCCATTGGCCGAAAAGCGATACCGATACCACTTCCGCAGAAAGAAGCACCGATGACAAGCCATAAACGGTTGGTCTTGCAACAAATGCAGATTAGATGTAGCACTTTGAATAATGGGAAGGATAGTAGTCATCACTATTACGGCAAAATAGTTTTCACACTGAACTTCCATCCCAGAACAATAAGAGAAGCGATCAGCAACCCGCCGTTAATTGCAAAGTACGTATACTGCACATTTATTCCGGTCGCCCAATACACGATAGAGGCGATACCAGGCACCCCTCCGGTAGTAATATCATTAGGCAAAGGAAAACGGTCCACCCAATAGCATAGAAAAGCATGCCAAGAGCGATCATTAAATAATCGTGCATCTCTCTCAGCATTAACTGCCTTGAGGTAATTGATAATGTTGGTTTCATTTTAAATGTTTATTATATATCCATATTATAAAGATCACCTATCTGCCAAAAATTGCAGCCCGCAAAAACGAAGCTGCAAAATTAATGAAGATTAAATCAATTTAGCGGTATGATTTCGATGAATTTACAAAACATATTGTTAAATTTCAAATACAACAGGACAACGACATCAATAACTCCATTTATCCTGCCATTCGATGATCGGCTGATCTCCTTCAAAACGGATCGGAAGCCAGATGTAACGCCCGTCGATTGCATTCTCGGGCGTCCAGCGGTCACCCATATAGATGAACTGTCCGGGCTTACCGGGAGCCGGCAATACATAGGTACTCTGGGAATGGAAAGAAAGGTCGGAGTCTTCACCGACAAACGGATTCTCTAATTCTTCCCAAGGCCCCCAGATAGAAGGTGCGACAGCCGAACGACCGGCATTCGGGCCCAACCTGTACAACCAGACATGATCAGATAATATTTTCCGTCACGTTTGAACATCGCCGGTGCTTCCATGAAACGTCCGGGGAAAAGCGGGCATACGTACCGGAATAATTAGTATAATCGTCCGTCAACAGGGAGATATGCAATGTGCTGTTCTCTTCCGAAGAATAAATATGATAAGCCTTGCTGTCGTCATCAACAAAAAGGTTCATATCACGCGCCATCTGTCCGCCTTCCATATCACGGCCCAGCAGATTCAGACTGTCCGGGTGAGCCGGCAGACTACCGCCGGTAAACTGGCTTTTATCCGATACAGGAATAGCCTGTTTATGAATATCCTGCACATTTGTCGGCCAGGAACCGGCATTCGGACGCACGGCACGAAGAAATTTATAATGCCACCTTATCGCTTACGGCTATACCGCTGAGCGCACCGGAATATCCTGCCCTTTAGGCTCCAGATGGAACCACATCACATAGTTGTTATTCTTTTATTATAAATTACTTTAGGGCGTTCCAGAATACATCCTTTCGCTATGCTATGTAGAATCGTCGGTCACAACGGATAAAGCAACGCCTTCGTCTTTCCAGTTATATAAATCTTTGGAAGAGTAACAGTGAACTCCCACCAGCGCATTATTTCCGGCAGTTCCTTCTGTTTTATGCTCGCCGAACCAATAATAAGTATCGCCGTCATGCAGGATTCCTCCGCCATGCGCATTGATATGCACACCGTTATTATCCGGCCATAGTTCACCCGGGGTAAATGCACCGCCAGCCTGTTCCGAACCGGACTTTCCTTTACACCCAGCAAAAGCAACAGCAAACAACAGAAAACAGAGTTGTATAATTCTTGTCTTCTTCATATGGCTAGACATCACAAATACGAATACATTTCTCCAGGAAGCTATCTTATCCTGCTGGCGGGGAACAAACTCCTGCCCTACAAATCCTTTATACCAGGTTTCTACCAACGCTTTCATAATTGCCGGGTAATAAAGTTCCTGGGTTTCGTCAATTTCCGCCCGTCCGGGATTACCGCCTGTATGGATATGAGAGAAGTATTCATGATACTTTCGGATATTTTCAATGATATTTCCTTCCATGATCTGCATATGGTAAATATCGTATAAAGTTTGAAGTTCGGCGATCCGACACGGCGACATAATTCTACCCCAAACAGTATGGTCGCATTGATAATCTTTATGGCCTACACTGTTCAACAACTCCATCGTCAGGACCACATTATGTTTTTCCGCCAGCGGCATCAGACGTTTCAATCCTTTCTCACAGTTTTCCCATCCCTGAAGATCAGTCAGTCCATTCCGCTTTCCGGAGAAGCAGATCAAATTTGTCAGTCCGGCTGCCGCTACCTGGGAATTACCGCTTCATAACTGGCAACCAGTTCGTCGTGCAATTTAGGATCGTTAAATCCACGATCGATACCCAAACCGCCCTTGGCACATAGCGACAGTCAGGCCGTGTTTTTGTACAACCGGCCAGTCTTTCGGGTCGAGCAATTCGATCGATTCGATTCCTATATTTTACATATCCCACAAAATTCTTCCAACGGATAGTCACCGAAACACCATTTACTAACGGAATGGCGTACATTACCCTTCAACGGTTCCTTTGTTTCTGCTTTTTCTTTTAGCGGGATTTGCTGCTTCCAAACCTGATACGGCAAGTGCTGCCCCGCCTACTAATGCGGTCTTAATGGCTGTTCTTCTTGAGATGTTTTCCATGTTATTCAGAATTGATAATTAATTAGATGGTACAAATATAAAGAAAATGAATCATTATCAAACACAAAAAGCTCCGATCCCCTAAAGGATACCGAAGCCTTTTATGTCAAGAGTTTTTAATGTACCAAATCGAAATCAGTCATCAAACCATAATCCAGCATCTGATATTCACTACCTGGAATCTGCTTGTCTATGTTTTTCCAATGCCACGGAGAAGCCAGACCCGGCCGGATGACGATAATGCACCTAACAGGTTCTTATGGCTACCGATCACCGGACATCAACTTTATTTTTACCCTCTTCAGATAAGGGTTATATCCAGACGATACGGATCATAAGCGATTATTCCGGCTTTCTGATCATTCACATACACTTCAGCCAAAGTACCTTTCCAGTCATTCAACTGAACGGCATACGGGGTTGAAAGAGATTTCACCTCATATTCTTTGGAATAGCTTACTCCCCAGGAATAGAACGGTTGTTTCTGTGCCTTCCAGCTACCTAACGTAAGATTCTTAACCGGAGCACTGATGCTCCATCCTGTTTGTTCAGGAATAACAGCAAAATCACCCACTATATAAACCGGCTCTATCTCTGCAAAAATACTCATCGGACTCACACTCAGTTCTACGATATTTATTCCTGTTTTCACCTGGCCGCCTATCGAATAGACACCAAAGGAGCGGTCCAGCCACCATTCTCCGGTATCGGTTTCACCTGTTCGCCGTTGATTTTAACAGTAAACAATTCGGGACGTTCCGCTACCAGTTTCATGTTTGAATAATCGAACTTGTCATTTACTTTAAAGCGGTAAGTCGTTGTGAAACCTCCGGTTTTAAACGTATCCCGGTCTAAAATATTCCGTTTATACTGTACCGAAGTATTCCAGGGATTACCATTCGTAAAACCATATTCGCGGAAAGCGATATCGGCAGCCTGTGCAAAATAGACATTCTTTGTTGTTTTCCCGTTTACTCACATCACAGAAATCGACATTCAATGCATTATCCTTCAAACGAGTAACCTGAACCGGACTAATAGCCTGAACCGGGGTAGAGCCGGCAACAGCCGGTATTTCCGGATAAGATTTCAGCGAACCTTTCGAACTATATAACAATAAACTTCCAGCCGGTTCCAAATGGAACTTCATTGTCAATTTGCCATCCGCCTTTGTCGATGGGTACGTATAAATATTTCCACTCATGGCATCCATTTGCACTGCCGATTTCCGTTAACGGTAACCGTCTACAGCCTCATCCATGGAAGAATTAACCAGGAACAATAATTCCCCGTCGGTAAACTGACGACGTTGATGGTATAAGTTGCCTCGCTAAATGAGAACCGGCAGTCTGCATTCGAAAATGTGTCCCGGATAACCTCGTTCGTCAACCGGGGAACAGACGTTACAGACTGACCGCCAAGCAGAGTCTTCCAGGCTGTATTTTCTGCTCCGTCAACCAACGTCGGAGAAGAAAAGTTATCACACGGCCACCCTGTTGCACAAAATTCTGCAATAAATCAAATGTCGGTTTGTTCAATGTCTCCATCATCGGAGGTAATACAACGGTCGTATAAGCGACCTTACCTACAACGAACTTTACCATCGGCAACAACCCCATGATCTTTTATGATATTCTCAGAACCAAGGTCATATTCTACCTGACCTTTTCCAGAGTCGTTATAAAGTCTTGGAAAGCCTGGCCTACTTCCATCAGTTTCGGGCTACTCTTGGTATGTGAATAATAACTCCATAAAGTTGCATTCGGCTCTATGACCAACATATCATTCTGCTGGACACCTTTACTCATCAACAATGACAGGCGGGCAAAATAATCATTCTGCGATTTTATAATCGGCCACCAGGGTGAATGATAAGTAAATACCGGCGGATAGTCGTATTTACGGGCACCGGTCAGTGTCATATGTGCCAGATGCTGGTTCATAAAGTTCACACCCAGGACATATTCCCAATCACCAAGCCGTTTGAAATCCTTGAAGTTTCATCCCAGCCTCCGCCACCATATGTTTCACTCAATGTACGGGAATATCCCATCTGGTTAGCCACACTACGCAGCTCTTTTACCGAACGGACATTACCAAACTGTGCGAGGACTTTTCTCATCAAACTGATTGAACAGCATATCAATCGCCGGCGTCTGATGCCAGGCATACATAGCCATATTATCCGGTCCGTCATTC
>SCPP01000432.1_pt1 | contig 12753 bp, 15 predicted proteins | sample 6106811 | NCBI WGS metagenome assembly SCPP01 (sample SAMN10720449, study PRJNA508395) | human gut metagenome | isolation source: Participant 2 stool, 15 month | host: Homo sapiens | collected 2018
GAACAGGCCTCTTTCTCCCCCGTCATCTTTAAATACGGAAGGATCAGTCCGTCTGCCTTTTTAAGACCCACAGCCTCCTTCATCAGCTCCTCAAAGCTTTTCCAAGCCCCTCTGACAGGCGGCAGATATCATAAGGATCAGCAGAATGGAATCCCCATGCCCTGACAGCAGGCAGAGCAGCCCTTACAGTCTCCGCAGTCCGCCTTTACCATATCCTCTGCCCGTAAAGCTTTCCATCGGAAATTTCCGCCAGATCAATCCTTCGTTCCATATTGTTCCCTCTTTCTTTTCCTTCCGGACATGTTACGGATCCACAAGCCCTGCCGGCAAACGCATTGTTTAATGGTTCCGTTTCTTCTTTTTCTTCTGGTTTAAGTAGCGGGCCACATCCTTTTTGGATACGCCGGCTCCTTCCTTCTTTCTCCGGTCCTTAAAAGCAGACAGCTTCTCCTTGTGACCGCAGCTGCATACGAAAATCTGTCCCTCTCCCTTTCCCCGCAGCTCCATTTTTTTATGGCATACAGGGCAGCGGGCATTGGAGGTTCGGGAGACAGTCTCTCTGTGACCGCAGGCCGGTCCTGGCAAACCAGCATCTGGCTGTTTTTTCCCTTTACAGAAAGCATCCGTTTTCCGCAGACCGGACATTTGGTATTGGTCAGGTTATCATGGCGAAACTGCCCTTCTCCTGTTTTAATCTGCCCCAGAAGTTCCTTACAGTAGTCACGGATTTCTTCCATAAATGCATCCCGCTTTAAGTCTCCCTTTGCAATGGCTGAAAGCTTCATCTCCCACTGGGCGGTAAGCTCCGGTTTTTTTAAGTCCTCCGGCACCAGCTCTAAGAGCTGTTTTGCCTTGGAGGTGAGGAAAATATCCTTTCCCCTTTTCAAGTAAAACTGGAAAAAGCTTTTCGATGATATCTGCACGGGTCGCTACCGTGCCACCCCCTGTCTCTCCCAGCGTTTTTGCCATAGCCTTATCCTTTGACTCCATATAAGCAGCCGGATTTTCCATGGCAGACAGAAGGCTGGCCTCATTAAAGGGCGCAGGGGGCTTTGTCTTCCCCTCCGTCATGGCAAGAACTACTCCCTTCAGGACATCTCCTTCCTTCAGGCTCAAAAGTTTCTGGCTGTCTGCGCTGCTTTCTGCTGCCTCCGTGCTCTCATCTTCCTCCCATGAGCCGCTCTGTCCCTCATACGCTGTCTTCCAGCCCGTCTGGGTAACCACATTGGCCCTGGCTGTAAAGCGCTCGCTGCCGATCCGTACCGTTACCTCTGTCTGCTCATACTCGCAGGGCGGATACAGCACCGCCAGAAAGCGGCGGACAACCAGATCGTAGATCCGTCGCTCATCTACGGTCATGTGATCCAGCTGGACAAACTGTTCTGTGGGAATGATGGCATGGTGATCTGAAACCTTTGAGTTATCCACAAAAGCCATCTTCTGGGCAAGAGGACGGTTGATCAGAGTCCTGCGATCTTTCGGTATGGCCCTACAGAGCAGGCTTTAAGCGCTCCTTTATCGTTGGGACAATGTCCTGGCTCAAATATCTGGAATCCGTTCTGGGGTACGTCAGTACCTTATGATTCTCATACAGCCGCTGCATGATGTTTAATGTTTCCTTGGCTGTATAATTATACTGTTTATTGGCGTCTCTCTGAAGCTCTGTCAGATCATATAAAAGCGGCGGCTGCTTCTTTTTGGGCGTTCTTTTGATCTGCTCTGCCTGGGCAGGCTCATTTTTAAGAGGGACAAAGTCCCTCTATCCGCGCCCGGTCAAAGGAACTGCTGCTGGATGCAGCCTTATCCTGCCAGGTAAAGGAAATCCCCTGAACCCTGGCTTTCATTCCATAATAAGGTTTCGGCACAAAGGCTCTGATCCGCTCCTCTCTGGCTGCAATCATGGCTAATGTAGGCGTCTGCACCCGTCCGCAGGATAACTGAGCATTATATTTGCAGGTCAATGCCCTGGTGCTGTTGATCCCAACCAGCCAGTCTGCCTCGGCCCTGCACAATGCGGCGTCCCGGAGGGATTCATACTCTTTTCCGTCTTTTAAGGAGGCAAATCCCTCTTTAATCGCCTTATCCGTAACGGATGAGATCCAAAGCCGTTTAATCGGCAGACGGCTTCCCGCCTTTTAAGAATCAGCCTCGCTACCAGCTCTCCTTCCCGTCCCGCATCTGTGGCAATGATCACCTGGGAAATATCCTTCCGGTGAAGCTGGGATTTTACTGCCTGATACTGCTTTCCGGTCTGTTTGATCACTTCCAGCTTAAAGGATCGGGAATCATGGGAAGATCCTCCATCCTCCACTCCTTATAGCGGGCGTCGTAGCTCTCGGATCCGCCAGTTCCACCAGATGGCCCAGCCCCAGGTTACTACATAGCGTTCTCCCTCAATGGCTCCATTTATATTTTTCCGCATTTCAGCACGCGGGCAATGTCACGGGCCACAGAAGGCTTTTCAGCAATTACCAGCGCTTTCATTCTTCCATTCCTCTTAAACAGGTTTCAATATTATCCAGTACCTTTTTGCTTAAAAGGCCAAAGGCCTGTCTGGTTCTTCCAGCAGAAACTCCTGCGCAGATAACGTTTGGATGATCCTTTAAAATGCCTTCTGTATCTCCAAGGGCTCCTGCGGTGTCGCAGATAAAATAACCGCCCTCATGATCAGCCATTCTGCCAGCGCCTCCACCTCATGAGCCGGCCCAATGGATGTGTTAAAGAGAAGCTTTCCCTTTCCCAAAGCGTCAAATTCCTCTTTGTGAAGCAGGATCACATTTTTATTCAGACAGGCAAATACCACCTGGCTTTCTGCCAAAAGCTCCTTTAACGGACGGTAGGCAAAGCCTGCTGCCTCCTTTTCCGGCTTGCGGGTACGGCTGAAATAGGAAACCTCCGCTCCCATAAACTGCAGCGCCTCTGCAATCATGGTTCCGGAAACACCAAGGCCGATGATACCAGCCTTTAAACCGGTAATCTCCGTAGGGATGTCATAGAGCATGGGGCGGTCAAACCCGTGAAGGAACCGCACCAGCTCGCTTAAAACAAATTCTACCACGCCCCGGTCTCCGTAATCCCGGATGCCCAGTACACGGATTCCTCTCTCTCTGGCGCAGGCAATATCTACATTGGCGCTCTCCTCTGAATAAAGGCTGCAGCACATACCGATATAACGGATCTGTGGACATGCCTCAATCACATTCCGTCAATCCTTGTGGTATAGCTTACTAAAACCGCATCTGAATCACCGATGCGCCGGATGATCTCCTCATCATTTTCAGGGATATCTCTGTATAATACAACTTCTTCTGCATAGGTATGAGCTTTTCCTCCGCCCAGTCCTCCAGGCTGACCGGTTCAATGGCAGTCAGTTTACGAAACATTTCTATCTCCTTTCTTATAATCCATTTTCGGATATTATCATTTTAAATATAAAATCGGTTAAAATACAACAGGTGACAGGATATTTCTCAACACGGCTACGGTGCTCCATCCTGCAATGGCGCTGGTACGGGAATAGATATCTACTACTGCCTCTACCTCATCCGGACCGCCGATCTTTGCCGTAATTTTGTGGTCGTCTCCTGCCATACCGGGAACACTGGTGATATCCACTGTAGTTTCATCCGGGCCTGCTGTAGCAAGAGAGGAAGCGACCGCCACATTTACCTTGGTCGGCAGAAGACCGATAGCCTCCTTCGCGCTGCCGGAAAAAGCAGCCGCTTCTTCTGGATCTGTCATGAAATAATCTTGAAAGACCGGTGTTCCCATCAGGGATGCCGGCCCTTTTCTGGTAGAAATTCCGGCTGTAAGATAACCGTCCAGACTTCCGGCCTCAGAAGCAGACAGCCCCTCTGCCTTCATCTTCTGTGCCAGGGCCATCAAAGATGTGGTGCGAAGCACATCAAAGCCGCCTACCGCTCCGGATGCCAGATAAATCCTGGTGCCGTGCTCCATAGCACAGTTTTTTGCCTGCTCATAAAATTCCTGGTCTGCAAATGCTCCGATGGAAAGAACGACCAGGCTGGCTCCCTGACAGAGAATGTTTTTGGCATAGTCTTTAATGGATTTTACAGACGCAGCTTCTGCCACATAATCCGGCTTGTCCTCCATCAGCTCTTCAATGGTGCTGCAGGCTCTGCAGCCTGCCTTTGCAGCCAGCGCCTCTGTTTTCTCCTTTGTCCGTCCCAGGATGCCGGTAAGTTTATAGCCCTCAAGCAGTCCCATATTATACGCCTCGACTACAATCCCGGACAGATATCCATTTCCCAGTAACGCCAGTTTCTTCTTTGTTTGATCCATCTTAAATTACCCCTTTTTCTTTTATGATTCTCCGCTCACCTGGACTGTGCTTCCCACACCGCCTGTTTTGCGGTTTTTAGTTACAGTAATCCTTCGGCTGATCCTCTCTTTTAATTCAGATACATGGGAAATAATCCCCACCATCCGCTGCCCTTCTGCCAGACTGTAGAGAGCCTTCATAGCCTGGTTTAGAGCTTCCTCATCCAGAGAGCCAAATCCCTCATCCACGAACATAGCGTCCAGGCGGATTCCTCCGGCATTTGACTGTATCTCATCTGCCAGCCCCAAAGCCAGGGACAAAGATGCCTGGAAAGTTTCTCCGCCGGAGAGTGTTTTCACACTGCGTTCACTTCCATTATAATGGTCAATGACATTTAATTCCAGTCCTGCCTTTTCTTTTTTATTTTCTCCTGCCGCCTGACGCTTTAATTCATACTGACCGCTGCTCATAGTCATCAGGCGGAGATTCGCCCTTCGCAGGATACGGTCAAAAAACGCGGTCTGGACATAGGTTTCAAATTCGATTTTCGGCTTTCCGCTTAATGTTCCTCCCGCTGTATCGGCTTCCCTTCCTGTTCCGGCTGCCATCTAAATTAAAAATACGGCGGTTATTCTCCATTTCCGCATACAACTGGCTCCGCTGTGTACTTTTCTCTTTTTTTTCAGAAAGTACGGCTTTACAGGCCAGAATTTCCGGCTCAGAAAGCAGCTCTGCTTCCTTATTTTGCTCTCTCAGCGTGGAAACGGCAGACTGTAAGGCTGTAAACCTGGTATTACATTCCCGAAATGCTTCGGCTGCCTGCCCATAGGACTTTTCCAGTCCGGACTTTTCCCTGCGCCAGCTTTCAATCTGTACAGAGAGCGTCTCTTCTTTCCAGTCTTCCAGATGCTCGTTCTTCTCTTTTTCCTGCTCCCTCAGAGAATCCATTTTGGCTTTCAGGGAGGCTTCTTCCGCTCTCAGCCGGCTGATCCTTTCCCTGCAGGCTGAAAGCGCCTGTTCCTTCTGCAAAAGGATCTGCCTGAGAGAAATAAATTCCTGAACAAGCGCCTGATTGGAGGCTGTTTTCTCTTTCAGTCCTTTGAGTTCTGCTTCCAGGCTCTGGACAGCCTGTTTCAAAGCCGTAAGAATATAAGCCTCCTCTTCTTCCCGTCCCAGAGCTGTTTGGATATCCTGTAAGGCCTGTTCCTTCTGCGTCCGTATTACCTCCATTCGACGCAGACGGTTCTGATACTGTTCCTGGCTTTCCTTCCACCTTCTTTGTTCCTGTTCCTGCAGCCTCCCAAGTTTTTTTCGCAGGACAATTTCCTCTGAAATCTGAGCGATCTGTCCGGAAAGCGCTGCGATACGAAGTTTCAGGATCTGCCCGCCTGCTCCGGTCTTATATCCGTCTCCTCCGTTCCCAGACCAGACCGGATGCTCTTGCCAAGCTCTGCACATTCCCGGTTCCCATGCTCTGCCTCTGCGCAAAGCGCCCGAACCCGATCCTCAGCCTGGCTCAGCCTGGCTTTTTTCTGCTCCAATTCTGTCTTTTCCGGAACCCGTTCAGGCCTTATGGCAGGCGCCGGATGATGAAGAGAGCCGCAGACCGGACATCTTTCCCCTTCTTTTAAATGATCTGCCAAAATCCCCGCCTGTGCATCCAAAAGAGCTGCTCAAACTGGTCATACTCCTGTCTGAGACGGGATTTTTCCACACTTGCCAGACGGTACTGCTCCTGAATCTTTAAAAAGCGTTTCCTCTTTTTCCTTCCAGCGGCCACAGACCTGATCTAACTGCTTTAATCCTCTTGCTTCCTCTGTTTTTTTCACTAAAAGCACATCCCGGTCCATCAGGCTGTCGATTTTTTACTGTCCCTTTGCAAGAGCTGCTTCCTGTTCCTTTAATGCCTCCTCATCCAGACGGATTGCCTCCCGCTCCTGCTTCCCGGCCTCCAACAGCTGGAAATACCGCTTCCCGCAGCTTACCAGTTCTGTTTTCTGGCCGTCGTTCGCTCTGTTTCGTAGGCTAACTGCTCCCGCCTTGCTTCTGCTCCCGCAAGCGCTTCCTGCCTGTTTTTCCCTTTTGGTTTTCTTCTTCCAAAGCTCTTCCTGCTTCCTGCAAAGCCCATACTCTTCCTGGATCTTTTGCAGACTGCTTTCCTTATCCTTAAGTTCCTTCTTCAGACCAGAAAGCGCCGTAAACTGCTCTAACTGCCCCATTCCCTTCCGTATCTTTTCATCAAGCGCTTTGCAGTAAACTGTCCTTTCTTCTGCTTCCTTAAGCTGCACGGCACGTTCCTCCAGAACCGGAGCCAGTTCCCTTCTGTTTCCCTAAGCTTTAACTCCTGTACCAGCCTGCGCCTCTGTTCTGCTTTTCCCAGAAGCTGATCCTGTTCCTGGATTTCTTCCTCCAGTCCTCTGATCTCCTTATCCAGCTGAAACAGGCTGTTCTTATCCATCTCCAGAAGCCGGCTCAAAAGTTCCATGCCGCGGACGGCTTTTCCGTCAAAATGTTCTTTTTTCAGAGTCTTAAATTCTGCGTCAATTTCCGGCGCACATCCGCACTGTACTCCGTCCAGATACTGACTGATACTGCGCCGCATCTCATCATAGTCCTTCCAGCGTTCTTTTACTGCATATTTCAAACGATTTTGAAGTTCCTGACAAGGCTCTGTATGAAAAATACGCCTGAAAATCTCTGACCGCTCTGCGGTTCCGGCTAAGAGAAGCTTTTGAAAATCTCCCTGGGCGATCATGGCAATCTGAGTGAACTGGCGGTAGTCCAGCCCCAAAAGTTCTGTGACAGCCTTTGTGACCTCCTTATTCTTTACGATTGGCGGACGGCCGTCAAAAAAGATCAGTTCCGCATCACTTTTCTGAACAGTAAAGCCGGTCCCTCTCCCTTTTGGACGCAGATACTCCGGATTACGTCGGACACGGTATCTCTTTTCCTGAATAGAAAAAGTCAGCTCTGCAAATGTGGGCGTCTGCTCTGATGCATATTTGCTTCGAAACATTCCCGCTTCTCTGATCTCTCCGCTGGCTTCTCCGTACAAGGCAAAGGAAATGGCATCGAAAATCGTCGTTTTCCCGGCCCCGTATCTCCTGTGATCAAAACAGGCCCCTGTCTCCCAGCTTTTCAAAATCAATTTCAATTTCCTCCGCATAAGGCCCAAAGGCGCTTATGATCAGCTTTTCCGGTTTCATCCTCTATTCCTTTATCTCTTCCATAATATGTTTGACAAACGCTTCCTGCTCTGGGCTCATGGGCTGATTGTTCTGCTGCTCATAAAACCGCGAAAACAACTCCAGCTCCGAAAGCTCTTCCTGCTTTTCCCATTCTCTTATCTCTGCGTCTTTTCTGGTACGGCGGTTATCGTATTCCAGGCGCATAATATTAGGGTAAATGGTACGCAGCTTCTGGAGACCATCCGGTATATCCTCCTCATCTGTAAGAGTCACCTGGATATAATCCTGCTGATCGGTTCCCTCATAAAAAGCCCGATCCGTTACCTCCATATACGTACCGCGTATCTTTCTCATATCACGCAGCGGTATGAGAGGAAGAGTTTTTATCTGCACATTTCCTTTTTCTTCCAATTCAACCACGGTAATGGATTTCTCCTGGGATACTTCAGAAAAGGAATACTTAAGAGGCGTACCGCAGTAGCGCACCTCTTTGCGCCCCACACTCTGAGGGCTGTGGATATGGCCTAAGGCCACATAGTCAAACGCATCAAAGAGGGAGGCGTCCCCATTGTCCAGCCCCCCTACAGTCACTTCTTCTGATTCACAGCTCATAGCCCCTGTGATAAACTGATGAGCTGCAAGCACATTCCGCTCTCCTTCTAGCAGCTCCATATGCTCCACTGCAGTCCTTAAAGCTGTCTGATAATCAACGATCCCTTCCGCCTCCTTGGGAAATGCATGGCGTACCGATAAAGGACGCACAAAGGGCAGAAGGTGGATCCGGATCCTTCCAAAGGAATCCTTAAAGTCAACCGTCTCCACCTTCCCTCATAAACCGGGGACAGAAAAATGTTTCTGGCATTCATAAGCCTGGCGCCGAATGCCAGCCGCTCTGCCGAATCGTGGTTTCCGCTTACAATACACACCGGACACGCTCTGTCTGCAAGCTCTGTAAGAAACCAGTCAAACAGGCTGACCGCCTCTGCAGACGGTACTGCTTTGTCGTAGATATCACCCGCCAGGATCAGTACATCCGGCTTCTCCTTATGAACCCATTCCAGAATACGGCTCAAAATATACTGCTGATCCTCCAGCATGGAAAACTCATTTACCCGTTTTCCAAGATGAAGATCTGAAAGATGAAACAGTTTCATTCTTCTCTGCTCCTTCTGCCTTTACGTTTCTTTTTCTCTTCATACATCCGTTCATCCGAAATATGCATCAGCACATGGTAATCCGTTCCGTCCTCCGGATAAAACGCATATCCAACGGAAAATTCTACAGTTCCCAAAATATGTTTCATCTCGGGATCCATAAAACCTCGCCGCGATGAGCCTCAAAGTCCCGGAGAACCTTCTCTGCCTCCTCCTTTGAAGCGTAACCATAAAGAAATGCCGAAAATTCATCGCCTCCCATTCTGGCGCTGATAAAACGTTTCTCTCCCGAAAATTCAATCTGACGGCCAATTTGACGTAAATAAACATCTCCCATATGATGTCCGTACATGTCATTGATCCCCTTTAGTCCATCTGCATCCAGCATGATCATCACTCCGCTTCCAATAGCTCCGGGATCGGCAAACAGAGCCTCCAGCCGTTCCGTAAAGCCCCGGCGGTTATAAAGCAGCGTCAGGCTGTCTCTGCTGCTCTGTTCTCTTAAGCGATTGATCTCATTCCACCACTGGGAAACGTCCGTAACGCACCAGGTCGTACTCTGTTCATCTGTAAATTTTTCAATTCTGGCAAAACCGTTTCCCCGTTTCTGTCATATTCATAAAGAGATTTTCCTGCATCCACAGGATGGTTCTCCGCTTCTTCCAGCTTTTTCCTTATCCTGTTGCTCAAAGCATCATTATTTTCATCTGCATCAGAAATCCCAAGAATTTTCAGAATACGGTTGTTCATAAAGGTTTTTTTATAAAAATGGTTATATTCAAATACTCCCACCGGAACACGGCTGTTTTCAATCACATGATCCATCTTATCCCAGTTTAAACGGATACTCTTTAAAAGAGCATTGATATACTGAACCAGCTCGTCAAATTCTAAAATTCCCGTGTGGATGGTAAGATTGGTCAGATCTCCCCCTTCTATTTTTTTCAATTCACCTACAATCGCAGTCAGATTCCCTGCAAGTTTTACTTTCATGTACCACATGATAATCCACAGAACGGCCACAGACGCCCCCAGTATATAGAGAAATACAAGCAGAGTAGACTGCACCGCGCTGCGCAGCGGATAAGCTGACACAAAAGAACGCACCAGGAGATATTGACCGTAATATTTTGTATAGACACAGAATTTCTGGCCGTTATACCGATAGTGGCCGGAAGCAGGAGCTTTATTTTATCTTCCGTTTTAAGTTCTTCATGAATATCCAGCCCATTCATTCCAGGGACAGTCGAAGCTTCGATCTTCCCTGTGTTTGTATTGATTATATGCAGATATCCCATAAGACCGGAAGGTATCTCAGAAACCACCTTTTCAGGCTTTTCCTCCATCTGCTTTAAAAGGCGTTTGGGTTCCATCCCGATCTGGACAATTCCGCTTTTATCTTCCATCCATACTGCCGCATACTCCATCATCTTTCCTTCTGCAGTATTGGGAGTGATCTCCCGACACAACTCCAGAGAAGTATCTTCCAGCATGGAAAGAAAAAACTGCATCTGTTCTCCATCCCGGAATGTAAAACCATAATACCTGGGATGGGTACCCGCATAAATCTCCCCTGAGGATCAATAAAATGGATCTCATCTACATCCAGCTTTTCAGCCAGCTCCTTCGTATGCTCCAGATCTGTAATATACCCCGGATTATGTTCCACAAAGTAGGCAGCCATTTTAGCTGACTGAATACATTTTTGAGAAAAGTCCCTTTTCTCCCGCTCCAGATCATATATATTGTTCCGTATAAGCTGTTCCAGCTGCCAGAATATCTCTTCTGAATTCTGCTTCTGGTTCTGATGCTGTATATATAACTGTAATGCCACATTCGTCGGAAGGATCAAAATAATTAAAATCAGTATCATAAACCTTGCCATTCCGGGCAAAGTCTTTTTATACTGTTACCTGTCATACTCCTCTCTCCACTGCTCAAATTCCCCAACAGGCAGAGGCTTAGAATAGACATAACCCTGAATCAAGTCGCAGCCCATCTTCCTCAGCATTTCCACCTGTTCCTTTGCTTCAATTCCTTCAGCTACCACATCCATATCCAGGCTGTGTGCCAGCTGAATAATGCTTCCTACAATTCTTCTTGATTTGTCATTTTCGTTGACAAAAAAACTGCGATCCATCTTTAGTGTATCAACTGCAAACTCTTTTAACATGGAAAGGGATGAATAAGCAAAGCCAAAATCATCCAATGCAACACGAAGTCCGCAGGACCGGAAACCGTTTAAGACGGCTTTTACAAAAGGAATCTGATTTTCCTCCAAAAGAATAGTTTCCGTAAGTTCCATTTCTATCACGCCCTCAGGAATATCATACCGGTCAAGGATCCGTTTGTACTCCTTCCATATCTCGCTGCCAGCCTCTCTTAAGTGGCGTGACACATTGACCGATATGGAAACCAGTGCCTTTTCTCCTTGATCCAGCGATCGATCAGGCGGCAGACCTCTTCAAACATATAAAGATCCAGGGAGCAGATTTTCCCGTTTTTCTCAAAAATCGGAATAAATTCAGAGGGATAGATCACCCCTTCCTGGGGATGAAACCATCTTACAAGGGCCTCTGCCTGACAGGCTCTGGTTTCTGAAGGAGACACTTTCGGCTGAAGATAAACCTTGAAATCCCTGTTTTACAGAATCCTCAAAAAGAGTATTCAGCCGCTCCTCCCTTTCAAGCATATTTGCAATACCTGCATTGTAAAAGCTGCATACATTGTCTGTATCCGACAGCTTGCTGGCATAAATTGCCTTATTCATCGCTGTAGGAACTCCTCCTGCAATATCCAGACGGCAGGCGCCAACCGCAAAATCAATGCTGTACTCGCTGAATTTACAACGGATCCGCTCGTTTACTGCTTCTTTCATTTTGAGGATTCGACGGTTGACCTCCCGATCGTCCTCTTCCTTTAATAACAGGAAGAAATGATCCATGCTGCTCCTGCTCACCAGCTCCTCTTCATTTATAAGTCCGGAAAGCATACGGTATATAAACTGAAGCATCAGATTCCCATCTTCTTCGCCCCAGCTTTCGTTAATATATCGGAAATCTTTAATATTCAGATACACAACGATCCATTCGTGAAGCCTGTGTCCTTCCGTATTTTGCGTACCCAGCTTTATAAAGCCTTCGCGGCTCCAGCCTCCGGTAAGAGGCTCTGTAACAGAAAGCCTCTCCCACCTCTGGTTTTCCTTCATCAGATGTCCGATCAATACGCCCAGCAAAACCATGACAGCCACTACTACCGCGGCATAAACATCCATATGACGTTCGATCTGGGCCATCAGAAAATCGGACGGGATCACGGCTGCCTGTACCCAGTCCGTATCCCTTACCTCATACAAGGAAACAAAAACCTCCTGTCCGTTCGGCATCACCGCTTCATAGACCTGCCTGTCTCCTTCCAGCTCCCTTCCTGTCTCTAGAAGAGCATAGAGCTGCTGATCTGTAACTGATAAAGCTGACTTTTCATCTGCGATCAGGATCTCTCCATCTTTTCTGTCAATGAGAAAGCTGGCTCCCTGCTCCTGATAATCTGCCCGGAAGACCAGAGCCTTGATGCTCCAGTAGTTCTGAAGTCCTACTACAACCGCTTCTGTTCCATCCCCATAATGTACAGGAGCAGTAAAGATAAGATTCTGATCTGCTACATAGGAGGTTACCTGTTTTTCCCATATGTCCGGATTTTTCTCAAACCACTGGCTCAGATAATCCGGACAGGCAGATTCGGGAAACACACTGCCGTCTTCAAAAGAACCATAAGTCCCTTCCAACTCGGCGGCTGTCTTTCTGGATATAAAATCCTCTGTGAGAAGAAATTGGGGCATTCGGCTCAGGGTATCGGCAAAGTCCGATACAAACTCTCTTCCCATTTTCAGACGGTATGAAATCTGGCTTGCAACCTGCTGATTGTTTTCTGACACATACCGCTCTACCACCTGGTTCATCATCCGTTCAAAGGATACGGTATTTCCAGCACCTACTGCCAGACAGAACATAGCAACCAACACCGCGCAGATGGTAAAATACGGCTTCTCTTCTAATGGTTTCCATGTTCCACCCCAATTTTTTATATATTTCATCCTCTGTATGCAATCAATTACCTGCCGTTACTGCAG
>SCPP01000576.1_pt1 | contig 12749 bp, 23 predicted proteins | sample 6106811 | NCBI WGS metagenome assembly SCPP01 (sample SAMN10720449, study PRJNA508395) | human gut metagenome | isolation source: Participant 2 stool, 15 month | host: Homo sapiens | collected 2018
TTATGGCGGGATAGCTCAGTTGGCTAGAGCACACGGTTCATACCCGTGGTGTCGAGAGTTCAAATCTCCTTCCGCTACTATGGCGGGATAGCTCAGTTGGCTAGAGCACACGGTTCATACCCGTGGTGTCGCTGGTTCAAATCCAGTTCCCCGCTACTTATATGGGATCATAGCTCAGCTGGGAGAGCATCTGCCTTACAAGCAGAGGGTCATAGGTTCGAGTCCTATTGGTCCCATTTATATGAAAAATTTCATATTGATCATGGCGGAATAGCTCAGTTGGCTAGAGCACACGGTTCATACCCGTGGTGTCGAGAGTTCAAATCTCCTTCCGTTACGATTGAAAATCCCGGGAGTCTTCGCAGATTCCCGGATTTTTCGATTATAATAATTTTTCGAAATATTCTGCTGCACCAAAACGGGAAAGAACATCCGCAATGATCTTGCAGACATAAGGGAGACTCTGTCGGTGCCTGGATTCTTTCACTTAAAAGATTCCCCGGTAATACTGTCGCAAGATAATATCCGACCCAGAATGATGCTGAATTCGCGATAAACGAATAGAGAACGAAGTCACCGTTTTCCTTTTTGGGGACACTCTCTTCAAAACTGCAATACAGACCTGCCTCCAGCGCAAAGACTATGACCTCGAAAAAGACATAGATTGTGATAAAGGCCAACGGACCGGCATTGTAATGAATGATATTGAGAAGCAGATTTAAGAGAAGCTGCGTCGATATTTACAAGCGCAAGGATCTGCAGCTGCTTTTTCTGCCGGAAGCCGAATAACAGCCCGACGACCATTTCAATTGCGATCGTAAGAAGGATACGGACCGCGAGCGATAAAAGCTCCTTTCGATAATTATAGGAACGATACGCGTTGATCCGCTCGTTTGTGCTCAGACCCTCATTGTATTCCACGGATCCGATCCGGACGCCCTCCATGTCAACGGTGTAATAAGTATCAAATGCATAACGCTCATAGCTTCCGCTTGATACAAAGGTCCCGGCTTCCGGATAATACAGGAGGATCTTAAAATCCTCGGGTGGATAATAGGTCCACGCGATCTCGCCTGTTTCGCTTACCGTCCAGTCCCTCTGCAGGAAATAATACCCGTCAGGATCTTTGTAATCTACAAGCTTTCCAGATGTTCCGGTCAAGATCATAGAGCTGCCCGTTGGCTGGCGGTGCCGTCCCAGACACGCAGGTCCTGCACCTTCTCCTTTGAAAGCAGCGCCGTAGCACAGATCATCGCCCATATTTTTGAACTGGATGCGCACCGAGGGCTTTGGACCCGTATCAGCTTTGCGGTGATCGGAAGTGCTGTGACTGTAAAGATCAGATAGAACAGCAACATGAAAAGCCTGACATGCATTCTTTTTTCATAGCAGGGACCTCCTTTCAGAGCTTGGGTTCATAAAATTATATATCTTTGCTTCTTATATCTGTTTTATTATAATCGATACAGATATTGGCTGACAAGAAAGAGATATTTACTATTTCTTACGTTTCAACGCGGATGTCCGTACTATCAGGCGGGCAGGAATTTTCTGAACTGAAAATTCCGGACAATAGAGTGGTGTGTGCATTTCACTGATTTGGAATGCGAAGCCCGGCAAAATCAGTTACTGTCTGCGCAAGGAACGAACAGTAACGTGCCCGCGGTGCACTTGCATGAAGTTTAGAAAAAAATTTAGCCTTTTTTAGCGGTTATGTGATATACTATAATCTATATCGTATGTCATATGGTACTGACCCGGTCAGGATGTATGGCTGCACGGAAAATTCTGAACATATAAGATTCGGAGGACGTTATGTATCAGTTTATCGTACATCCTGCCGGTGCCGGAAGAGGATACCGGATCTGGAAACGACTGGAACATCAGAGATGGACAGCCGGGAGTACCGGGTCTTTTACGGAACACCAGGGGACGCGGCTGAGATCGCAAAAGTACTGACTGCCGAGCGGGATGACGCGAAAGTGATCGTGATCGTCGGCGGGGAAGGAACTTATAATGAAGTGCTGAATGGCGTATCCTTCCGGGGACTCCTGACATTCGGATATGTACCGGCGGGTTTTCGGAATGCGCTGTCGAAGGGATTTGAATCCTTCTGGAAGGTCAACTGTCAGGCAAAACGGATCCTTCATCCGAAATATTACCGGATGCTGGACTATGGGTCGCAACATTCGGAGATGAGGAGATTGTGAGCAGGCGGTTTGCGGGCCGGTGCGGGATCGGACTGACGCGGCGATCTGCCATAATCTTCTGTGCTGCCCGGTGAGAAACCAGATGACGAGACTTCATCTGACGAAAATACCAGATTCGGCCTTGGTCTCAAGCAGCTTTTTCTCGCAAAACCGACAAAAGGATATATTTTGCTTGACGGGACGCAGAAAGTGGAGTTTAATCATATATATTTCATTACGTTTATGGTCCGCAGGGAAGCTTGACAAGAAGAAACGGAAGAACAGCGAACTGATGAATGATGATGGCAAGATGACGGTTTATATCGGAAACAGCGCGAGAAGACAAAATGATCCCGATCCTCCGGGACCTTGTGATGGGGGTCCGGAAAAGAACGTGGGATCCGGGTCTTTGAGTGCAACGGCGGAAGTCCATCTGGCAAGACCGCTCGCGGTCCATATGGACGGTGAGAGCTGTATGTGCCAGCAAAATCTCGTGGTGCGCTGTATCCCGAAGCGGATGCGGATGATCGGTTCTTGAGGTGGTATCGGGGCCGGTCTTGACTGCCCATAAACGGAAGAAGATGAACAGCTATGGAAAGGAGATTCTCATGAGAATCGGACAGGGATATGATGTACATCGTCTGGTAGAAGGAAGAAAACTGATCCTCGGCGGTGTAGAGATCCCGTATGAAAGGGACTTTTAGGACATTCGGATGCGGATGTCCTTCTTCGCGGTGATGGACGCGCTTTTAGGGGCTGCGGCTCTCGGAGATATCGGTCAGCACTTCCCGGATTCAGATGAAAGATATAAAGGGATCTCGAGTGTTGAACTTTTAAAAGAAGTCGGAAAGATCCTGCAGGAAAACGGATATCTGATCGAGAATATCGATTCCATGGTGATCGCGCAGAGACCAAAACTTCTGCCGTACCGTCCGCAGATGGCGAAAAATATCGCGGATGCGCTGGGGATCGAGCCTGATCAGGTGAGCGTGAAGGCGACGACGGAGGAAGGTCTTGGATTTACCGGGGCCGGGGAAGGAATCTCCGCCCAGGCGATCGCGCTTTGAGTTCGGTTGCGGATTACGCGCCGGAGGACCGTCGGAGTGATCTCCGGGGCTGTGGAGGTTGCCCGGGCTGTAAACAGCAGGGATGAAAAGAGACTCACAGACAGAAAGATAGATGAAGGAGCTAAGGTATGAAGATCTACAATACACTTACAAAGAGAAAAGAAGAATTTGTTCCGGTCGAGCCGGGAAAAGTAAAATGTATGTATGCGGGCCGACCGTGTACAACTTTATCCACATCGGAAATGCAAGACCGATGATCGTATTTGATACGGTCCGCCGGTATTTTGAGTACAAAGGATACGATGTGAATTATGTATCTAACTTTACGGATGTTGATGACAAGATCATCAAGAAAGCGATCGAGGAAGGCGTTGACGCCGAGACGATCTCCAAACGCTACATCGCAGAGTGCAAAGAAAGACATGGACGGCATGAATATTGAGCCGGCAACAAAGAATCCGCTTGCAACAGAAGAGATCTGCGGCATGCTGAATATGATCAGCACCCTGATTGAAAAAGGTTACGCCTATGTGGCTGCTGACGGAACAGTTTATTACAGTGTCCGGAAATTTAAAGATTACGGAAAGCTTTCCCATAAGAATCTGGACGATCTGCAGTCAGGCTTCCGTGAAATCAAGGTAACCGGCGAGGAAGGAAAACAGGACCCGAACGACTTTGTTCTCTGGAAGCCGAAAAAAGAAGGAGAGCCGTACTGGGAGTCCCCGTGGTGCGAGGGCCGTCCGGGCTGGCATATCGAGTGCTCCGTTATGGCAAAGAGATACCTCGGTGATGAGATCGATATCCATGCGGGCGGCGAGGACTTAATTTTCCCGCATCATGAGAACGAGATCGCACAGAGTGAGGCGGCAAACGGAAAGCCCTTCGCGAAATACTGGATGCACAACGCATTCCTTAATATTGATAATAAGAAAATGTCCAAATCTCTCGAAACTTCTTCACTGTCCGCGAGATCAGCGAAAATATGATTTCCAGGTTCTCCGTTTCTTTATGCTGAGCGCCCACTACAGAAGCCCGTTAAACTTCAGCGCAGATCTGATGGAAGCTTCCAAGAACGGCCTTGAGAGGATCTTAACCGGAATGGAGAAACTCCGCGAGATGGAGGCAAAGGTATCCGGAGACGCGATGACAGCGGAAGAGCAGGAGAACCAGAAAAAGGCAATGGAGCTCGTTGCAAAGTATGAGGCGGCGATGGATGATGATTTCAACACCGCAGACGCGATCTCCGCGATCTTCGAACTTATCAAGCTCTCAACTCTACAGTATCCGAGACGAGCACAAAGGCATATGTTTCCTGGATGAAGAATGAGATCCAGAGACTCTGCGATGTGATGGGAATCATCACGGAGAGAAGAAAGAGGTTCTTGACTCCGAGGTGGAGGACCTGATCGCCCAGAGCCAGGCGGCGAGAAAGGCAAAGAACTTTGCACTTGCAGATGAGATCAGAGGAAAGCTTCGACATGGGAATCGTTCTCGAGGACACAAGAGAGGGCGTAAAATGGAAGAGAGCTTAATCCTCTTAAAGGAAAAATTTCACTTGAAAGAGACGGACGCGAACCAGTATTCCCCACTGGTCCTCGCCTATCTCGGGGATGCAGTGTATGAGATCCTGATCCGGACGATCGTTGTGAGCGAGGGAAATATGCAGGTCAATAAGCTGCACAAAAAATCTTCGGCTCTCGTAAAGGCTGCCGCACAGGCGGAATTCCTGATGGCGATCGAGGAAGACCTCACGGAGGAGGAACATGCCGTTTATAAGCGGGGAAGAAATGCAAAATCCTTTTCCATGGCGAAGAACGCGACGATGAAGGATTACCGGATGGCGACAGGATTTGAGGCGCTGATGGGATACCTTTACCTGTCCGGAAAGACGGAGCGGATGGTCGATCTTGTCGCCCTTGCGATGAAGAAGACCGGAAAAGCCGCGCCGGAAGATACAGAAAAACAGAAGAGGAGAATCCGATGAGATATGAAGAGCTGACGATTGAAGGACGGAACGCTGTTTTGAGGCGTTCCGCTCCGGAAAGACCATCGACCGGCTGTTTGTCCTTGACGGATGTCAGGACGGACCGGTGCGCACCATTGTAAGAGAAGCGAAAAAGCATGATACGATCATCAATTTTGTTCCGAAGGAACGTCTGGATTCCATGTCGAGACGGGACACCATCAGGGTGTGATGGCGTATGCCGCTGCTTACGAGTACGCGGAGGTGGAAGATATTTTAAAATCGCGGAAGAGAGGTGGGCGCCGTTTTATTCCTGCTGGACGGCATTGAGGATCCGCATAACCTCGGTGCGATCATCCGTACCGCAAACCTTGCGGGCGCTCACGGAGTGATCATTCCGAAAACGCCGCGCGGTGGGACTTACCGCGACGGTTGCGAAGAACCGCAGGTGCGTTAAACTATACGCCGGTCGCAAAGGTCACCAATATGGCGGCGACCATCGAGGATTTAAAGAAACGCGGTATCTGGTTTGTCTGCGCCGATATGGGCGGAGAGAGCATGTACCGTTTAAATCTCACCGGACCGATCGGCCTTGTAATCGGAAATGAGGGGAGGCCGTGAGCCGTCTCGTAAAGGAAAAGTGCGATATGATCGCGTCGATCCCGATGAAGGGTGATATCGATTCCCTGAACGCGTCCGTTGCGACAGGTGTTCTCGCGTATGAGATCGTGAGACAGAGACTGGCAAAGGCATAGAATTTAAAATTTTGATTATGAAAAAAGACCTGCGGAGAGAGCTCTGCGGGTCTTTTATGTAACAGGAAATTCTCTGTAACACGAAAAGGCTTCCCGGATATTCCGGAAGCCTCATGGTTTAAGCTGCCTAGCAGATTTGAACTGCCGACCTCCGCCTTACCAAGGCGACGCTCTACCAGCTGAGCCAAGGCAGCGAACACAATTGCTGTGTTTTTCGATCCTTCAATATAGTATCATGGATCAACAGGTTTGTCAACGATAAAAAAAAAATTTGAATAAATTTTCATACAAAAGATCAATTCCTCGGAAAGCCCATGGAGGTTCAAACACGTGCAGGGAACATTTTCCGTTCTGCTTTCATATTTTGTAGTAAAAGATACTGAGGTGTTAATATGCCAGAGAATCCAACATCAATGCCGGAACCGTCGGGAGAGAATACGGCGGAGGTTGTGGCAGGAAAGAACGACTCAAATGTACCGGAGACACCGGCCGAGCCATTAGGAGGTTTTGTTTATCCGGGAGACGATGATCTTGCGGGGATCCCTGTGCCGCCCATCGCTTCACCGGGCGGAAGACCTGTTTATCCGGAGATGACGATCTCGCTGGAATCCCGACGACACCGGTCGCGCCGTCTGGCGGACGCCCCGTCTATCCCGACAATACGATCGGGCACCCGGGCTTTCCGGCGATTTCTTTTCCGATCACATACCCGACGGTCTCAGGAGGGAATTACTACAGCAGAGTCCGGTTTTAAATGCCAGCACATCAGGCCGTACTTTGGATGTCTATATCGATGGCCGGAATATCTTCTCGGTTCCGAGTTTGCCACGATCTCTTCTTATATCCGCGTGACGGACGGATTCCACACCGTCACTGTGCGCAGGACCAACGGTCAGATCTATTATCAGCAGACGATTGCCTTTGTGTCCGGTGAGAGACTCACGATGGTGATCTTAGACACGGTATCCAGGTGTCCCTGACCCGTGTCTCCTGACATGGGCTGCACGAACGTTCCGGCAGTTACGGCTGCGTCGCGAACATGTCCTACGCGGGATCCAGCTACGATGTGCGGACCTTCAACAACCAGACAGCATTTGCGGGGATCGGATACAAAGTGACGAGCTATAAACAGACATCCAGCGGAACCTATACCTTCTTTGTGACAGGTTCCCAGTATGCAGTTTCGGCATTAGGCGAGCTTCCGGTCCTTGTCCTTTCTTCCATCGTCGGCGTTTCCTGTCCGACCTGCACCGTGCCGAATCCGCTTCTCACCTTCAACGTCAATGTCCGTGCGGGAAGAGCCTACACCTGCTATATTATCGGAAATCCGTGGTCCGGCCTCTTCCGGGTGTATGTCCTTGAGGACTGAAGCATGTTGTGGCAGGATTGCATTATTTGTAAAAATCGTCTATAATCTGCGTAATAGATAAAGGAATGTGCCTTACGCATTCCGGCACCGGGAGCAGCCGTGGATAGAATGAGCAGCCGGACAGGGACGGAAAATGCCAGTCTGCTTTTATTTCCGGATGCTGCCGGAAAGAAAATACAGATACGGAAAAAGAGTATTATGAAGAAAAATTATGAGATGGACATGTGCAGCGGCCCGATCCTCGGAAAACTGCTCACCTTTACGATTCCGCTGATCTTTTCCGGAATCCTGCAGCTTCTGTTCAACGCAGCGGACGTGATCGTTGTGGGACGCTTCGCGGGCAGCCAGTCTCTGGCGGCGGTGGGTTCCACCACGGCTCTTATTAACCTGATGATCAATATCTTTATCGGACTGTCCGTGGGTGTCAATGTTATCGTGGCAAGATATTACGGAGCGAAGCGGGAAAAGACGTGCAGGATACGATCCATACGGCCATGGCGCTCAGTATCGTCAGCGGTCTTTTCCTGATCATTGCGGGTCAGCTTCTCGAGGCCAATGCTGGAACTCATGGGAACCCCGGACGATGTGATCGATAAATCTACGATCTATATGCGGATTATCTTTATCGGCATGCCTGCGAATATGATCTACAACTTCGGAAGCGCGATCCTCCGCGCGGTGGAGACAAAACGCCCACTGTATTTCCTTACGGCGGCGGGCGTGATCAATGTTGTCTTAAACCTCTTTTCGTGATCATGTTCCGGATGGATGTGGCGGGAGTTGCCTTGGCGACCGCGATCTCTCAGGCGATCTCGGCGTTCCTGGTGATTCTTTGTCTGATGGAGAGCGAGGGCGGTCTGAAGCTTCATTTAAAGATCTGAAGATCCACCGCTCGAAATTCCGTCAGATCATTCAGGTTGGCCTTCCGGCGGGGATGCAGGGCGCAGTATTCTCGATTTCCAACGTTCTGATCCAGTCCTCTGTGAATTCCTTCGGCTCTGTCGCGATGGCGGGAAATACGACATCCCAGAATATTGAGGGATTCATCTATAACGCCATGAATGCGGTTTATCAGGCAAACTTAAGCTTCACGAGCCAGAACTTCGGCGGAAAAGTATTCGAGGATCAACCGGATCATGAGTTACCTGCCTTGGCGTTGTAACGGCAGTGGGACTCGAGATGGGAATACCGGCATATCTTTGCGGACATGCCCTGATCAGGATCTATTCCTCAGACCCGGAGGTCATGGTATACGGAATGAGAAGACTTGTGGTCTTTGGAACGACATATTTCCTCTGTGGGATCATGGATACGATGGTGGGCAGCATCCGCGGTCTCGGATATTCCGTCATGCCGATGTGCGTCTCCCTTCTGGGAGCGTGCGGACTCGGATCGTCTGGATCTTTACGGTGTTCCAAGTATACCATAACCTGACGGTGTTATACTTATCTTATCCGTTTACCTGGATCGTCACGGCGACGGCCCATATGATCTGCTTCTATATCGTTAGGAGAAACTTCGAGGAAGATGCGTGATAAACAGCATCAAAAGAATCCAACGAATGCAGATCTGACCAGAAAGGAAACGACAGAATTGAAACGATACAAATACATCACCCCATCTCCAGTGCCTTCGTGATCGGTCCGCTGATGATGCTCACCGAGGTGGCGGGAGGTCATGCTCCCGAAATTTATGTCCATGATCATCAACAACGGTGTCGCAAGTCGAAATGTTGCCTATATCGGAAAGATGGGTACACTGATGGTCCTTACCGTCCTTTTATGGCGGTGGGTGGGATCCTCGGCGCCTACTTTTCCGCAAAGGCGTCCATCTCCTTTACCAGTGACATGAGAAACGATCTCTTCAGAAAGGTTCAGCAGTTCTCCTTTGAGAACATCGACGGCTACAGCACCGGCTCCCTCGTCACGAGGCTCACGAACGATGTCCAGCAGGTTCAGAACGTCCTGATGATGGGTCTACGCATGGCGCTTAGGGCGCCCGGAATGTTCTCGGCGCCCTGATCATGGCGTTTATGATGAACCGTCAGCTTGCGGTCATCATCCTCATCGTGATCCCACTTCTTCGCGGCGATCATTCTGATTTTAAAGACTGCATTCCCGCGTTTTGGAGAGATGCAGGAGACTGGACCGTTTGAATTCCGGGATTCAGGAATCCCTGACGAATGTCCGCGTGGTCAAATCCTTTGTCCGGGAGGCTCATGAGATCGAAAAATTCAGCAGAACTGAACCGCGACTTAAGGAGAGCAGTCTCCGTGCGCTCCGGATCGTGATCACTACGATGCCGGTGATGATGTTCGCCATGAACGTGACGACACTGGCTGTCGTCTGGTATGCAGGAAATATCATCATTGCCGGAAAGATGCCGGTGGGGATCTCACTGCGTTTACGACGTATATCGTGCAGATCCTGATGTCCCTCATGATGCTTTCCATGGTATTCTTACAGAGCTCCCGTGCCAGCGCGTCTATGAAGCGGATCAATGAGATCTTCGACACGGAGATCAACTTAACTGATGACAATGCGGAAAATAAGGATAAAAAGTCACGGAAGGCCGTGTGGAATTTAAGAATGTAAGCTTCGGCTACAGGAGAGAACGGAAGAAAGGACCTTGTCCTGAAGGGATCTCCTTCATGGCAGAGCCGGACAGACGATCGGGCATCGGCTCCACGGAAGCGGAAAGACCTCCTCGTGCAGCTGATCCCGAGGCTCTATGATGTGACCGGAGGCGAAGTCCTTGTCGACGGCGTGAACGTCAAAGAGTACTCTTTAAACACCTTCGTGAGGGTGTCGGCATGGTCCTTCAGAAAAATGTCCTTTTCGGGAACGATCGAGGAAAATCTTCGATGGGGAAATGAGGACGCGCCGATGGATGTGATCCGGTTCTCAGAGAGCGCTCAGGCAGATCCCTTCGTTAAGACCTTCAAAAACGGGTGGTACGACACCGAGATGGGGCAGGGCGGCGTCAATGTCTCCGGCGGGCAGAAACAGAGTCTCTGTATCGCATGAGCACTTTAAAGCGCCCGAAGATCCTGATCCTGGATGATTCCACCAGCGTTGTTGACACGGCGACGGAGGCAAAGATCCGAGAGTCTCTATCATGATCTTGGGGATACCACAAAGATCATCATCGCCCAGAGGATCTCCTCCGTTCAGGAGGCAGACCAGATTCTGGTACTGGAGGACGGAAAGATCATCGGTCACGGAACCCACGAGGAACTTTAAAGACCTGTGAGACATACAGCGAGATCTATACGACCCAGATCGGAAATCAGTCCATTGGGGCAGGAGAGGAGGCGGCAGTATGAGGCGTCACGAGAGCAGACCGCGAAGCGAGTCTGAAAACGATATGCCGGACGTGGCAGCCGCACCGAAAAGGAGAGGAATGGGAAGAGGACCGGGTGCTCCCAGGAGGCGGAGGACGCCCAAAGAGCACAGGAGCGGCCTTAAAGCGCCTGATGACCTATCTGGAAGCGGACAGGCGCCGGATGGGGATCGCATTTTTCTGTGTCATTGTAAACACGGTGGCGACACACTGACCGGTTCTATATGTAGCCCGATCATCAACCGCTTTATTGCACCGCCGGACGGAAGTCCCGGAAATGTGGCGGGACTTTTTAAAGGGTTGATCATGATGGCGTGCGTCTATCTTCTGGGAGTTATCGCAAATTATCTCCAGTCAAGACTGATGTTGAGGTTGCCCAGAGCGCCCTTGTGCGGATCCGACAGACTCTTCAAAGATGCAGAAGCTTCCGGTGAGATTTTACGATACAAATTCTAATGGGGATCTGATGAGCCGCTTCACAAACGACGTGGACACCATCGGAAATATGCTGAGCAGTACTCTTGTGCAGCTCTTTTCCGAACCTTAACCATCATCGGAACCTTGTTCCTCATGCTTTACACGAACATCTGGCTGACAGCTGTGACCCTGATCATGATTCCACTCATGTTGCGGGCCGGCGGAGAGGTCGCGAAGCGGAGTCAGAAATACAGCGCCCAGCAGTCGGCCTCGGTGCTTTAAACGGATACATCGAGGAGACCATCACCGGACAGAAGGTAAAAAGTCTTCTGCCATGAGGAGATCGCGGAGGAAGAATTTGATATATTAAACAGGGATCTCCGCGAAAACAGATCCGCGCCCAATTCTTGGGGGCATGATGGGACCTGTGATGAACAACTTAAGCCAGATAAACTATTCCCTGACGGCGTGCATCGGCGGGATCCCTGTGTGGTGAAAACTTCGATGTCGGCGGGCTCACGGTGGATTTTTGAACTTTTCGAGACAGTTTTCAAGGCCGATCAACGAGATCTCCATGCAGGTCTCCAACGTGTTCTCAGCCCTTGCCGGAGCGGGCGCGTTTTCTCCGTGATGGATGAGGAGCCGGAGGCGGCGGATGATAAGGACGCAGTATCCATGGACGGTATGCGCGGGGAAGTGGTATTAGATCAGTGACCTTCGGTTACAACCCGGATAAGATCATCTTAAAGGATATTAGCCTTCTACGCGAGGCCGGGGCAGAAGATCGCCTTCGTGGGTTCCATCGAGCCGGAAAGACGACGATCACGAACCTCATCAACCGCTTCTATGATATCCAGAGCGGGACCATCGCCATCGACGGCGTTGATATCTGCCATATTAAGCGGGACGAGCTGCGCCGCCACATCGCCATGGTTCTTCAGGATACCCACCTGTTTACGGGAACGGTCATGGAGAATATCCGCTACGGAAGGCTTGATGCCACAGACGAAGGAGGTCATTCAGGCAGCGAAGATGGCATCTGCCCATTCCTTTATCATGCGGCTTCCAAAGGGCTATGACACGGTTCTGGAGCGACGGCGCGGCTTGAGTCAGGGCCAGAGACAGCTAATATCGCGAGAGCGGCGCCAAGGCACCGATTCTGATCCTCGATGAAGCGACGAGCTCCGTCGATACGAGAACAGAAAAGCATCGATCGAGCAGGGCATGGACCGTCTGATGGCTGAACGGACTACCTTTGTGATCGCCCACCGCCTCTCCACCGTGCGCAACGCCAACGCCATCATGGTTCTGGAGAACGGAGAGATCATCGAGCGCGGTGATCATGAGGATCTCCTGAAAGAAGATTACCGATTGTATACAGGTATGGCTGAATTAAATTAGTAAAACTAACAGAAAATGGAAAAGTGGACGGAATGCGGTTCCTGTCCGCTTTTGACTTCATTTTCTTAAGTGGTCTCCTACCATATTTTGTTTTTTGATACAAACGCCGAAAAAGGCCATTTCTGTTAAAAAGTTAACCGATTTCCAATTGTAGAAAAATTCCAAATATGCTATACTACGAGGTGATGGGTACTATGAAATTTTATAGAAAGAAGGTTTGTTAAATGGGTCTGAGCACATTTATAG
>SCPP01000513.1_pt1 | contig 12727 bp, 20 predicted proteins | sample 6106811 | NCBI WGS metagenome assembly SCPP01 (sample SAMN10720449, study PRJNA508395) | human gut metagenome | isolation source: Participant 2 stool, 15 month | host: Homo sapiens | collected 2018
ATAAATGACTTTCACTTTTACATCCTTTACGGCGGGCATGTTCCCTGTCGGGACAAATGTCATTTCCATACGCAACCCTTTGGCAGGTAAATCGGTAGAAACTGCATTAAACTTCCAGATTATGGGTAACGTTCCTGCGGCATTCCTGTTTCCACCTTTTCAATGTAAATGCCAGGTCGGATGCTTCCAGTTGCGGATACCAGCTATCCAGTAAATAGGATAACTCGGCTGTTCTTTCAGCCCTCCGACTTCATACCATACACTGTCGATACATACACGGGCTTCGGGTTTTACGGCTGAAGATACTCCGCTTCGTTGGAATGATTCTTATACCCCACACAAAGCCAGATTCTCGCTGACATAAAAGTACGGGAAATCAGTCCGTTGTTCAGTTGAAACATCGAAGTCACTCCATCGTCCGACTTCTGCACGTACATACGGCATTGGCTTTCTACGGGTTCGATCAACCAATCTTTTTGTTGGCGGAGATTCGGCAATTCCGATACGATTTCCTTACCCGCCCCTCTTGTTCCAGTTGGCGAACCAGGGATTGTCGCTCAGCCAGACGCTGTTGCTTTGTTCCTTTATCTTCTTGTAATCAATAAAATCAGAGTCAGGGTCAAACTTCCTGCGGTTAACGTACTATATCTGACCTCATATATTTCACCATAGAATGCCTCCTTTCCTTCTTCAGATACAGCAATCGAGTTGGAAGCAATCGCCTTGGTAGGATTAAAGATACCGGTCTTCCCGTTCAGCCATACGGAACCTTTCTCGCCGTCCACTACCATTGCCAGATGGGTAATACATCTTCGGCAACCTCGCCGATAGTCACAATACCGGAACTTCCGGAGATTAATTGCCATTTATCTCCTTTTCGGACAATTACATATCCTTCTTTTCCGTTACCATTAGCTACACAACCCTGGGACAAACGCTTCTTCTGCTCTCTTTTCCCATTATGACGCGGCTTCACCCACACTTCCAGCATTTGATTCTCCGCCGGTGTTCCAAATGGATTCGCCAGTCTGTAGCCATCCCGTCACCATTGAATAAAATACCTCCTTCTCCCTTCATTTTTGTTACCGGGAGCATCGGCATAGAAAACAGGACGGCCCATAGCCGCTAGTTCTCCCGTTCCGGCTATGGGTTTTAATTTATCGGGAGCCACCGCATAGGTCATTTCCCGATTTACCGAAATTATAATGTACGACAGGTTTGACATTCGCTTCTGCGAAAAACATAGGACGGCTAATGCTACTGTTAATGTTGTTCTCTTTATTTTCATTGGTATATACATGTACAGATTTAACAACGCAAATATAAAGTTGCTATCTCTATTAAAAATAGCAAATAACTGCTAAATCAGTGGATTATTATTGCTTACTGATGTCACTTGAAAATATCCCATTTCTCCCGATACGGTAGTTTAATTAATAGATCAAATAACTGGCAGGTTCAAACTTGCCCAATTCTATTTTAAATACACCATTTTGTATCTTGACTGGATTTCCATTGGAACGCCTCTCAAATTCACAGGTTGTGCCACTCCATCTCTCTTTACCGGCAAAGATTTCACAGAGACCACTTTCACCGCTTTGTTCCCATACACGCAATTTTGCCGCCACCGTCAGGATTATTGCCATAAGCCGTTAACAGTACTCCTTTACGGGATATTTCACGCCTTCGTTCATTACCGGCAATTTACCGGCAGGACGGTGGCGATTCCGACCTGCAAAGGCAGACGGGTTTCCATGCGGGGGTTATTAAACCGGACTCATCATCTGCATTCTTCGGGTTCACCCATAAACGGACTTCCGTAGTCAGGTTGCCATTCAAAGAAGCAAAGTTTGTATTCCAACGATTATTAAACAAGTTGAAGTACACATGCGACCGGGGATTTTCATAGGTATCGGCATAATGCATAAAATCCAAATCGCCCAAGACAAATGCAGGGGCATCTATCGGCAAACCCAACGGAATATTCCTTATCTTTTATCATTATTCCCGAATTGGAACAGATATAATTAAACTGGCTGCCTTCTATCAAATCTTTGGCCGGATCAATAACCGAACCGATACGTCCAACCCGATATTCCGGAGATTTTGTTTTAAACGGCAATGCAATCCATCCGGCTTCAGGTTCTTCCGTTGCCGGCTTATTGATTACGGAAAGTTTCACATCTATACAAGGCATATTCTCGTAAAGCGTCACGGTCAGGCCAGCCGTATGTTTTCCTCTCCGACAAATGCAGAAGGGTTAACACGCCACGGATGGATGACTTATGGTTCTCCACATGAAATTCCATATTCCGGGAGATTCATGTATGCCTTTTGTCCGTTCATCCAAATAGGTACTTTTACCTGTTATCTGATAATGAGAATTTTTGTATTTGTCATATATATATTCTTTCAGATAGCGGTATGATTGCTCTTTGTCGTACCTTTCATACACATAAGAGCCAAAACCATTTCAGACTGGTCATCCACTAATTCCCGCTTGTTTGTTTTATCCCAGATACTCCTGATGCATCCTTTCTTTTTTTCAAATGAGACTTTGTACCATTTGTTCTCTATATAATTAGCCTGTTCTTCCCCTTTAATGAGTTTTCGACTTGGGCAGGTGACTCATCTGTCAGGATATATGTCTTATAGCCATTTGCCGGTATACCTTCGGCGAAGAAAGTACCAGGCGTTTTGAATCGGCACCATACACTTTCAGGTCATAGATACGACCGGTCCCACTTCTTTCACATAAGCCTCTTTTGATAGAACCTTGTGACGGTAATACAAAATTCACCATCCCTCCACGTTCCCATGGAAGCGGATTGTATACAACGAAACGGAAACCTTCCTGGCAACATTTTCAGCCAACGTAGCAAGTTCATTCTCCAGTTCGGCCGCAAAGCCTGCTCAGCATCTTAAATATACCCGATATGTTCTTTCCATGACTCTTTCATCCGGGCATACGCAGGGTCCAAACCGGTAACATACATCTTATACCAGTCTTTGCCGGTTAAGCCGGGAACAAAATGCTGGTTGGCAAGTCCCCAGGTATGTTCGCCGTACATCAGGCTTTTATCATATATATAAGCCAAGTCTTCATCAATTTCGTAGGCATGATTCCCCATTCCTTTTCCTGTGTATGCAAAGTTTCCAGCAAAGGCATCAGGGGACGTACTCTTCTTGCAGTCCGGGTTGCCTGCGGATTAGACATTACGCCATGTACCCAACTGTCAGACATATCTCCACGTACCACCGGCAACTCAGGATTCTCAGCAAAACAGCTTCTGCAAAATCAGACATTTTACCGATGCGTATTTTAGCATTGGGATATTTCTCTTTTATGGGCAATTACCTTTTCCACCTCTTCTGCCGTTGGAGGCCGGCATTATCGCCGGCATGCACGAATGTAAGCCATGATTTAAGATTCCATCCTTCAGGAGGAAACATTCCTCCGCCATACCCCGAAAACATGGTCAACACCCTTGAACCGTCTGGACCTTCCCACCAAAACAAAGTCGGAACCTTCACCACACGGTTGGTCGGATTGGAACCGAAATGAAAGAACTTGATTCCGGCATGGTGTAAAATGGTCGGTAAACCCAGGTATGCCCGGAACATCCGTCATTTTCCGTCGGTCGGAAGTGGTAAACCGTATGTACGAGCCAACGAAGAAGAATAGCCCAGACCACGCACAATATCTTCGAGTTCAGCGTTCCCGTATGTTTTGTATAAGGAAGTGCATGCGTCACCAGGTTTCCGTTTTAAAGCACGTTCTATCCGCAACCTACGCTCCGGAGTCTGCCGATCCCAAAGCATTTGTTCCAAAGGCCATCCGGGGACGGTACGCAAACTGCATATCTTTCATCTTATCCGCATTTTTATCCATCACATCCATGGCTTTATCGATCATGGAGTACGGTATTCATGTACAACATCACGTGCCAATGCCGAATAACCGATATCAAAATGACTTTTGAATACCAGATAAAACGTCATCTCTCGATTGGAGATCTGAGAGACATCGTCGTTCTTATGTTTTTCGTAATTGTCGGCTTAGTGCATACAGCTGACCGGAAGGTAGAAAAAGCAGGCTTAAGAAGCCACAGACAATTTTAATATTTTCATTGTATTAGTCGTTAATATTTAAACTTTGAAAAGCATAAGTATGAGGTAACCGTTTCCGTCGATCGGACAAAGTAAAGACAACAAAACTTCATCCAATAGCCAAAGATGCTTATTCAGTGGATTATTATTGCTTTTCTGCTATAAGAATGTATAAAAGCATGCAGATAAATCTTTACAGATAAAATCTGCATGCTTTGAAGTCAATCAAGTCTGCTTATTTTAATGGGTCGAAAGTACCTCCCCATTCGTTGTTCTGCTCAATCTTAGAATTACGATCGAGAACATCTTTGGCAACAGATGTAAACCAATGGTTCAGATCTAAATTAAACATATACTGTTTATCCTTATCTACGCATTCTATATATTCAAAATGGAATAATTTGCGAACTTCAGGATCAAACATATCTTTCGTCCAATCGAATTTACCCTCTTTAACAAGATTATAGTCATTGATGACCGGATACAAGGTAGAACGATATTTTAAATTATTCAATATATCGTAGCGTTTCCAACGACGCAAATCGGAGAAACGTTTTCCTTCGTAAGCAAATTCGATAAAACGTTCGTTGATATAAGCCTCACGAATTTGGTCCTAGGTAGTAGCAGTAATACCATAATTAGTAGAAGACTGAATACCGGCACGCTTACGAATATCATACAATACCTGCAAAGCTTCACCGCTCTTCCTAATTCATTAGCACATTCACCATAATTCATCAGCACCTCTGCAAAACGAATTTCAATCCAATCAGTTTCGGCATTATAAACTTCTGTAATCGTAAGTTCATCCAACCCTTTCTCTGGTAGAAGTTAGCTCCTTCCTGCTGTCCTCTATCAATTTCATCACGGATCAATGAATAATATACAAATCCTTGTGAAGCTTCACTATCTTCTAATTTTGTCCAGGCATTCCAATATTTCATATCACCCGGCAGTTGGTCTGAAGCACCTGGATATTTTGTACCCGGACAAAATATTGTAGCATGAAACGTGGATCACGATTCATATAAAAATCATCCATAAACTGTTTATTGTAATCCGGATCGGAGGCCAAACGCTCTATATCAATTCCAATTTAGTACCGTCCAATTTGGAAAAGCCAACAACAAAGGTAAAATAGCTTGGTTATCATTAGCACCATCCTTTGTTAATGCTTCCGGACGAATATTCTTCTGGTCAAACGCATGGTCAGGATAATAGAATTGGTTCACCATAATTACTTCTTTATTTTGCTCGTCATACCAAATATCCGCAAAGTCACCTTCATACAGTCCTTTCCCTACCCCACGTAAGAAATCTACAGCATCTTTATTTGCTTTATAAGCAGCTTCCCAACGCGCCTTGTTATTATCAGGGTTAAACAACGGGCTGGCATACTGTAATAACATACGACCTTTGAAAGCCATTGCACAACCTTTTATCAATTCGCCCATAATCAGCTCCAGCCCAAGTATCCGGCAAACTTTCGATAGCTTCATCCAAATCAGCCAAAATCTGTGCCACACAGTCGGATGTACTGCTACGCGGAACAAACAGACTTTCCACATTGGTCACATCTTGAAAATGGGTAATCAAAGGAACACCTCCAACGGAGAAAACTTTTCCCCAATAATCCCAAGCTCAACAAAAGAGCTTGACCACGCATCTGCTTTTCTACGTCGGTCAGAACAGTAACACCTTCTAACTGATCCAAAGAAATTGATACGGTCAATATTACCATACCCCAGTTAGTGGTATAATTATCAATTGTTATCTGTCCCGTGCAAATTGGCTCATATTAGTGGGTCGTTCATCCCTCATCGGTATTATTCGCTTATACAGGCCAACCTGGTAACATATTTCCATAAATATCTGTCAAAAAGAAGATATCATGTTTTATCAGACCATACATTATCGGGATTTATTGTTCCATTATTGGTATAATCCAAATCACAACTAGTCATCAAAACCACATGCGCCAAACAACGCTACTATATATTTCGTTTCATAATTTATTCGTCTTTTAGAATTTGACATCTACACTCCAAGTTTACAGATCGCAATATTGGGATGCATTACCATTACCAATTTCAGGATCATAATAATTTTTATTGAAACTACTTAATACAAACAAGTTGGTACCAGTTACAAAGAACCGAACATTGTCGAACAACTTATTGTAAAACTGATTTTAGGTAGATCGTAACTAACCGTCAGATATTTCAAACGCATAAAACTTGCATCTTTCAACCAATAACTTGAAGCTGTTTCATAAGTTTTGCATTGTTACTACTGATACGCTTTGGTAAAGTTGCATTCTGATTTTCCGGTGTCCAACTGTCATTATACCATTTTTCCACATACGGTTCCATTCAACGCCACCAGCCAAATCTGTAGCCCATTTTGTCAACGCCCAACTGTCCGGAGAACATCATATCCACACTTAGGCCTTTCCAACTACCACCCAAATTCAAACCATAAATGACAGGATTATTACTGTTTTTCAAAATAACTTTATCCCAATCATTAATAATACCATCAGGCTTTCCGTCAGGATAGCTCAAATCTTTAAATACCATCATACCTAACTCCGGTGATAAACCGTTATGCTGGTAATTCGGATGTTCTGCTTTAAATGCATCCAATTCTTCCTGTGTACGAATAATTTTATCAAATTCCCAGCCTGTGATATAACTACGAGATTTACCTACAGGGATGTCAATCCATCGAGCATTTTCAGCATAATCTTGCTTAATCGTCTTATTCCATCCATACGACATAGTCAAATTTCCATAATATGAGAATCTTTATTGTTCCCATGATACCCCAATTGTAAGTCAAAGCCTTGCGCATTAATTTCACCGTAATTTTCAGCCGGCATTGTTAAACTAAACGAGTTCGGCAATGTATTCTGACGACTCCCAAAATATCATAAAATTACGATACCAGTAATCGGCCGAAACAGTCCAATGGTTCAAGAAATTCACATCTGCACCGACATTATAGCTCAATGCTTTTTCCCAAGTCAGATTCGGATTTACAACACTACCATAGGTAATACCGACCGATTTTGACGGACTACTGCCAAAATAAGCAGATGAACCGGATTTATAGGACTCCTGCCACTGCCAACCTCCGACAGAATCGTTACCGGTTAATCCGACAGATGCACGTAATTTCAAGAACTGAATTGCTGATTTATTAAAAGCTTTCTTCTGAAATAACCCATCCCAACGAACCGGCAGGGAAGAACCCCCAACGCTGACTGGGAGCAAAGTTCATAGATCCATCTTCGCGGAAAGAAAAACTAAGCAAATACTTGTCGGCATAAGAATAACTGAACTGTCCTATATAAGAAAAACGGCCGCTTTGCCAATCGGTATCACCACCTCCCCAAGTATCAGCTCGAGCACTACTGGCTGCCCAGAACTGGTCTGTCATATAAACAGGGAACGTCTCACGACCACCATGTACACTAGCCCCATCACCTTCATACCACTCTGTTACCAAAGTACCTGATACACGATGTAAGTTATTGAAAACATTTTCATAACTCAATTGAACGTTAAACTGCTTGTCACCACTCCAAGAAGACTTACGCTGTATATAGTCTTTTCCTACCCAGGTTGTCTTCCGCGTTCCAATAATATCCTCATCCTTAGTAGAGAATATATGATTATGGGTACCGGATTTTTAACTGATACAAATCATAATTAGTATAATATATCTTATTAAGATCATGTACCCAACTTCTGCTATATGAAATCTTAGCACTAAGACCTTTGAGAAAAGGAGCTTTATATGTTGCACTTATAACAGCTTGAGGTTTCAACATTTGCGACTTATTATATCCCCTTACCATCGACTGAAGCTCCATTGTTTGCAATCCATCCAAAATCAATATGTTTACCACTATCGGTATATACCGGTTGATCAGGCTGCCAAACTCTCAATTTACCATAATTAGCCTCAGCATTTTCAAATACAGCATTCCCCTGGAAAGTATTATAAACAGCTAATCCGGCAAAACCTCAAATCTTTTTATATCCGCAGTCACATTCATACGAATATTATACTTATCATAGGTATACGGCTTTAAAAACCCTCCTGCTTAACTAAGAAGCAGCACCAAAATAACGAACTTTCACTACCGCCATTTACACTGAAATTATGAGTCTGAGTAACCGGATTACGCCAAACTGCGTCCAATTGATCATATCCCCAGCCATTATAGATCGTTCTGATATGATCGATTTCTTCTTGAGACCAAGCCCAACCGGCAGGGTCGGCTTCACCATTGATACGACCATACAACTCCGCTGCTTCAACGCCACTGGTTAAATCTGAATTCTTTGCGTGTATCAATACTATACCCATAAGAATAATTGAAACCGGCTTTCCTCTAGTACCTTTTTGGTAGTAACGATAATTACACCTCCGGCAGAACGTGAACCGTAAATAGCCGCAGACGCAGCATCTTTCACGACTGTTATATCTTCGATTTCATTCGGACTTAAATTATTGAAATCTCCACCGCCTCTAACAACACCGTCAATGACATAAGTCACGTTCTGATCATTCCAGGAAGAGCCTGTACGAATAGAAATGCTAGGAGCTGCTCCTGGAAGACCATTCGAGTACTAACACTTACACCGGCCAATTTACCTACTAAAATATTTCCTGCCGAAGTTGTAGGTAATGTATTCAATTTTTCATCCATTTTCATAGATGATACGGCACCTGTCACCAGACCTTTCTTCTGTGTCATATAGCCGACTACCACCACTTCATCCAGCAATTCGAATCATCAGCCAACCGGATATCTATTTTATCCCTTCCTTTCACTGCTATCTCCTGGTTTTAAAACCAACAAAGAGACAACTAAAGTTGCATTATCAGAAACATTCAATGAAAATTTGCCATCTATATCAGTGATAGTACCATTGGTCTTTTTCTCCTTTTCAAATACATCAGCTCCAACAACGGGTTCTCCTTGCGAATCTAAGACTACTCCTGTTACGAGACGTTTTTGAGAGACTACCGTATTTTGTCCCATATTCTCCAGCGGAAAATCAGAGCTTTTATCATTCGTTTCGGCAAAAAACCGACGAAGGGACATTGGGTTTAACAAAAACATATACCAAAGACTTTAAATGTGAAAAACTTTTCATACTTTTGTAAAGAATTTATTAGTTAATAACTAATTGATTTTAATTCAAATACGAATCGGAGAAAATTAGGCCTTTCTCCGGTTCTTTTTTTACTAGGTCAGTATTCCATACGCAATCTGTTTTTTAAGGTTACACATAATTCTATTTCACACTATATTTGTATTACTTATACATTCTTGCGATATATGGATTACGCATGTAACAGACAAAAGCAAATTTTTATATTCGCTCCACCATTTGACATAGATAGACTTGTTTATACTCATAATCCACATTAAACGCTATTAAAAGCCTTAGTCCTGTAAGAACTATGGCAAAAGCGCATAGGATACCAACTGTCTATCAAGACATTAGCAAAACAAGCTTAGAATAAAGTTTTTAGAGAAAAAACAGGAGAGTATAATTATTAATGTTTTGGTTTAATTAAAAAAGCTTAGTTCTTACAGAACTTAAAATAAAGTAAACAAAACTCTATATTCAAGCACAAGTGAAACACCAATAAACCTATTATCAAGACAATAAAATCAACATAATGTATCACTTGTACTTCAAACATTTATACGTCAAAAGACTATTTTCGTAAAATCAACATAATATTAACACAAAGATATTGTATTAAGTACCATTTGAACTTGACATATCTTACGAAATAGATGCACTATCTTACTATTTTCAAAAACATCTATTCTTTCTATTCTCAAAACAAACCACTCCAGATTCATCAAATCCAGCCCTTTAACAGCAGGATCAACAGCCTTAAACACAAATACCAATGCATGTTTCCCCGTAACTGGTTGAATATTTGTTTCGTGAATAGCATAAGCTGTTTCACCTTCCATTGGAGTTATATCACACGTCCCGATCAATTCCCCTTCAGGGCTATCCAGCCGTATTTCTATCCGAGCAGCCTTGTTCCTATCCCATGTTTTACAAACAAAATGATTTACTTTTGTATCTGTAAAGTCATAATATTTCCAATAGACATAATCACCATCGCGAATGTTCGCTAAGTATTCTACTGGAATATCGTTATCCGGACGACGCACTGCAACCATAACATTTCCTGACATCAGACAAGCTCTTGCTGCATCCATCCGATAAAGAGGCGAAATAGGTCCACCGATTCCTGCGTGGTCATTTCCACCTGCGGAATAGTACCGTCAGGATTAAATATTATTGGTTCCAAACAGGCTTTTCGCATGGTCGCACTCGCATGCGTCGGACGATGATAAGCGATATACCATTGTCCGTTGATTTCGACAATACAACCATGGTTATTCACCAGGTTCCTTCCGCTTCCCCAGTTATCAATAATAACACCTCTGTAAGTGTAGGGACCCAGTGGAGATGTCGCAGTCGCATAATCCAACGTTGCACAGTTAGATTCTCCATGTTGAGAATGGCTTCCATATACAAAATAATAGATGCCGTTCCTTTTCCGGACGGAACTACCTTCATTGAAGAAATGCGTTTCATAGGTTAACAAACTATCATGAACAGCTCCTTCTATCGAAAGCATATCCTTACTTACTTTGCTCCTTAGCATACCCTGCCCCCAGAACAAATAAGCCTGCCCGTCATCATCGATGAATACAGACGGGTCAATACCTTTTATCCCTTCCATTACCTTCCCATCCCTGAACGGACCATAAGGAGAAGAAGAAACGGCAACACCTTCATCTTCCCCACCTCCGGCAAGACAATAATAAAGGTAATAATTCCGTTGTGATGGATGCAATCCGAGCATATAAAATCCTATCTGTATAATCTACTTGTTTGCCCACCATCAGTAGCAAAAGAAAAATTGCTCCACACTCCAGTTCACAAGATCGGACGAAGACAATACGTTATAAGAACGAGAGCACCAGGCGTTACCAGGTTCGTCGCGCGATCCGTAGACATAAACACGTCCATCAGGCATCTGCCTTACCTCAGGATCTGCAATATACAATCCGGGAGGAGCGATAGGATTTAGCATTCTGTTAGTCTAAACGACTGTAACCTTATCGTTCGATTGCCGTTTTCCATCGAACTGACACCCGTAAACACCCTGCTATAAACAGGCCACTTACCAGGAAAAATAATTCATATATGAATAAAACATAAATTACTATTTTAAATTAGGCCATACTTTTATCCGTTTGGTAGAAGATAATTTTTCTATCGCCCGACAACCGGAGTAGCAGAACGTTCATTACCGAAAAGTCTTTTCCAGTTTGAAAGGTGTTCCGTCTGGATTCTCAAACGGGAATCCTGTCAGTTGAGTGATACTAAACGTTCGGCATCTATCTTTTTCCTTTAAATGAAGATAATTCTTGCAGATTAATGTCACTTACCAGATATACTTCGCCGTCGGGGTTTCCTCTACTTTCAATTTCGGATTGACTGCTTTCTCCACCCAATCCTGCGTCTTGTTCGTCATCGGAAGAGAACCGTTCAGGAACAGATTATTCTCTGCATAAATAGGACGTTGTGATACATCGAATACGATCATTCCATATTTTAACTTACTGTTGTCACCACCAATAAAGATATTATTAAAGAAGCGATGGTCGCCTTCGGTGATAGTCCGTATGCCTTTCACTTCGGTAGAATGGTTCAAGTGATACGGAGTGTAACGCTGGTCGTCAAACGGTTGATGTCTCCGAAAAGATATTATGCAGATAGGCTCCGCCATCGGTATTCTCCTGTATCGTACGAGGTGAAAGGAAATGTTGTTATCTACTACATAATCCGTGGGACACTTCGAAAACAAGTCCTGTGCCAGGTTATCATACAATAAATTGGAAGATACGCGTGCTCCTGTGCCATCCAGTCCAGCCAGATTCCATAATTACCGACTTATGAATCCGGTTATGATGAATATAGGTATCTATTGCACCATGTAATTTAATACCGGCCATTTCAGCTCCAAATTGTTGTTTTACCAGGATATTATAGATATGGTTTCCGTAAATCTCGCTGAACGCCGCTCCCATACTACCACAGATACCGGTTTGCTCGCAATCAGAAATGACGTTGTTCCGAACGATATGGGAACCGACGTTATCTTTGCTCCATCCGCGACGTAGCGTATTGAATACTTCTACATAGTGTAACGTACCGTCCAGACGTTTGTCGTTACATTCCAGATTATGTCCACTGGCGTTCTTTTCCCAAAGTGATACCGTTGGCTCGGGAATTCTTAATAACATTATCCTCGATAATCCATCCTTACACCAATGGGGAGCAATCATCCCCACCTGTTCGGCTGTCCGGAGCAGCCACTGCGTGGCGGCTTGGCTGGAAGCCACGAATCGTGATATAATTCAGTCCCTCACGTGTCGGATAGAAACAAGTAGGACGAACCGAGACTTCTACTGTTTCCTTATTCGGATCAATATCTCCAAAATTTGCATAAATCGTCGTATTATCGCATCTACTTCTGCGAACCATACATTCGTACA
>SCPP01000517.1_pt1 | contig 12725 bp, 17 predicted proteins | sample 6106811 | NCBI WGS metagenome assembly SCPP01 (sample SAMN10720449, study PRJNA508395) | human gut metagenome | isolation source: Participant 2 stool, 15 month | host: Homo sapiens | collected 2018
TTATGTGACAAATTTATTAAATAATCTGAATAAGATATTTTGCAATTTTGAAAGCAATAAAGGACAAATAAAGGACGTCAAAAAATTGCTTGATGATAAGAAATATATAGGATAAACAAAAGCCCCCAAACAAAGCTATATAGCCAAATTCGGGGACAATTCCTTGGAGCTAACGAGCGAGGAGTCGACCGCCGACCTCTTCATTACCAATGAAGTGCTCTGCCCTACTGAGCTACGTCAGCATTATTACAATACTGTATAAATGCGTTACACACATATTTCATCTGTGTTTTAGTAACTATATTATTATATTATACAAAAAGAGTTTGTCAATACAAAACATTACAAAAGGAGATTGAATTTCAATCTCAGCATCTTATCACGCATTATTTCTTCAAGTTCATCATAATTAATATTATTATCATCATAAACGCTCAAATCTTTTGAGATTTATTTTTGTCTTAAAATCTTCGTTGGTCTTTCTTTGCGTCGGCAATATTATGAATATTAAGTTCGTGCCAACGTTTTAAATTGAGTTGATATATGGAAACGAGAGTTTTGTTGTCTGCATAATGCAATACTCATATGCAAGTTCAACCATATCTTCATCCATCAAAAATTTATCGTGCCACGTTTTTAGATAATTTTCTTCTGTTTTTGAAAGGTTTCTGTTTTCAATACGAAAAGCTTTGATTTTATATTCGTAGCGTTTTTCTCTTTTCGGCTGTTATAAATTTATCGTCTATAGTGAATATACCGTTTTTATTCCACGATATGGCTACTTTTTCGATATAGTTCATATTTTTTTGCCGTTTGAAACACAGTATTCAAGCAATATTGTTTAACTTCCGGTGAAAGCTGAAGTTCATCATAAAATAAGTGTTTCAATTTCACTGTTTGTAAGTGTTTTACCGAGTATTTCCTGTGCAAGTAAGCATAAATCAGCAAGTTCTTTATTTTGAGTCATAGCATTTGAAACTTGGTCTATACTCTTTTACTTGGACTGCTTTCTGTATTTTGAATAGGCTCGGCTTGTCTTGTGGAAATGCTTACGTTCATATTTTCTTCTTTAGCGGAAAACTGATATTTCCACTATCATATTTCAAAGCACCTTTTTATTCCAATAGTCAAATGCGTTTATAACATCGCTTTCAAGCAAATTAAGCTGACTTGCATACTGCTTGCGGACATTTCATATCCGTAAACCGCAAGAGACAGTGCAAGCAGGTATACTTTAACATAAGCACCGTTTGCCTCAGGCATATAATTTTCTATAAAATCCACCGATACGGGGATATAATCAATATTACAACTAAATTTAAGCATAACTAAAAATCTCTCCATATAAGTTATTTGGGCTGATGAAAAACTGTCGCTAGCCTTATTTATATATTATATATCAGTTTGAGTCAAAATGCAAAGATTTATGAAAAATTCTAAAATAATACGGTATGCCTCTTGACATACCGTATTTTGTGATAATATAATAAACTGTATCTTAGACTTAAAATCGGGATACTATCCAATAAATTTCACATTATCATTGTATGTATTATAGCATGAATATATACAAAATGCAACCCCTAATTTTGGAGAAATTTAGGATAAAGGAAAATACTTAAACTACTATTATGATGATGAGGTGATTTAAGAAAATGGTGCATGAAGTAGAAGTAGGAAAAAATGTGCGTCTAAGCTATTCGAAAATTAAAGAAGTTTTGGATATGCCTAATCTTATAGAGGTACAGAAAGACTCCTAAGTGGTTTCTTGAAGAAGGTCTAAAGGAAATATTCCACGATATTTCTCCTATAACAGACCACGCCGGTAAGCTTGTACCTGAATTTTTTTGATTACAGATTGGATTACAATTCAAAGTACAGCGTTGAAGAATGTAAGGAAAGGGATACAAAGTATGCCGCTCCTTTGAGAGTAAGCGTAAGACTTATTAACACTGAAACAGGCGAAATTAAAGAACAAGAAGTATTTATGGGTGATTTCCCTCTAATGACAGAGCAGGGAACATTCGTTATTAACGGTGCTGAACGTGTAATCGTCAGCCAACTTGTACGTTCACCGGGTATTTATTACGAATTTGAGCGTGATAAGACAGGTAAACCGCTTTACAGTTCAACAGTTATTCCTTACAGAGGTGCTTGGCTTGAATATGAAACAGATTCAAACGATGTTTTCTCGGTAAGAATAGACAGAACAAAACTGCCGGTAACAGTTCTTTTAAGAGCAATGGGACTTGGTTCAAATGCCGAAATACTTATTCGGTGAGGATATAAGACTTCTTGCAACATTTGAAAAAGATACTACGGAATCAAGAGAGAAGGACTTCTTGAAATTTATAAAGACTTCGTCCGGGTGAACCTCTTAACGTAGAAAATGCAGAATCACTTATAATGAATATGTTCTTCGATCCGAGAAGATATGATCTTGCTAAGGTCGGAAGATATAAATTTAATAAAAGCTTGCTATTTCGGCAAGAATTAAAGGCAAAACACTTGCAGAACCTGTTGCAGACCGAGAACAGGCGAAATAATCGCTAATGAGGGTGACGCAATAAGTGCGGATTTGGCTATGCAAATCGAAAGAGCAGGTGTAAATCAGGTTGAATTGTTTGTTGAAGGTAAAAAGGTAAAGTATTCTCTAACAATATGATTTACCTTGACGAGTATGTTGACTTTGAAGTTGAAGATTTTCCTGTTAAAAAGGTTAGAAAAGCAATTATTGAAGAAATACTTGAAAATGCCGAAACAGAAGATGAAATCAAGGAACAGCTATGGGCAAGAATTGATGAACTTGCTCTAAGCATATAATTATCGACGATATGTTTGCGTCTGTAAACTATTGTCTAAACCTTACTAACGGCATAGGTAATGTTGATGACATCGACCACCTTGGAAACAGACGTGTACGTTCTGTAGGTGAAATTCAAAACCAATTCAGAATTGGTCTTGCTCGTATGGAAAGAACAGTAGAGAAGAATGTCAACACAGGAACTTGAAATTATAACACCTACATCATTAATTAATATAAGACCGATAATTGCGACAATAAACGAATTTTTCGGTTCATCACAGTTGTCACAGTTTATGGACCAGAACAACCCTCTTGCCGAACTTCGTCATAAGAGAAGAATTTCAGCACTTGGTCGGGCGGTCTTTCAAGAGAAAGAGCCGGATTTGAAGTTCGTGATATTCACTATTCTCACTACGGCAGAATTTGTCCAATCGAAACTCCTGAAGGTCCAAACATCGGTTTGATTACATGCAACATTCGCAAAGATTAATCAATACGGATTTATTGAGGCACCTTACAGAAAAGTTGATAAGGAAACAGGTCGTGTAACAGATGAAATCGTTTATATGACAGCCGATACCGAAGATGAATTTGTAATCGCGCAGGCGAACGAACCTCTTGATGAGGGAAGGACGTTTTATAGATAAAAGGTTTCTGCCCGTTATAGAGATGAAATCTTGGAAGTACCGGGTTCAGAATTGACTATATGGATATTTCGCCGAGACAGCTTGTATCGGTTGTTACGGCTTGTATCCCATTCCTTGAAAACGATGACGCTAACAGAGCACTATGGGTTCTAACATGCAGTGTCAGGCAGTGCCTCTTTTGACAACGGATTCTCCTATCGTCGGTACAGGTATCGAACATAAGATAGCTAAAGACTCCGGTAGTGCCGTACTTACAAAGGAAGACGGTGTAGTTGAAAAAGTTGCCGCAGACCAAATCGTAATTAAGGGTGACAGCGGTATCAGACATACGCACAAACTTATTAAGTTTGCACGTTCAAACCAAAGCTGTTGTATCAACTACAGACCTATCGTTAAAGAGGGCGAAAGAGTTAAGAGAAACGACATAATCGCCGACGGTCCTGCTATGGATAACGGTGAACTGGTAAGAATATTCTTATCGGTTTTATGACTTGGGAAGGTTATAACTACGAGGACGCTGTTCTTATCAGTGAAGAACTTTAAAAATGATGTGTCACATCAATTCACGTTGAAGAATATGAATGTGAAGCACGTGATACAAAACTTGGTCTGAAGAAATTACAAGAGATATTCCTAACGTATCGGAAGATACTCTAAAGGACCTTGACGAACAGGGTATTATCAGAATCGGTGCGGAAGTACACGCAGGTGATATTCTTGTCGGTAAAGTTACACCAAAGGGTGAAACAGAGCTTACGGCGGAAGAAAGACTTCTTCGCCATATTCGGTGAAAAGGCAAGAGAGGTAAGGGATACATCACTTCGTGTTCCACGGTGAACAGGGTATAATTATAGATGTTAAGAAGTTCACAAGAGAAAACGGCGATGAATTGTCACCGGGCGTAAATGAAGTTGTACGTTGTGTTATCGCTCAAAAGAAAGATTTCTGTCGGCGATAAGATGGCAGGCCGTCACGGTAATAAGGGTGTCGTTTCAAGTATTGCCGCAGGAAGATATGCCATTCCTTGAAGACGGTACACCACTACAAATCGTTCTTAACCCTTTGGGCGTGCCTTCTCGTATGAATATCGGTCAGGTGCTTGAAATGCACTTGGGCTACGCATACAGATGTCTAAGCTTAAAGACTCGTGAACAGCTTGAAAATACAATTATTGACGATAATTTCAGACAAAATATAATTGACGCTAAGTCAAAGGCAAGAGAAGGAAGATTTATTAAACTTGCAACTCCTGTATTTGACGGTGCACAGGACGAAGATATAAAACTTGCATTTAAAGAGGCAGGTTTAAGACCTGACTTTAAGTCAGTCGTATATGACGGACGTACGGGTGAAAAGTTTGATAACCCTGTTACAGTCGGTGTCATGTATTACTTGAAACTTCACCATCTTGTTGATGATAAGATTCACGCACGTTCAACAGGTCCTTACTCACTTGTTACTCAACAGCCTTTGGGCGGTAAAGCTCAGTTCGGTGGACAGCGTTTTGGTGAGATGGAGGTTTGGGCACTGGAAGCATACGGTGCATCCTACACACTGCAGGAAATCCTGACAGTTAAATCTGACGATATTGTCGGTCGTGTTAAGACATACGAGGCAATCGTTAAGGGTGAAAATATTCCTAAGTCAGGTATTCCTGAATCATTTAAGGTACTTGTTAAGGAACTTCAGTCACTTGCACTTGATATTAAGATTCTTAATCATAATATGGAAGAAATCGACCTTGACGCATCATTTGAAGATGAGGACGAAGGTGTTGTAAGCGAAGAACTTGTACAAACAATGGAGGACAAGGACGGAATTACAGATACTTTTGAAAAATGATCTTAATGATGCAAGTATGGTTTTGATGATTCAGACGAAAATGATTTCGGCGTTGATGATTCTGATGATATTGATTTCGGCGATGACGACGAAATATAATCATGACGTGAATAGACTATGGAGGTTTTAGATGTTAGAATTTAACAGCTTTGAGGCAATTAAAATCGGTTTAGCTTCTCCCGAGACAATACTAAGTTGGTCACACGGTGAAGTTTTAAAGCCTGAAACCATAAACTACCGTACTCTTTAAGCCTGAAAAGGACGGATTATTCTGTGAAAAGATTTTCGGTCCTACAAAGGATTGGGAGTGTCACTGTGGTAAATATAAGAAAATCAGATTTAAAGGAAAGGTCTGCGAACGCTGCGGAGTTGAAGTAACAAAAGCAAAAGTAAGACGTGAAAGAATGGGACATATTGCTCTTGCAACTCCTGTTTCTCATATTTGGTATTTCAAAGGTGTTCCGTCATCAATGGGACTTATCATTGACCTTTCTCCAAGACAGCTTGAAAAGGTACTTTTACTTTGCATCATATATTGTAACTGATCCGGGTACTTCAAACCTTATGCAAAATCAGATTCTTTCAGAGACTGAATATCGTGAGGCATATGAAAAGTATGGAGATAAGTTCAAAGCAGGTATGGGTGCAGAGGCTATCAAGACTTTGCTTGAAAGAATTGATCTTGAAGAACTTTCAAGAGAATTAAAGGAAGAGCTTGACGCTACACAAGGACAAAAGAAAGCAAAATTATTAAAAGACTTGAAATTGTAGAGGCATTCAGACTTTCGGGTAACAGACCTGAATGGATGATTATGACTGTTATTCCGGTTATTCCGCCGGATCTGCGTCCTATGGTACAGCTTGACGGCGGACGTTTTGCAACGTCTGACCTTAACGACCTTTACAGACGAGTTATAAACAGAAACAATCGTTTAAAAGACTTCTTGAACTTGGCGCCCTGATATTATTATCAGAAACGAAAACGTATGTTACAAGAGGCTGTTGACGCACTTATCAATAACGGTCGTCGCGGAAGAACTGTAACAGGACCGGGTAACAGACCGCTAAAATCACTTTCGGATATGCTTAAAGGTAAGCAGGGACGTTTCCGTCAAAACTGCTTGGTAAGCGTGTTGACTACTCAGGTCGTAGCGTTATCGTTGTAGGACCGGAACTGAAGATTTACCAGTGCGGTCTGCCGAAAGAAATGGCAATCGAGCTGTTTAAACCGTTCGTTATGAAAGAACTTGTATCTCGCGGACTTGCACATAATATAAAGAGTGCAAAGAGAATGGTTGAGAGAACAAAGCCGGAAGTTTGGGACGTTCTTGAGGACGTAATTAAGGAGCATCCTGTACTTCTAAACCGTGCGCCTACACTTCACAGACTTGGTATTCAAGCATTTGAGCCAAAACTTGTTGAAGGACGTGCTCTAAAACTTCATCCGCTTGTATGTACGGCTTATAACGCCGACTTCGACGGTGACCAGATGGCTATCCACGTTCCTCTTTCACCGGAGGCACAGGCCGAGGCACGTTTCTAATGCTTTCAGCAAATAACTTGCTTAAACCGCAGGACGGACACCCTGTAACTGTTCCTACACAGGATATGATTTTGGGTTCTTACTACCTGACAATTCAAAAGGAACATTATGACAGAATTATTGATACAATTCTTGATGATGAACCTAAAATCAATGTATTAATCGAAAGACTTTCTGATATGGAACAGGAAGAAAACGTTGTTATATACAATGAAGAAGAACCAATCAAGAGCTTTACTGATGTAAGAGAGGCTCTTAAATATATGAGAGAGTTGCCGGAAGTTGCAATGAATGAAACAGAAATTCACGCAAATCCTGTAACTTTGGTATTACCTAATAAATCACTTCAAATTTCACTAAAGAAATTAATAAGTGAGGCTAAGAAACTTGTAATAATAGAAGTATACTACATTTGATGAGGCACTTCTTGCTTATTATAACCACGAAGTAACTCTGCACGAAAAATTCTTGTTGAAGTTACAAAGAAGATTAACGGAGTAGAAAAGTCAAAACTTATCGGTACAACTGTCGGTAGAATTATATTCAATAATAATATTCCTCAGCATATCGGTTATATTGACAGATCAAATCCTGAAAATGAATTTGACCTTGAAATCGACTTTGTTGTAGGTAAGAAACAGCTTGGTAAAATTATTGATAAGTGTATCAGAGTTTGCGGTACTTCAGAAACAGCCGAAGTGCTTGATAAGATTAAGGCCACAGGTTATAAGTATTCTACAAGAGGTGCTATAACTGTTGCCGTATCAGATATCGAAGTTCCTGAAAGAAACAAGTTATCCTTGCTGACGCTGAAAAGCAAGTCGAAGGAATTATGCAAAAGTATCAGATGGGTCTTCTACAAATGAAGAACGTTATCAACAGACAATTAAAATTTGGGCAAAGGCTTCATCTGATGTCACAGACGCCATGATGGAACACCTTGGTGAGTTCAACCCAATCTTTATGATGGCTGACTCAGGTGCCCGTGGTAGCGTTAACCAAATTCGTCAGCTTGCAGCTATGCGTGGACTTATGGCGGATACACAGGGTAGAACAGTCGAAATCTCTATCCGTGCTAACTTCCGAGAAGGTCTTAACGTACTTGAATACTTCATTTCATCACACGGTGCGCGTAAAGGTCTTACAGATACAGCTCTTAGAACAGCCGACTCAGGTTACCCTTACTCGTCGTCTTGTTGACGTATCACAGGATGTTATCGTTCGTGAAATCGACTGCGGTACTGATGAAGGCGAATGGGTAACTGAAATCACTGACGGTAAAGAAAGTATCGAACCGCTATATGACCGTATCGTCGGCCGTACAGCTATGCAGGATGTTATTCACCCTGAAACAGGCGAAGTTCTTGCAAAGAACGGTGAACTTATAACAGACGTACAGGCTAATAATATTGTTAATGCCGGTATCGAAAAAGTATATATCAGAAGCGTACTTACTTGTAAGTCAAAATTGGTGTTTGTGCTAAATGTTACGGTACAAACCTTGCTACAGGTGAACTTGTTAATGTCGGTGAGGCAGTTGGTATTATTGCCGCACAGTCAATCGGTGAACCGGGTACACAGCCACAATGCGTACTTTCCACGCCGGCGGTGTTGCGTCAGGCAGCGATATTACATTATGGTCTCGTGTCGAGGAACTTTCGAGGCAAGACGTCCAAAGGGTCTTGCTATAATCTCAGAAATCGGCGGTACAATTACTGTAACAGAATCAAAGCGTAAGAGAGAAGTTACAGTTGCCAATGACCAGACAGGTGAAGCTAAGATTACACAATTCCATACGGTTCAAGTATTAAAGTTCATGACGGTGACGTTATTGAGGCGGGTGACGAACTTACAATGGGTTCTGTAAACCCTAATGATATTCTTCATATCAGAGGTCCTCATGCCGTTCAGGTTTATATCGCACGTGAAGTTCAGAGAACATACCGTATGCAGGGTGTTGACATCAACGATAAGCACGTCGAAGTTATCACACGTCAAATGTTGCGTAAGGTTAGAGTTGAAGAGGCAGGCGAAACTGATCTTCTTATCGGTTCACTTGTTGATAGGTTTGAACTTGAAGAGGCAAACGAGAGAGTTATGAAAAGGGCGGTACTGAATTTGCAACTGCATCTCCTGTACTTTTGGTATCACTAAGGCTTCTCTTGCAACCGAATCATTCTTTCAGCCGCATCATTCCAGGAAACAACAAAGGTTCTTACAGATGCAGCTATTAAGGGTAAGGTTGACCCACTTCTTGGTCTAAAGGAAAATGTTATTATCGGTAAGCCTATTCCTGCAGGTACAGGTATGAGTATGTATAAAGATATTAATATTACTATCGACGGCGAAGAAGTTGACAACGAAGAAATAGAATAAAATATTATGAACTGCTGTGAATTTTCACAGCAGTTCATTTTGTTTAAAAATTATATATAAAACTGATATAAATAGGCTGCTTTTGTGCAAAAGGAAGAATTAATCATTAAAATGATATAAATTTAACATATAGGCTTGTATATTTTATAAATTTGATGTAAAATATATATAAATGGGCATATACTATGCTCACTCAAAGATAAAAAATATATATATTTTAGGAGGAATTTGAGATGGCAGTTAAAGTAGCAATTAATGGATTTGGACGTATTGGACGTCTTGCATTCAGACAGATGTTCGGAGCAGAAGGATATGAAGTTGTAGCAATCAACGACCTTACAAGCCCAAAGATGCTTGCTCATCTACTAAAGTATGATTCAGCACAAGGTAAATATGCATTAGCTGATACAGTAGAAGCTGGTGAAGATTCAATCACAGTTGATGGAAAAGAAATCACAATCTACGCTTTCCTGATGCAAATAATTGTCCATGGGGCGACCTTGACGTAGACGTAGTTCTCGAGTGCACTGGATTCTACACATCCAAAGCCAAAGCTCAGGCTCATATCGATGCTGGAGCTAAAAAAGTTGTTATCTCTGCACCAGCTGGAAATGATTTTCCAACAATCGTTTACAATGTAAACCACGAAACACTAAAGAAGGGCGACAACATCATTTCAGCTGCTTCTTGTACAACAAACCGCTTGGTTCTATGGCAGACGCACTTAACAAGTACGCTCCAATTCAGTCAGGTATCATGCACAATTCACGCTTACACAGGCGACCAGATGACACTTGACGGTCCTCAAAGAAAGGGTGACCTAAGAAGATCAAGAGCTGCTGCTGTAAACATCGTTCCTAACTCAACAGGTGCTGCAAAGGCTATCGGTCTTGTTATTCCTGAACTAAACGGTAAGCTTATCGGCTCAGCTCAGAGAGTTCCAACTCCAACAGGTTCAACAACAATCCTTACAGCTGTTGTTAGGTGACGTGACGTTACAGTTGACGGTATCAACGCAGCAATGAAGGCAGCTTCCAACGAGTCCTTCGGCTACAACACAGATGAGATCGTTTCATCAGATATCGTTGGTATGAGATATGGTTCACTATTCGATTCAACACAAACAATGGTTGCTGAAATCGGTGACGGTCTTTACGAAGTACAAGTTGTTTCATGGTATGACAACGAAAACTCATACCATCACAGATGGTTAGAACAATTAAGTATTTCTCAGAAAATTGCTAATCACAATTTGAACTTTTAAACAACTGCCTTTATGGCAGTTGTTTTTATGCTTGAATTTTCTGCAAATTCGTAGCGGCGATCATTGACCGCCACTTTTGTCTTTTATATTGACACAAATTAAAATTTAATTTATACTATTGTTATAGTAAAAGAAAAAGGATAAGTATGAGATTGCCTGAAAAATTTGAGGACAGAATGAAAAAATGCTCGGAGATGAGTATGATGATTTTATAAAATCAATGGACGAAACTCAATATTTACGGAATACGCATAAATACATCAAAGTCGGTGCAAAAAGACGCAGTAATCAAAGAATTTGGTGAACTTCAGAATGTATCTTGTGCAGCGACGGATTTTATGCGGATAAGTCTAAAATTTCAGGTAATCACCCTTATCACCTTGCGGGACTTTTTATTTCAGGAGCCGTCCGCAATGTCAACCGTATCGGCTTTGAATATTGAAAGTGACGATTATGTATTTGATTTGTGCCGCACCCGGCGGTAAGGCTACTCAGGCAGGTGCTTTTATCAGCAAAAACGGATTGCTTGTAGCAAATGAAATTGTAAAAATCGTGCAAATATATTGTCTGACAATATAGACAGATTTGGTTTGACTAATGCAGTAGTCACAAATGAAACACCTCAAAAGCTGGCTGAAAAATATGGCATTTTGACAAGATTATAGTTGACGCACCGTGCAGCGGTGAGGAATGTTCAGAAAGAGCGCAGGCAGTGGACGAATGGAGTGTTGAACATACGGTTTCGTGCGGCGTAAGACAGAAACATATATTTGATTGTGCAATGAAAATGCTTAAAGGCGGCGGATATATGTGTATTCAACGTGCACATTTGCACCGGAGGAAAATGAGCAGGTGTGTGCGTATATGCTTGAAAATTATAATGTGGAACTTGTAGAACCGAATAATCTTGATATGCTGTCTCAAAGGCAGAGGGAGTGGTCAAATTCCGACTATGATATGAGCAAAACGCGAAGAATTTTTCCTCATAAAATAACGGTGAGGGACATTTTGTGGCACTGTTTCACAGTTTGGACAATTATAAGTGAAGTAAGTAAGCCTAAAAACAAGTATGACGGATGCCGAAAAGGTGTACAGACAATTTGAAAAAGAGTTTTTGAATACAGAACTTGACGGTGAATTTTGTCTGTTTGGAGAACAGCTTTACTTGAAACCGAAATGTATTGACGTTGATAAAATTAAGGTTGTCAGAAACGGTCTTAATCTCGGAATATATCGTAAAACAGATTTGAGCCGTCATATGCGTTGTGTTTGGCACTTAAAAAGAAGATTTTAAGAATACCGTTGATTTTGAATGTGACAGTGAAGAACTTAAAAAGTATCTTATGGGTAATACAGTCGAATGTGATAAAAAGGTTGGTGTGCCGTAACTGTAAACGGTTATCCGATAGGTTGGGGAAAGCGTCAAACGGAATACTGAAAAATCATTTTCCTAAATATTTGAGATTGAAAAGATAGGGAGAAAATTATGAATTTGTTTGAATCTGAACGTAAGGTTATGGATGTTTTGTGGCGTGAGGGCAGTATAACCGCAGGTGAAATTGCAAAATACTTAATATTGATATTGGCTGGAACAGAAACACTACATATACGGTGATAAATAAGTGCATAAAAAGGGTTATATATCGCGGGAGAGGATAAATTTCTTTGTACCCCTGTTATAACGAAAGATGAAGTAAAAACGATGAATTGGAAGAATTGATGAAAAATATTTTGATAATTCACCCGTAAAACTTTTACTTCTGTTGTAAATTTGGCAGATAAACAGGAACTAAAGAAAATGAAGATTATAAAAATACCGCTAATCTTTAGATATTAGCGGTATTTTAATTTTAGTCTTTTATTAATTGATAAAATTCATTACGCAATTCGTGGTCGGTGTCAAAAGACCGCGTATAGCACTTGTGCGTGTTTTAGCACCGCGAGCCTTTGATACCGCGAGCTGTCATACAGCTATGCTCACCCTCAACAACAACGATTACGTCCTCAGTATCGCAAACCTTTTGAATAACTTCGGCAATATCCGAGCAGATACGTTCTTGAAGCTGAAGTCTTTTGAAACCATATCGCATATGCGGGCAATCTTTGAAAGACCGATAACCTTGCCGTTCGGAATATATCCGACGTGGCAATGCATATTGTACATAAGTGCGGTGATGTTCACAGTGACTGAAAACTTCAATATCTTTTAACGATTACAAGGTCGTTTGAGTCAACCTCAAAGCACTT
>SCPP01001342.1_pt1 | contig 12633 bp, 27 predicted proteins | sample 6106811 | NCBI WGS metagenome assembly SCPP01 (sample SAMN10720449, study PRJNA508395) | human gut metagenome | isolation source: Participant 2 stool, 15 month | host: Homo sapiens | collected 2018
TAACATTCAATCGTCAACGGTATCATATTGTAATTTTTGACAATTCTTTTACTTCATCTACGGTTAAATTAAACATCAAATCCCCGCCTTTCTTATTTTTATTAAGGCGGCTTTTCTGTGAAAACAAAAAGCCTTTTCTTGTATTAGAAAAAGACATAGAAATATCAATATAAATTTATTCTCGTCTAATCTAATCTCATCTGTAGTTATTATATTACACATTTATTTTTGTCAATATGTCTTGATAATATTTATTTTGACGGTATAATTAAGGTAATATCAGTTTTAGTTAAACCACCCTCAGTCGGCAAAGCCGACTGAGGGGTGGCATTTGCGGTATTAAAATACAAAAGGAGCATATTATGGATAAATTCAGTTTAGACAGAGATTGGAAGTTCTACAACGGTGATTTTGAACTTCCGGAAACAAAACACATACAGAATGTTATATGGCAGCCAAAGCCGGCGGTGCAATCGGTGCGGCGTCACCGGATTTTGACAAAAGCGATTGGGAAACCGTAAACCTACCGCACGACTGGGCGGTATACAATGAATTTGAGAAAAATGGGGACCGTCGCAAGGATACAAAAACGCGGTAAAGCGTGGTATTCAAAGAGATTTCGTCTTGATGAAAGTGACAGAGATAAGCAAATTTTAATCGAATTTGAGGGTATTTCTTCCTATGCAACAGTTTATCTAAACGGCTCCGTTATCGGCAGAAATTTCTGCGGGTTACAATTCATTTTGTCGTTGATGCGACAGATATGGCACTTTACGGCGACCAAGTAAACGACCTTGTCGTGTTTGTTGACGCGACACAAATTGAAGGTTGGTGGTATGAGGGAGCAGGCATATACCGTCACGTCAATCTGTACAAAAAACAAGTTACATATCGCACATTGGGGTGTGTTTGTTCACCCTATAAGAAAACAGTTGACGTATGGGACGCGGCTACAGATACAACGATTGAAAATTCGTCTTATGAAAACAAAAATTTCAGATTAAAAACATATATACTCGACAAAGAAGATAATATTGTCGGCAAAGATGAAAGAATTCTCGGTTGCCGGCGGCAATAAAATCGAAGTCAATCAAAGTATTTTGACATACAGCCCGCTTTTATGGGACATTGATGCGCCTAACCTATACACAATGGTCAGTGAACTTTATGAAAACGACAGTCTTGTCGACAGTCAAAAATACATTTGGTTTCCGTACAATCGCTATTAACAAAGACAACGGCTTCTTCCTTAACGGCAGACGTTCCGCTGTACGGTACTTTGCAACCATCAAGACCACGCAGGTGTCGTGTTGCCGTTCCTGACAGCGTGAACGAATACAGAATTAAGCTTTTAAAAGAAATGGGTTCAATGCGTACCGTTGTGCTCACGGCAACCCTAATCCAGAAATACTCGATTATTAGACAAATACGGTATTCTTGTCATGGACGAAACCGTAACTTTAATTCAAGTGCCGACGGTATCAAGCAAGTGCAGGATATGGTTATGCGTGACCGAAATCACCCATCTGTCGTTATGTACTCGCTGTTTAACGAAGAACCGCTTCAAGGCACCCGACAGGCAGAAAGCTTGCCGAAAGACTTCAATGCGAAATAAAACTTGACGCCACCCGTTTTCTTGTGGGTGCTATGAATACAGGCCACAACCGACGGCGGTGCTTGCGATATTCTTGATATGACCGGTTTTAACTATATCACCCATACTTATGACGACTTCAGAGAAAAAGTACCCCGATATGCCGATGTTGGGCAGCGAAAAACGACAGTGCTTTTCAAACTCGCGGTGTTTACAAGACCGACCACAGCAAGAATATTATCGACTGTTACGACAGTGAAGCCGCTCCTTGGGGCAATACATATCGTGACGGTTTCAAGCAAGTCGATACTCGTCGCATATTATGGGACTTTTCATATGGACAGGCTTTGACTATCGCGGTGAGCCGACTCCGTTTGAATGGCCGTCAATCGGCACTCAATTTGGCATCATGGATACTTGCGGTTTCAAAAGACGCTTTTATCTTAACAAGCATTCTTTACAGATGAGCCGATGATTCACATTCTTCCCCACTGGAATTTTGCGGACGGTGAAGAAGTGCGTTATGACGCACACTAATTGCAGTGAGGCTGAACTTTTCTTAAACGGCAAATCGCTCGGCAAAGAACGTTGATAAGTACGATATGGCGGATTGGTTTGTTCCGTTTGAAAAGGTACTCTTTAAAATGGTCGGATATATTGACAGCAAAGAGGTTTGCAGTGACGAAGTTTCAACCGCAAATGCGGCAAAAAATCATTATCACTCCGCAAAATGAATTTGTATATGACAGTTGCGATGACGCAGTAATATTCAATATTTCAGTTGTTGACGAAAACGGTGTAAGTGTACCGACCGCCGATAATCTTATAAAATTCACTGCCGACGGCGGCGAAATAATCGGTGTCGGAAACGGCGATCCTACTTCCGACACGAAGCCGACACCTGTTTAACGGTTTGTGTCAAAGTAATAGTTAAGCAATCGGACGGTGCGGAAAATGTTACAGTTACTGCAGCGTCGGACGGACTTGAAAGTGCAACGGCTACCGTAAAATCAGTTGCAAACGAAAATAAAAAATATTTATTCCGTCAGTGAATGAAAAATATATGGCAAAATGGCGCTCAAGCGGTTGATTTATCAGAAACACGACCTGATCCGAATGTTAAAATTGAGGACCACGATATGAATACTTGGGGCATCGTGTCGGTTGGCAGCGGATACGACGATAAATTTAAAAACGTAACCGGATACGGGCTTTACAAAACTACCGTTAATATTAATGAAAACGATAATTTCATTGTGTTCAGAGAACTTACAGGCAATGAAGTTGAAGTTTTCGTAAACGGCGAGCAGAAATTCAAAGGCGATTGCCAATGGGGACGTAAAGTTGAAATAAATGTTTCTGACGTAAACGGTGATGCCGATATTGTGGTTATCGTAAACAGCACCAAAGCAGACGGTAACGGCGGTATTTCAAAACCTGTTGTTATTACAGATTAACAAAAGCAAGAGTGCCTTGCTTTTAAATCCGAATTTTCTTCGTACTTTATCGAACTTCTTAATATTTTTTCTCCTTGATCGGTTCATTGATTATTTTATCTATAATAATCGTATTAAACCAACGGTTAAACTCAAACCCACTGCTCAATTTTTCAGACTAATCTATAACCCATTTGCTCATAACCTACTGTTTTGCCGTTTAGTTCCGCAACAAGACGGTGAATTTCTCAACAGTCGGCAATTAACAGTCATATGGAGGTCTGTTCGACATAGTAACTGTAAATATCCAATAACGTGTTCGTACCATTAACATCAACAGCAACTCATATTGTTACTTCTGAATCCGTGCTGTGTTCCCTTATTACAAAATCATTTCCATAGTTGTTTTGAGGTTTCAGACCTTGTTTTTCATAGAATTTTGAGCCGATTCATTACAGCTCCAAACATTTAACGTCAAGTTATAACAGCCGATTTCCTTTGCATACTTCTGGACATAATCATAAATGACAGTACCAACGTGTTTATCTCATATTTTCATCAACGCACAAATCATCTATATACAAATTCTTCATATCTGTCAAAACGTTATCATCTTTACGGTCGGTTATCACGCAAAATGCTTAACCTATAACAACTCCGTCATCTTCTGCAACGAATATCGGACGGTTATCGTCTTTATGATTTCAACAAGCTCGTCATTTTTATACTTACGGCAATTCGCCTTGAACAAATCAGGTCTGCCATAGTGGTGTACCATAGCTACCTGCAATAACAATTCGTTTATTTTCTCAATATCTTTATTTCTGCTCTGCGTACCAACATAATTTTTCCTTCTACTTTCTATTAAATAAAGAGTGCATAGGCACTCTTTATAATTACAAAATCCCAATATGTGAAAACACTATCGTTGCAATATTAAAATACAAGAACAGCGAACAACAGTCCACTATTGTTGTTATAAGCGGTGTCGCCATAATCGCCGGGTCAAGTCGGCATTTTTTGCAAGCATAGGCAACATTGAACCTATAACCTTTGACAAAATAACTGTTGCGATAATTGACAATGCAATCGTCAGTGCAAGCATAAACGGATAATCGCATTTATGCTGATACATTATATAAATTCGCACACCGTTTACCACCGCCAATACCGAACTGACTATAATAGAAATTCTAAATTCCTTGAACACCACTTTAAAAGTCCGAAAAATGAATTTCATCAAGTGCAATACCTCTGATTATAAGAGTAGAACTTTGTGCGCCGCAGTTACCGCCGGTATCCATTATCATAGGCATAAACGAAACCAAAGCGGTACTGCCGCAAATGCGGCTTCGTACCTATTCGTTATAATCTGTGTAATCGTTGCACTTATCATAAGTATCAAAAGCCATACAATACGGCTTTTGCGTGTTTAAAATACCTGTTCTGAAATACGATTCCTCATTCGGTTGCAATAGCCGCCATTTTTGAGAAGTCCTCTGTATTTTCATCTTGAATGGCCCATAGCGTCGTCAAATGTAACGATACCGACAAGTCGATTATCCTTATCCACAACCGGTAACGCAAGAAAATCGTACTTTCTGAACATATGTCCGACAATTTCCTTATCTTCAAGCGTATCAACGCTTATAATATGCGTTTCCATAATATCGGCAATCTTATCGTCCTCATCAGCCATAAACAAATCCTTTACAGTGATTACACCGATAAGTTTTCTGTTTTCGGTCACATAACAAGTATAAATAGTTTCCTTATTCACACCGACTTTACGAATTTTTCAAAAGCTTCCGATACCGTCATATCCTTATGCAGACTGACATATTCTATTGTCATTATACTTCCGGCACTGTCCTTCGGATAACGCAGAATTTCATTAATCGCCTTACGCTCGCCTGTTGTTGAGTTTTTCAAAATTCTCGAAACAACGTTCGCCGGCATTTCTTCGATTATATCAACAGTATCATCAATAAAAGATTCATCAAGAATATCTCTGATTTCTTTATCGGAAAACATCTGTATAAGATGGCTCTGCATATCGCTTTTCATTTGCGCAAATGTTTCAGCCGCCAAATCCTTTGGCAAAGTCTGAACAAAATCATAAATTCAGTCTTTTCACCGAACACTTCACCGAACAGTTCGTCAAACAACACCGCAAGGTCTGCGGCATTCTCATCTTTCACAATATTTTTACTTCAAAAATTTTTCTCTTCAAAAGACGGTCTATTTTATTCAGCAAATCTTGCATTGGGGTACCCCTATCTTATATGAAATTTTCCCATTCTCATATTTATTTTACTGAAAGTTCTCAGGACGTTTATCACTGTAACCAAATGCGTAAAGAATAGCTTCAACAGTTCTTCTTGACGCTTCACCGTCACCGTAAGGGTTAGCAGCGTGTGCCATTTTATTATACGCATCTTCACTGTCAAGCAATTCCTTTGCAAGACGAACAATATCGTCCTTTTCAACACCTGCTATTTTAACCGTGCCTGCCGCAACAGCCTCAGGACGTTCTGTTTCTTTTCTAAGTACCAAAACAGGCTTTGCAAGTGCCGGTGCTTCTTCCTGTATTCCGCCGCTGTCTGTCATAACCATAAACGAACGTGACATAGCATTATGAAGTTCCTCAACGTCAAGAGGATCAATAAGATGTACTCTGTCCATATCGCCGAGAATACCGAACGCAGTTTCACGAACAGCCGGATTTAAGTGAACAGGATATACAAGTTCAACATCTTCATATTCCGTAACAATCTGCTTTAGCGCATTACAGATATTTTCAAGCGGTTTACCAAGATTTCGCGTCTGTGAGCAGTTACAATAATTACTCTCTTATTGTCAAAATCAAGGTTGTTAAGGCACTCATCCTTGAACTTATAATCATCACGGACAGTTGTTTTAAGTGCGTCAATAACCGTATTACCGGTTATATAAATAATATCGTCCGAAACATTTTCTTTAAGTAAATTCTTTCTGTTTTGCTCTGTCGGTGAGAAATTAAGATCGGCGATTCTGCCTGTAAGCTGTCTGTTCATTTCTTCAGGGAACGGAGAATATTTATCGTATGTTCTTAGACCTGCCTCAACGTGTCCGACCTTGACTTGATTATAAAAGCCGCAAGTGCCGCAACGAAACTTGTTGATGTGTCGCCGTGTACAAGCACAATATCAGGCTGTTCCTTTTAATAACTTCGTCAAGACCTTCCAAAACTCTTGTTGTTATTCCGATAAGACTCTGTCTTGTCTTCATAATATCAAGGTCATAATCAGGTGTTATGCCGAATATTTCAAGAACTTGGTCAAGCATTTGTCTGTGCTGTGCCGTTACACATACGATTGATTCAATATTGTCATATTTTTCAGTTCAAGTGCAAGCGGAGCCATTTTGATTGCCTCAGGTCTTGTACCGAAAACTGTCATAACCTTTAACTTTTTCACTTTTCTCTATCCTTTCCTACTTATCCTCATTACCTTTTTATCGGAAACTTCTTCAACGTCAATTTCATTATCATCAGTCAAATTTCTGTTATCCTGATGTTGATGTACATAACTGTTCTTTCCAAGCATACTTCCAATCAAAAGAAGTATAAGCACGCATATTACAAGCAACAATGCTCTGAGTACGCCGCTTTCAGCCAAAAGTACAGCCGTTATTCCAAGCACACCGCTTATTGCGTACAATATAAATACGGTTTGTTTCTGGGAAAATCCCATATCCACAAGTCTGTGGTGCAAGTGTCCTCTGTCCGCAGTCATCGGACTTTGTCCGCGCAATATACGTCTAATCATCGCAAACAATGCGTCAAACAACGGCAATCCTAAAATCAAAAGCGGTACTGCAAACGATATTACCGCATAACTCTTGAACACACCTTGTATAGACAATGTTGCAAGCATAAATCCCAAGAATGTCGAGCCTGTATCACCCATAAATATTTTGCTGGATTAAAGTTAAACGGCAAAATCCGAAACACGAACCCATAAGTGCAATACCCAAAATTGCAATCGAATATTCACCCACTCTTATCGATATAAATACAAGCGATATAGACATTATCGCCGACACGCCTGCCGCCAATCCGTCAAGACCGTCAATAAAGTTTACCGCATTTGTTATGAATACAATCCATATAACAGTAAGCGTTACCGAAAGCCATTCGGGAAGTACCCAATACGGATTGTCGCTTAGGAATTTGGGTTTGTGAACACATCGATTTTATATCGCCTGCAAACACAACCACAAGTGCAGCAATAATCTGAATTACGAATTTCAGCTTAGCGGGCAGATTTTGTAGTCGTCTATAACGCCCATGACGGCAATAATCGCCGCACCCGCGAGCGTTCCGTAAAGCTGCCGCGACGGCTGTGCAAAGCACAATGTCGCCACCGTAAATCCAAAATAATTGCCAAACCGCCTATTCGCGGTGTAGGTTTTTATGCATTCTTCTGTTGTCTTTCGGTATGTCTATTGCACCGATTTTAAAAGCAAATCGTCTTACCAAAGGAGTCGTTGCAAACGTAAATGCGAACGATACGATGAATGCAAATATCATAAATAAAACTTGTCGAGTTAACATATTACCCTCCATTACAGCACAAAGCCGACTTTCTTATACACCTTTTTCAATGTTCTCTGTGAAATTCTCTTTGCACTGTCAGCACCTCTTTGACATATATCCATAAGGTACTGCTTATCGGCAATAAGTTTATCATATTCATTTCTGATCGGGCGGATACATTCAACAACCGCCTCCGCAACGTCATTCTTAAAGTCACCGTAACCCTTACCGCTGTAATCCTTTACGATTGACTCAATATTCCTGCCTGTTACGGCTGACATAATGCTCAAAAGGTTGTTAATTCCGGCTTTGTCGGATCGTTTTCACGATATTCAATAACACCCTCACTGTCCGTTACCGCACTCTTTATCTTCTTGGCGATAACATTCATATCGTCCATCATTGAAATATATCCCTTAGGGTTAGGATCTGACTTTGACATCTTCTTTTCAGGCTCTTGCAAGCTCATTATCTTTGCACCCGACTTTGAAAGCATGCCTTCAGAATTTTGAATACATCACCGTAAAGCGAGTTAAATCTCTGTGCAATGTCACGGCAAATTTCAATATGCTGCATTTGATCCTACCTACAGGCACATAGTCTGTTTGGTAAAGCAAAATATCTGCCGCCATAAGTACAGGATATGTAAACAATCCCGCATTGATGTTTTCGGCATGACGTGCAGACTTATCCTTAAACTGCGTCATTCTCTGCAATTCACCCATATATGTAACAGTTAAGTACCCAGCCAAGCTCTGCGTGTGCTGGTTATGCGACTGAATAAACAAAATTGTTTCTTCCGGATTAATTCCGCAAGCGATGTACAAAGCAAGCACTTCAAGAGTTCTTCTTCTTATATCAGCAGGAGTTTGACGGACTGTAATTGTATGCAAGTCCATCATTGAGTATATACAGTTATAATCTTTCTGTATGTCAACCCAATTTTTATTGCTCCCAAATAGTTTCCGAGTGTAAGATTTCCCGACGGTTGCACGCCTGAAAATATGATTTTCTTATCTTCCATTATTATCTTCCTTTCACAGATTAAAGCATTTCTGTCAAGACTCTCCCAAACGTCTTACACCTTCTTCTATATTTTCAATAGTAGCTGATGAATAGTTAAGTCTGAACATATTTGACGGAGCATATATATCCGTTGCAAAATTTGAACCGGGTACGATAGCGACTTTCTTTCAAGGCACTTATCGACAATCGGTGTAATATCTTCGATAGTAGGGCATTCGCACCATAGGAATATACCGCCCTCAGGCACTACCCACTTAACTTTACCCTGTGGAAATATTTTTCCATTGCACTGACCATTGCGGCACATTTCTTTCCGTAAAGCTCTCTGTTCTTTGCAATGTACTTATCTATATCATACTTCTTCATAAATTCCACACACATAAGCTGTGTAATCATCGGTGTATGTACGTCATTGACCTGCTTTAGCATTTCAATCTTTTCCGCAAGCGGTGCAGGTGCTACAATGTAGCCAAGACGCATACCCGGTGAAAGAATTTTGAGAATGAGCCTGCATAAACAACTCTGTCCTCTGTATCAAGCGACTTGATTGTCGGCACGTCCTCACCTGCAAAACGTAAGTCACCGTAAGGATTGTCCTCAAGGATTAGCACGTCATACTTTGATGCGATTTCAAGCATACGCTTTCTCAAGCGACATTGTACAGCCTGTCGGATTTTGAATGTAGGAATTGTGTAAATCATCTTTACACCGTCCGTATTCTTCAGAGTTTCTTCAAGCTCGTCCATATTCATACCGTCAGCCTCAACAGTAACGCCGACAAGTTCAGCCTCATATGTTCTGAACGCATTAAGACTTCCTATAAAGCTTGACTTTCAACGATAACCTTGTCACCCTTATTTAATACAGCCTTTGCAGTAAGGTCGATACCTTGATTTGCACCTGTCATAATAAGAATTTCATCATTTTCACCGACTGAATTAACTTTTCCGCACGCTTTCTTGCACAGTCTTTCATTTTCGGATAGCCGTCTGTTGTACCGTACTGCAAAGCAAGAGTAGGGTTTGTCATAAGAATTTTACCCGCAATTTTGAAAGTTCGTCACCCGAACAATTCAGACGCAGGGTTTCCTCCTGCAAGTGAGATAATCTCAGGATCAGCCATACGCTTGAACATTTCACGAATGGCGCTGCCTTTCATCGTCTTAACTCTGTCAGCCATAAATTTTGTATATTCCATTTTCAAAACTTCTTTCTATTTATTAATTTTCTTCCATGAATCTTTTAATGCAACAGTTCTGTTGAAAACAGGCTTTTCAGGTGTTGAATCTTTATCAACGCAGAAATATCCCAATCTAAGGAATTGGAACTTATCTCCTACACTTAAATTTGTCAAATTGCTTTCAAGTTTTGCATTTTAAGAACTATCATAGAATCTTTGTTAAGATTGTCTGTAAAGTCATTTACGCCTGTTTCGTCAGACGGATTTTCAACCGTAAACAATCTGTCGTAAAGACGTACTTCCGCGTCTATTGCGTGTGCGGCACTTACAAAGTGAATTGTACCCTTTACCTTACGTCCGTCAGGTGAGTCACCGCCGCGGGTTTCGGATCGTATGTGCAGTGTACAGCAATAATATTGCCGTTCTCGTCCTTTTCACAGCTTGTGCAAGTAACGTAATACGCACTTTTAGTCTTACTTCTGCCGGGTGAAAGTCTGAAATACTTCTTCGGAGCGTCCTCCATAAAGTCGTCTTCTTCTATATAAAGTTCACGCGAAAATTCTACTGTTCTCTTACCCATTTCAGGATTTTCAGGATTAACTTCAACTTCAATCTGTTCAACCTTATCTTCAGGATAATTGTCGATTATAAGTTTAATCGGTCTTAAAACCGCCATTGCTCTCGGTGCTTTCTTATTCAAATCTTCTCTTATACAAGCCTCAAGCAAAGCAAAGTCAACAACGCTGTTTGCTTTTGAAACACCGATTCTTTCGCAGAAATCACGAATAGCCTCAGGTGTGTAACCGCGTCTGCGCATACCGCATAGTGTTGACATTCTCGGATCGTCCCAACCCGACACAATATTTTCACGAACAAGTTTCAGACAACGTCTTTTACTTGTAAGCGTATAGTTAAGATTCATTCTTGCGAACTCAATCTGTCTTGAAGGGCTTTCATAGCCGACTTCTTTTAATACCCAATCATAAAGCGGTCTGTGATCCTCAAATTCAAGTGAACAAAGCGAATGAGTAACACCCTCAACAGTATCTGAAATAGGATGTGCAAAGTCATACATAGGATAAACTACCCACTTATCACCTGTTCTGTGATGATGTGCACGAAGTATTCTGTAAATAATCGGGTCACGCATATTTAGGTTAGGTGACGCCATATCGATTTTTGCTCTTAGTACCTTTGCACCGTCCGCAAATTCACCATTTGTCATTCTCTCGAACAAATCAAAGTTTTCTTCAATCGTTCTTTCTCTGTACGGACTGTTCTACCTGGAGTTTTAAGAGAATTCCTCTGTACTCTTATTTCTTCCGGTGACAAATCGTCAACATATGCCTTACCCTTTTGATAAGTTTTACAGCCGCCGCATAAATATCGTCAAAATAATCAGACGCATAAAGCACCTTGTCCCACTTAAAACCAGCCACTTTATATCCTCCATTATTGCGTCAACGTATTCTGTATCTTCCTTTGTAGGGTTAGTATCGTCAAGACGCAAGTTACATTTTCCGTTATACTTTTCAGCCATACCGAAATCTATGCTTATAGCCTTTGCGTGTCCGATATGAAGATAACCGTTAGGTTCGGAGGAAAACGCGTTTGTACATGGTCGTACACTTTTTCCTCAAGGTCTTTGTCTATTGCTTCTTCAATAAAATTTCTGCTGAATATTTCTTCCATATATCTTTATCCCCTTAAACTTTCTATTGCTTCGTCAAATCTTCATCACTTCGTCCTTACCAAGCACTTGAAGTATTTCGTAAAGGTCCGAGTATTTCTTCTGCCTGTTGCCGCAACACGAATAACGCCTGCGACATCACCGACATGTCCCTTATATGAATCAGGGTCTTTTTATAAACCTTAGGTGCTTTAGCATAACCTATTGTTTCCGCCATATCTCTTACCTGGAACCAATCGTCGCTGCTGACGTTTTCGTCGTAAATCTGCTTGTAAAGTTCAAGTATTTCTATCATATCATCATTTGAAAGATTATCCGGAAAATCAAATTTTCTGTCCCAAAGCTCCGAATAGAAATACGAAACGTAATTTTCAACGTCTGTCCAAGCCGAAATATCTTTACGCGGTTTTGCGTTTCCACGCTCTATCGCAAATATTGCCTTTGCATATTCTTCGTCATCAACAAGAAGTTTGTATAGTTTCTATTGTTTTCCTTTGCCCAATCAGTAACCATTTCATAAACTTCTTCCGCACTCAAACGGCAAATATAGTTTTGCTTACGTCCGCAAAGCTTAACCATATCGAAAAGTGCGCCTGCTTTACTCATTTTCGAGAACGAAACTTAAAGTTGTCTATATCCTCATTAGATTTGCAAGACGCCAATCTTCATAATTTGAATTGGCAAGCGTCATTAAGTATTCCCAAATTGCGCCTTTCGGATAACCGACCTCACTGTAATAGCTTACGCCGCCTCAGGGTCTTTCTCTTTGAAATACGCTACCGCCGTTTTCCTTTCATAATAGGCGAAATGTGCGCATACTTAGGCGGTTTTAAACCGCATAGCCAGAACAACTGCAAATGTATCGGCACTGATGAAATCCATTCGTCACCACGAATAACGTGAGTTGTACGCATTAAATGGTCGTCAACAACGTGAGCAAAGTGGTATGTAGGAGTTCCGTCCTTTTCAAAGTACAACGTCAAGAATATTTTCAGGCATTTCACTTTCGCCCTTGATAACATCCTTAAACTTAATTCTCTTGTCTTCCTTACCCGGTGACTTCAATCTTACAACGTATTCATCGCCGTTTTCTTCTCTTTTGTGCCTCTTCAACAGTGATGTCGCGATA
>SCPP01000471.1_pt1 | contig 12592 bp, 19 predicted proteins | sample 6106811 | NCBI WGS metagenome assembly SCPP01 (sample SAMN10720449, study PRJNA508395) | human gut metagenome | isolation source: Participant 2 stool, 15 month | host: Homo sapiens | collected 2018
GACCAGTTTTCAGAGTTGCAATCTTATAGGCAGGTGTTCCGCTCTCGATCAGATCTCCTGATTTATGAAGGTTTTCGTATAGGCAGACCGGTCAAAGATGCCGACTCCACTTCCTCAGGCTTAAGACTTTCATAGGAATCAAAGCCATAGGATACCACACCTGACTGAGGCGATACCACCTGTTCAAAGACAATGCCGGATTCCTGGCAATCTGATCCAGCTGATCCAGAGCACTGAAGCTGGAATACTCCATCACTGCCGCTTCCAGGGTATAACGGGCATCATAAATCGCCCCGAAATCCTCGTCCGAACGGCTGGTAACAAAGGAGGACAGCTGTTTTTTTAAATCAGCCAGGTTTTCATCACTGAGCGTCTGATTCTCAACCCATGCTCCTTTAAAGGGAATCTAGGCGGCCGGTTTCGTCCAGAGAATAAACCCTGGAACCTACGGAGGCACGTTTGCCTTCCCGTAGGTAATAGTTGATATACCCGCTGTTATCCGCATTATAGACTTGTTCTTCTCTCAGGATCAGTCCTGTGTAGGGACGGTCATTTACAATACCGCCTTCTGCCACCTCATAAAACTGGATTTTTTCATGTCCCATATAGATAAAAATATTGATCAGAAGATACAGAAAGATAACACCGAATATAAGCTTGCCGATATCATTGCGTGGCCGCCGGTAAGGAATGATCTTTCTGTTTTTTCTGTGCTTTTTACTGGCCATGAATAACGGCTCTCCTTTTAAAGTCTTGTTTCGTAAAGCTGCCCTCCGCACCAGGCGTACTTCAAAACCTCGTGCGGCAGGCAGCCTAAGTTCTGTCTGCTATTTTATCACAGAATATGTATCATTACAATGAAATAATCACATCACCCTTTGCATTCTCCGGAAGCTCATCCGCGTCCATGGAAATGCTTAATACGAAAGTAACATGATATTTGTCACTGAGTTTTTTCAATGTCTCGTAGGTCTCGGAAATGTCCGCTCCCTCTAAGCACGCCAGCTTTAAGAAGCTGTCAAGATACATAGTCTCAAGATCATGATCCTGAAAAGAATGCCACAGATAAATCCTAAAAATCCTTCGCTGTGTGTGATCGGAAATTCGTTCACATTGATAAGACGGATCCGGTTGTTCAGCTCATACATATGCTGAGCGCTCTTATCCAGATATACAACGGTGCCGCTGGCTCCCTTGATTGCTGCATTGGCCATGTCTAACAGATGTTTTGTCTTGCCTTTACCTTTTTCCTGCAATAATCTGAACCATACCTATCTCCTCCTTGAGTTATATATGTTGTATAAAAAATCAATTAAGATTACCTTGATTATAGTACAAATTCATGCGGAACGCAATCACTATTGACGATTTTAGAAATTATATTTGTCATATTATCATAAAGATGGGCGCGGCTGTCCGATTTCAGCACAACAGATATAAAATTTCCTTCCGAGGCATCATCCTTTGATGCAATAATTAAGCAATAGCCGGCTGCTTTTGTGGTACCCGTCTTTCCGCCTAACACGGTAACTCCCTCCGGCGTATCCGTTCCCCTGTGATAAACTGGTTGCTGCATTTCCAGGTTCTGGATACACTCTCTCCGGCCCCATTAATGTAATCTGCCGTGTACGCCTTCGCCTCAATAATCTCCCGAATGGGGGTATTTGAAGGCCTCGTTGAATATCAGATAGAGATCATAGGCTGTGGTATAATGATCCTCATCATGAAGTCCGTGCGGATTTACAAAATGGCTGTCCACTGCGCCCAGACGTTTCACTTCCTCATTCATCCGGTCTGCAAATGCCTCTATACTGCCATCCATATGAACCGCAATGGCTGCACCCGCATCGTTTCCAGACGGAAGCATAAGACCATAGAAGCTGCTCCAGCGTAAGGGTATCACCCGGCTGCCACAGAGTGTAGCGCTTGACTCTGTAATTACCGCTTCATCCGTAACCTTTACCTGATCCTCCAGATTGCCGTATTTGATCGCCACCAGAGCAGTCATTACCTTTGTAATACTGGCCGGATACATGGTCTCAAAGGCATCCTTGCTGTAAAGCGTCTGATGGCCGTTCAGATCAAAAGCGCTCCCGCCTCAGAGGTGAAAATTCGGATCAAAGACACTCTCATCGGATACAACGCAGAGATCTGAGGCGAAACCTTCCATGACTTCTTCCTCTGAACCTGCCAAGGCAATCGCCGGAAGGCGCTCTTTCAGAGAATACGCATCAGAAAAGCCGCCAAAGCAGCCTCCCAGACACAAAGAAGCAGCCAATATGAGGGCATTCCAAGCTCTGACATACCCCTTCATTATCTGTCAACCTCTCTCCATTCCATATCACCTCTGTCAAGAGCCTTGATCAAAAGCTCCGCAGTCGCCAGATTGGTAGCCAGCGGAATGTTGTAGGTGTCGCAGAGACGGACTACATCATTTACGTCCGGCTCATGTGACTTGGGCATCAGGGGATCCCTCAAAAATAACCAGATCCATATCGTTATGCTCAATCTGAGCCGCCATCTGCTGAATCCCGCCCAGATGACCAGCCAAATGTTTGTGGATATTAAGATTTGCAACCTCTTCTATGAGTCTTCCGGTTGTTCCGGTGGCATACAGAGAATGCTTGCTTAAAATCCCTCTGTATGCGATGCAGAAATTCTGCATCAGTTTTTTCTTTGCATCATGTGCAATTAAGCCAATTGTCATATTCAGACCCCTCCTTAGGAATTAGTAGTGTCGTGGTACCCGCTGCAGTCCTACATTGAGCACAAGCCCCATACCAATAAAAATACTGATCAGCGAACTGCTTCCAAAACTGATAAACGGAAGCGGAAGGAAAAATACCTGTAGCAACTGCGATATTGGCAAAACTCTGAAATGCAATGAGCGTAGCCATACCGGTACATAACAGCCTGCCGGCCATATCTTTTGCCCTGGCTGCCATCATAAGACATTCATATACAATCAGTAAAAACAGCAAAATCACGATGGCGCAGCCGATAAAACCAAGCTCCTCACCGATAACGGCAAAGATAAAATCAGTCTGCTCCTCCGAAAGAAATTACCGTTTTACAGATGCAATCGTAGTGTTGTAAAGCCCCTTTCCATGCAGCTGACCGGAACCGATCGCGATAATGGAGTTATTCTGCTGATAACGTGCCTCTCCATACTGCTCTGGGTAAAACCAGGCTAAGATACGTCCCGCCTGGTATTCTTTAATAAACGGGATCATACCATGAAGAAGAAGGTACACGCCTGTCGCAATCATAGGGATGACAACTGCCAGTGTCCCCACGATCCAGCGGTAGCTGATGCCGCTGGCGAACACAATCCCCAACACGATCACCACAGTAACGAGACAGGTAGAAAGGTTTGGCTGTTCAAATATAAGCATGGCCGGAACGGCAAAAAGCGCTGCCGCCAGTACCACGGTAGAAACCTTGTCTACCTTCTCCTGATATTTCATAAAATACCAGGAGAAGGTGATGATAAGGCCAATCTTTACAAATTCCGAGGGCTGGAGCTGTCCCAAAACAGGAACCTCGATCCAGCGTTTTGCATTATTGACGGATCTGCCCCAAAACAGCACGGCCAGAAGGCTTCCGATGCAGATCAGATAAATGACCGTGCTGAAATTCAGTATCTTATGGTAATCTACCAGTGAAGACAAACAGCAATAGCCATGCCAGCCAGTATGCCAAACATCTGTTTTGTCACTGCTTCCGAATCCATATTGGTGGCACTGCGCACGACCAGTATGCCAATGACGCTTAAAGCTGTCATATAGGCAAGAAGCCGGAAGCTGTAATTTCTGAAATCATAATCAAAAAGCATATCAGTAAAGCCCCTTATTGGAAATGGAGCGTATGGGTATATCTGCCTGGAGCACCGGCAGCCCCGGCAGGAGGCGGAACCGTCTGTGTCCATCAAAAGGCGGACATTGTCCTTTTCTATCTCCATGTATTTGGAAATGACACGGATCATGTCATTTTGATCAGCCTTATGAGTTCCGGCGAACAGCCTGCCTTATCTGCCACAAGGGAAGCTTCAGCCGGAATTTGGCCGTATCTTTGGAACGTCTGGTCTTCACGTTGTTTCACCCCTCCTATGCCCGCTTCAGCACCCGGGCCAGCCTTACAAGAAAGCCTCTGGCCTCGCCGGGGGATTCGATGGGGATATTCTGCCCTAAGAGCCTGCGGCATACATTCAGGTAAGCCTGTCCGGCGGCGGACCCTATTCCTACCAAGGGTTCTCCCTGATTGGTGGAGACTACGATGTTTTCATCATCCGGAATAGCGCCAAGGATATCTACGGCTAAAATATCCCGTACATCTTCTAAAGACATCATGTCTCCCCGGCGTACCATATCCGCCCGGATCCGGTTGACTACCAGCCCGATTTCAGTAATGCCCGCGTGTTCCAGCAGGCCGATGATCCGGTCTGCATCGCGAATGGCTGAAACTTCGGGAGTGGTCACCACCAGAGCCCGTCCCGCTCCTGCAATGGCATTGTAAAAGCCCTGCTCAATCCCTGCGGGACAGTCCAGAAGGATATAATCAAACTCCTCCTTCAGGTCTTCTGTCAGCTTAACCATCTGCTCCGGATTTACCGAGGATTTGTCCCTTGTCTGGGCCGCGGGCAGAAGGTAAAGGCTTGATATCTTTGTCTCTTATCAGGGCCTGCTTCATACGGCAGTTTCCTTCTACCACGTCTACAAGATTGTAGACAATGCGGTTTTCAAGACCCATCACCACGTCCAGGTTGCGCAGACCGATATCGGTATCAACCAATACCACTCTCTTTCCCAGAACGGCCAGTCCTGTTCCCACATTGGCAGAAGTAGTCGTCTTGCCTACCCGCCTTTTCCAGAAGTAATCACAATGACTTCACTCATATAGACCTCCTGAAAAAATGAACTTTACCCATCTATTGTACATTAAATTTTGTGAATTTACCAGTATTTTTTTCCATTCAAGAAAAATTTAATACAGTTCGGCAAAATTTTACATATATCAGCCCATATCCCCAAAAATGGATCGTCCTTTTACAGGCCGGAACGCTATTTCACCGTCCCTGATACAGGCGATTATGGCTCCTCGGCCGAACCGGCGGTGTTTTTCATTTGTTGGAATCGGACAGTTTCCGATACGAAGCTGAAAAGGCATCATGGAAAGGCCATAACTACTGCCTGAGCATTTCCGGAAACACCTGCCGTCACAGAACCCTTTAGCTCGCCCAAGACGATCACATTTCCTTTGCCGTGATCCTGGCCCCATGCTCCACATCTCCGATCACTATAATGCTGGACTCTGATTCCAGGGTATCTCCCCTGCGGAGTGTTCCACGGTAAAACTGTCCGGTCTGGGCACTCAGCTCCATAAGCTTTTCATTCAGAGCTTTTTCGCAGCGTTCGATCCGCTGGGCATCCGTATCCAGAAGACAGAGCACATCAATCTGTGAATTTTCCGTAATAGTATTTACCACAGCCATCTCCTCTTCAGGTGTAAGCCTGCGCCCTTCCAGTGTAAGAGTCATCTGAACTGCCCCAGAAACGGGCGCTGTCTTTAAATTTTTGCAATAGCGGCAAAGCTCCTCAAAGGGAGATTTGGATCCAGCAGCACAGTCATGCCTGCCCGGCTGCTTTTAATGACGATCCCGTTTTGCATATGATCACCTTCCTCCTGTATGATATCATTCTTCAACGGAGCTGTTTGATGTGCTTAAGGCTCCTGAGCCCACAATTTCTTCAAAGCTCGTATAGCCGTAATAGTATTCATAGATCTGTTTTCCAAGAGAAGCCGCATTGGTTCCCGCATAGCCATATGGGATATTGACCGTTACCGCGATCTCCGGATTGGAATAAGGAGCAAAGGAAACGAAAAATGCATGGTTGGACCGGCTCCGATCCTCCTGTGCCGTACCTGTCTTTCCTGCCACTTCTACATGGGAGCCTGCGAATACGCTTTTGCAGATCCCTCTGTAACCACCCGGCGGATACCGGACTGGACAGCATCCCAGGTAGAAGTCTTTGCTTCAATCTGTGAACTGGTTTCAGGGTATAATCTTCAATCAGATTTCCGTCTGAATCCGTAAGCTTGTCCAGGAGGCTCAGTTCAAAGACCGTACCGCGATTTGCCACAGCGGAAATGTAGCGGGAAGCTGCACGTTACTGTAGGAGTTGGTTCCCTGTCCCATAGCTGAACGCTCCGGATCCTCTGTGGTCAGATGAGGCTCTGTTTCAGGAAGTTCAATACCTGATGTGTGATCCAGACCGAACATGGATGCATATTTGCGGATTGCCTCAAGTCCCTTTTCGAAGAATAGGTTCCATCCTCTGTAAAGGCTTAAACGGTGTCCAAGCTCTGCAAAGACCACATTACAGGAATTTTGGATTCCGGTCACAATATCCTCTACTCCGTGACGTCCCGGGAATACCCAGCAGTTAATAGGCGGGCTGGACAGATCATAGGAGCCTGTACACTCAATGGTATCGGTAAGAGATATCACGCCCTCCTCAGAGCTGCCACGGCAGTAATCGGCTTAAAGTTGAGCCCGGCGCCTGATGGCCTGAGTTGCATTATTATACAGAGGATTGGACATATCGTTCTGGAGTTTCGCAAAATACGCCGCATCCACACTGCCTGACATCTTGTTATTATCATAGCTTGGGTAAGAAACGAGGGCTAACACCTCTCCGGTGCGCACATCAGTCACAACCGCTCCGGCTGTACAGGGATCTAAGGCCAGCTGCGCTGGAGTCAGCTCCAGATTGGAAATTTTCTTTTTAATAAAGTTGTAGGCATATACACTGTCTCCTCCGGCTAAAGCCGCCTGTGCTCCGGGATCCGGCTCCAGTACGCCCTGGTCAAAGAGGGCCAGACAGAGTTCGCTGCCTCTGATCACCTCGTTATTGATCAGATAGCGGAACATACGCTTAGTAAATTTCCCATCTTCCTCCAGATGAACACAAATGTAGTCAACCAGCTGTGCAAAGCTGTCATCCGCATTGGAATACTTGTTCTCCGAGTCCAGCTTTGTAGTGTCGATCCAGTTGCCGGATATACCGCTGTAGATATAATCCCTGAGGCTGATGGTTCCTTCTTTCCAGGAAAGATACTCCTCTGAACTGGTATCAATCTTATCACGCTTGATGATTCCTGTTTCTTCGGAAGCCAGAAAACTGTAGATATAATTCATATAGCTTTTCATATCCTCCGGAAGATCATTCATCGCTCTGGCATGAGGACTTAAAAGCTCATTCTTTATATCTGTCAAAATCTGTGTTTTGGATGAGGTATAGGTGCTGTAAATCTTATTTTCCACAGAAGAGGCATCCGGCTCAGCCATAGCCTCCAGAGAAAGCACATTGTTATTGATCAACTGATAATACGCATTCTTAACAGGAATCGGCTTTTTAGATCCGTCCTTTACTGTGGCAGGATCTACATCCTCGTTTACAAGGAATTTGGTGATAATTCCTGCCAGCTGCTGCTCCATCAGCTTATAGGTGGCAATCTGAAGATCCCGGTCGATGGTCAGATACACATCATTTCCAGCCTTGGCGTCCTGCTGCTCAATGACCTCCCTTGGCCGTCCCATATTATCCACATACATTTTGGTATAGCCCTTTTCGCCCTGAAGATCCAGTTCCATATACTGCTCAATGCCGATTCGGCCAACCACATCATTGAGGTTGTATTTTTCATCCTCCTCGGTGAGATTTTTACCCTTTTTATTTTCTTCCTCTCTCCACTGCTCATTCAGTCGGTCTACCTGTTCTTCCTGAACCTTTCCCGTATATCCGATAATGGGGAGAAATACAGGCTGTCATTGTATACACGGATATAGCTTTCTTCTACAGAAACACCCTTTAGATCAGCCGCATTTTCATGGATCTCTGTCATGGTCTCCCGGCTTACATTGGTGGCTACGGTAGTGCTCTCGTATTTCTGGTACTCCGTAGCTTCATGGTATAGATGATATTGATCATAGAGCCGTCTGATCCGTAAGCTCTAAGGGATTGCCTTCTTCATCCTTCATATCGTTTAAGTTATAGCCGTCACGGCCGGAACTTTTTTTCAGCTCAAAGGCTTCTCTTGCTGTAATGTCCGAAGGATAACGGCCGCTGGCATCATCCAGCTTTTCGGAGCTGATTCCATAAAAATTAAGCAGAAAACGCTTGTGAAGCCTTAGAGGTGGTGGTGAAATACATCTCTCCCTGCTCGTTTATGGCAATCTCCAGCTTTCCTTCTACCTTTCTCCTCTTCGCTCCAAAATTGTCACCAGGCGGTAGATCATGGCATTTCGATCTGCAGGCCTTGGATAATCGCCTAGATCCTGGATCGTAACCGAATAAGCCAGTTCATTATAGGCAAGAAGCTTTCCATTGCGGTCATAGATATTGCCTCTCGTTCCCGGCGCAGTAACCATTTTTTCCGTTCGCTGCATATAGGACTGCTGATATTCATCTCCGTGGATAATCTGCAGGTTAAACAGCTTTCAATGAGCCCTGCGTACATCAGAGTGAAAATCACTGCCAAAGCAAATAGACGGGAGGAAAAAGCTTTTAAAATTCCTTTACAACTTCTTTCAGTTCATCAAACAATGGTGGTATCTCTCCTTTTTCCTATGTCCTCTACCCGCCGGCTGGCAGACAGGAACAGACGATATATGAGAAGGGTGGTAACGGCTGTAAAAATAATCTCCGGAAGCATGATCTTCGTAAAATAATAGGGAAGATCCTAATCGTCCGCGGATCAGGAAACGGAATATATAAATATACATGCAGTACCACAGACCGTTTGCCACACTCAGGATTAAAGGCAGGGTAATGTAGTCTTCATAATAATACCGGGTAAAGATTCCGTTAAAATAACCGATATAAATATAGATCAGGGTATAAAAACCAAATGAGCCGCTGTAGAATAGATCCAGCAAAAGCCCCGAAATCACGCCGTAGAACATCCCTGCGTTTTTCCATGGATAAAACCAAAGGAAAAGGTTAAGATCAGCAGCAGATTGGGCGTTGCCGCCAGAAGGGAAGCAGGGGAATACACAGTTCTGGACGGTAAATGCAAGGATAATAAAGCCGATGTTGATCGCAATCTGTTTCACCTTTGCGCTGGTCACTGTTTCTCCACCTCTTCTCATCTTTCAGATCGGTCAGGATCAGAACCTCCTGGAGGTTATCGAAATTGGCTGCGGGAATCAGATAACCGGACTGGGTCAGATGATCCGGATCAATGGTAACGTCCACCGCATATCCGATCAGAATGCCAGGAAGAAACTTCGTACTGATATTGGAAGTGATGATCTGATCCCCATCCTTTAACACAGCATCCTTGGAAAAATCGGTCAGCTTTAAACGTCCCTGCTCATAGAGGGTTAAATCTCCCGCCACAATACAGTTATAGGAGGAATCCACAGACATGGCGCCTACACGGCTGGAATCGTCAATAATTGAACGCACGGTTGCATAATTGGCTCCTACGTCTGTAACGATTCCTACAAGGCCTCCGTCTGCCACTACATTCATATCCACAGCCACTCCATCGGAAGATCCCTTATTGATCCGAAAAACCTGAAACCATTTTTCAGAGTCCCTTGCAATCACCCGGGCGCCGATTTTATTATACTGCATGTATTCCTGATCTAGCTCATATAGCTGGCGCAGTCGGTTTAACTCGAACTGCTGGGCCTGGAGCCGGTTATTTTCCTCGGTCAGCCGATCCACCTGGATCTTTAAACGGTCATTTTCGTCCAGAGCCGTCTTTAAACGTGAAATATCCGTAAGCTCATTGTAAAGTCCTGTTCCCACACGGTTTACACCGGTCTGAATAGGAATCAGAAAATACCCACACCGGTTCTTAGAGGCTCTAAGATACCGTCCTTTAAGGAGGTAATGCCGATCAACAGGACACAAAGCAGGGTAAGCCCTGAGAGGATATATTTGCTGCGTTTTGATTCCATGGATATTCATTCCTCTTTCATGTGTTATATGATTATATAAGTTTTTCCCGGCGAAAACTTAAATACCGCCGGTCTCCGATGATCAAATGGTCGATCAGGGTAATCCCTACGACCTCTCCTGCTTCCCGGATCCGGCAGGTTAAAAGCCGATCCGAGCGGCTGGGCTCAGGGTCTCCGCTGGGATGGTTGTGGACTAAAACCATACCTACAGCAAGACAACGAAGCCCTTCAATGAGGATTTCCTGGGGTAACCACAGAAGCGTTTACCGTTCCTTTGGAAACAAGGAAATCACGGATCAGATGCTGTTTGGTATTCAGAAACATGACATGGATTTCCTCCTGTTCCAAATGACGCATATCTTCCATGTAATAATCCGCAATCTGATACGGCTGTGTAAAAGCCACAGGCTCTGCGCTTACCTTCTGCTTCCAAATCCTCCTGGAAAGCTCTCCGATGCACAAAGCTGGATTCCTTTTACAGGACCTACTCCACGGATGGACTGCAGCTGTTCCAGAGAGCAGTGCAGAAGGCCTGTAAGTCCATCTCCCGTGCATTTTGTGATAGGATGGCGTCTGCCAGTTCAAAGAGACGTGCGTTCACTGCTGCCGGTTCGTATGATGACTGCTAACAGCTCGCTGTCCGTAAGCGCCTTTGGACCGTAAGCCATGCATTTTTCATAGGGACGCTGCTCTTTGGGCAGATCCTTCATTGTAATTCTTTCCATTTATCCTCCTGACTACGCACCTCTCCAAGTACATTTTCAGGATGAGCTTTTAAATCATTTTATAAATAAACAGAGCCACTGCCACTCAATAATGCTTGCCATGGTAATCTTGATGGTAAGTCCGAAGTAATGACTAAAAGGCCAAAATCAATGACCAAAGGAGTATCCAGCCCAAAGGACTGGCCATAATTCATCCATTTCAGCCAGGAAATACCATCTGCCAGCTGTCCGATAAATCCTCCCAGTACAATTCCGGCTAAGAGCATAATAAGAAGGATCCAGAAATTTTTACGTCCCATAAACAAACTCTCCTAAGGAAGCCCCGAAGGACGGGGCTGTTTATCATATTACCATAAGTTTTTAGGTGTCATCTGAAAAATTCTTAAGAAACAAGGCTTTTAGGGGACACAACTCCATCATCCGCCAGCTGCTGGAGGGATTTTAAAATTCCAAGCTTGGCATGATACCAGGTAAGCCCTCCTGGAAATATACGGCATAGGGCGGCTTAATAGGGCCGTCGGCACTGAGTTCAATAGAGGAACCCTGTACAAAGGCTCCCGCAGCCATGATGACCGGACTGTCATAGCCGGGCATATCCCAGGGTTCGGGGGTGACAAAGCTGTCTACCGGAGCAGCTGCCTGGATTCCCACAGAAGGAGATCACTCCCTCCGGGTACCGAAGGTAATGGCCTGGATGATATCATGACGAGATTCGGAGCCGTTTGGCACTACGCCGTAGCCAGACGCTCGTAGATATTGGCGGCAAAATCGCGCCCTTTAAGGCTCCTGCTACAACGGTAGGTGAAAGGAACAGACCCTGATAGAGCTGCTGATTCAGTCCTAAGCTGGCGCCCACCTCTTTTCCAAGGCCGGGGGCACTTAATCGGTAGGAAGCACGGTCTACACAGTCCTTTCTTCCGGCAATATAACCTCCAATAGGGGCCAGACCGCCGCCCGGATTCTTGATCAGGAGCCAACGATCATATCGGCTCCTACATCCGTAGGCTCGATGGTTTCCACAAACTCTCCATAGCAGTTATCTACCATGCAGATCACCTCAGGCTTGATCTTTTTTATAAAGGCGATCAGCTCCCCGATCTGCTTTACAGAAAAGGTAGGACGGGGATCATAGCCCTTGGAACGCTGAATGGTTACAAGCTTTGTCTTTTCATTGACAGCCTTTGCAATATTTTCGTAGTCAAAGGTTCCGTCGGGAAGAAGATCCACCTGGCGGTAGGAAATGCCGTATTCCTTTAAGGAACCCACGGAATCCCTGATACCGATCACTTCCTCCAGGGTATCATAGGGCTTTCCCACAGGGGAAAGGAGCTCATCTCCGGGACGCAGGTTTCCGGAAAGAGCCACATGCAGGGCGTGGGTTCCGCTCATAAGCTGTGGACGAACCAGGGCGCTTTCTGTGTGGAATACGTGCGCATATACCTCCTCTAAGGTATCACGTCCCAGGTCATTGTAGCCATAGCCCGTGGTAGCTGCAAAATGGATATCGCTGACGCGGCATTCCTGCATGGCATGAATTACTTTTAACTGATTAAATTCTGCCCGTTCATCAATCTCCTGAAAGCGGGTTTTAAATGTTCCTCTATCTCTGCAGCAAAATCCAGTACCTTTTTGCTGATTCCCAGTGTTTCATACATATCGGTTAATACATTCTGTTCCATTGGTCTGACTCCATTCTTTCTTTTGTGACCTTTTTCAAGGTTCGGTCTGTCATTGTAGCACGATTCCCTCGTCCATGCAATCCTTCAGAATCTGTTTTAACGCGTTTGACGTATCGTCTGGCGCGCCTGAAAGTTCAATCCAGCGCACCTGGCGCTCTCTGCGAAACCAGGTCAGCTGTCGCTTGGCAAAATGCCTTGTATCACGTTTCAGTATATAG
>SCPP01001628.1_pt1 | contig 12588 bp, 18 predicted proteins | sample 6106811 | NCBI WGS metagenome assembly SCPP01 (sample SAMN10720449, study PRJNA508395) | human gut metagenome | isolation source: Participant 2 stool, 15 month | host: Homo sapiens | collected 2018
GTAAACCAGTGGATCGATGATACCTACTACGTTGACGGTGACGGCGTAATGGCAAAAAATTCCTGGATCCAGTTATCAGAAGATACTTCCCAGAAGAAAGCAGGCTGGTATTACGTGGACGCCAAAGGAAAGCTGATCAAGGATAAATGGAGTACCATCGGGGATAAAAAATACGCTTTTGACAGCGATGGAAAAATGCGTACAGGCTGGTTTTTTGATAATGATGATATTTATTATCTGGGAGACAATGGTTATGCCAAGACCGGCTGGCTGTGCCTGGACTATGACGAAGACAACAAACCGGATGATGGAACGATCTCTGAAATCCGTACTTCTGCTTCCGATACTGCCAAATGGTTTTATTTCCAGACAAACGGAAAGGCAAAACGTTCTAAGAATGACTCCTATTCCGCTGAAACCATCGGGGATAATAAATATTATTTTAATGAAGACGGTGTGATGATGACTGGCTGGGTAGCTGTAAAAAGCAGCGCTGAAGCAGGAGATCCCACAGGTATCAGCAAATTCGTCTATTTAGGCGGAGATGATGAAGGCATCATGGCAAAAAACAAATGGCTGGAACTTTACAATCATCCAGGTGACTCTGATGACAAGGACGAGATCACCACAGACAACAGCGATGAAGCCCCGGACGAAGGTGAGTCAAACTGGTACTACTTTGAAAGTGATGGTACCCCTGCTTACTTAAACAGCAAAGCTACCAATATGAGCAAGGCAACTACCAAGGTAGATGGAAATTCCTATTTCTTTAACTCCTATGGTGTCCGCCAGACTGGCCTTATCCATGTGGTAACTTCTTCCGGTAAAGAATTTACAGGCTACTTTGGCGAAAATGACTCTGACGGAAAAATGCTCACCGGTAAAAAATCCAATTTAAGCGTTGACGGTGAAACAGCTGCTTACTATTTCAGTGAGTCCGGCTCTGATAAGGGCTGCGGTTATAATGGTTCCAAAGATGATTATCTGTATTATCAGGGACGCCTTGTAAAGGCAGACAGCGGTTCTGACTATCAGGTATTCTGTGTTGACAATAAAATGTACCTGGTAAATGAGTCCGGCAAGATCCAGACTTCCAGCAAGAATTATAAAGTAAACGGAACCTGGACATTCAAGGTTTCCGGCGGTTCTATTTATTTCATTGATGATGATAAGAAATCCACAGGAAAGGTTACTTCTTCTGATGCGGAGTCCCTTCCGGAAGTAATCTATGATAAAGAGTATACTTTATAACGCTTTATAATACTACAGGCCTCGGCATTGGTTTAATCCTCTGCCGAAGCCTTTTTGTATCAAAACATATTTTTTAATTTTCATGGTCTTTTAAAAGTTCTCTTTTTCGTTTCTTCCAGTTATTTACAGCAAACACAAAATTTCCAATAGCCAGAAGGTCTACTGCCGCCAGTCCCGCTGCCCACAATGGGAACGGTGCCTTGATCTCCGGTTTTAACGTAGGCGCAAGTTCTGCGGATACACTCAAAGAATTTTTCTGAGGGCGGAAGTTCGGATAGCGTGGCACGAGCAAACTTTCTGATATTTTTGACGACCGAGAGCATTTTGGGAACAAGAATAACAATCTTCTGGTTTGCTAAAGCTCTCTCTCTCCGTTCACCTTTGGGCGTGTAGTAAACTCGTATTCTTCCGTTCTTCCGACGATGATTGTACATTACAGAACCGCATTCTCCACAAATGACTTTTCCGGTAAGGGGATTCGCTTCGCCTAGAGAGTCTGCGCCTAACATTCTTGCGTAGTCCCTGAACGATATTCCATCTCTTTGTCGATAATCGGTTCTTGTGTTCCTCAAAATCACCCAATCTGCTTTATCAGCCTTTGGGACTTTTCTCCTTGTACGATTTTTGTAGGTGCGAAAATTTACAGTGCAGCCAGTGTACTCAAGACGATCAAGTATCGAAGGCACTGTGTTTCCTCGCCACATATAGGGATTGTTATAATCACAATCTGATTGATGATTCCCTATTCCTTTCTTGGCGAGATAGTACGAGGGACGCTCGACCTTGCTTCTGCAAGGCATCTTGCAATTTCATAGGGACCTTTGCCGTCTATGCTCATTTGAAAAATCCTTCGGACAATCGCAGCCGCTTCTTCATCCACAACCCAATGATCTGGGTTTCTGGGTCTTGACATAACCATAGCAGGGTGAATTGCTGGTGTGTGCCTTCCGGACATACCTCTTGATTTTAGAACAGCCTTAATTTTCTTGCTGGTATCACGGACATACCACTCGTTCATAATATTCAGGAACGGTGCAAATTCGTTGCTCTGCTGATCGTTACTGTCGATGCTGTTACCAACGGCAATAAAACGAACTTCTTTTCTCGAAGAGAATATCTGTAAAGAAGCCGACTTGAAGATGGTCACGCCCAACCCGGCTAAGGTCTTTGACAATAACAGTCGTGATCTTTCCGTCCTTTACGCCGGAAACAAGTTCATTCCATGCCGGACGGTCAAATAATGAGGTGTGATAGCGATAGCGGCAAAAGCTAATAAAATCAATGGTTTTGCGGACAGCGGATAGACAGGAATGTGTTAAAACTGAATACGCACACAAACGGCGTTACCTTAACCCCTTTGGGGAAAGTAACGCCGTTTTTATCCCCGCAGGAAAGGAGGTGCAGCCGGAATGTATTTCACAAAGGGCAAGCAGCGGGCGTTTGAATTGCTCATGCAGCAGAAGCCGGGATTTGACCGCTATCAATCCGGTTGTGCCGGAGATGATGAATTGCGGCACTTGCCGTTTCTACCGCCCCGGTGGAAATATGAGTTTTGCGTTTTCAAAGAGTGTCCCTATTGCCCCGGCAAAGGACGCGGAAAACGCACGCCAGCATGGACAAATAGACGGGCAAAGCCCTTGTGCCATGCGGCTTTGCAGACGCGAAAACGGCAAAGGGCATATTGCAATACCAAAACAGCCGAAAACGGCTTTCTAATTGTCCACGCATACCAAGAGAGAAGTGAGGAAATATGGCAGTTTTCCGGGTGGAACGGAACAAGGGCTACACCGTAATGAGCAACCACCACCTACGCAACAAGGAGCTTTCCCTAAAGGCAAAGGGCTTGTTGTCGCAAATGCTCGCTGCCGAAGATTGGGATTATACCCTTGCGGGCTTATCCCTTATCAACCGGGAGAAGATAGACGCTATCCGCGAAGCGTAAAAGAACTCGAAAAGCCGGATATATCGTGCGCAGCCGGGAGCGCGACGAGAAAGGACGCTTGCGGGGCGCGGATTACGTCATATACGAGCAGCCGCAGCCGCGAGAGCCGGAAGCAGCTACCAGCGGCGGACAGCCGCCTATATTGGATTTACCATTGGAAAATCCAACATTGGATAATCCAACGCAGGAAAATCCAACATTGGAAAAACCTACGTTGGAAAATCCAATGCAATTAAATAAAGATATATCAAGTAAAGAACAATCAATTACTGATCTATCAAAGTACCCATTCCATTCCTTTCCATTCCCTAAATCCCTTGCCCTTTGCGCATGGCGAAGCGGCTACGCCGCCGGAAAGGAAAAGAACGGGCGAAAAGCAATAGCGCCGTAGAGATATATCGGGAAATCATCAAGGACAACATCGAATACGACCATCTCATTCAAAACTGCAAAATTGACAAAGACCGTTTGGACGAGATTGTAGACCTCATGCTGGAAACCGTCTGCACAGCCCGAAAGACAATCCGTATCGCCGGGGACGACTACCCCGCCGAACTTGTCAAATCCAAGTTTATGAAGCTCAACAGCAGCCACGTTGAATTTGTTTTGGACTGCATGAGGAGAACACAACCAAAATCCGCAACATCAAGCAGTATCTAAAAGCGGTGCTGTTCAACGCGCCGAGTACCATTGACAGCTACTATACCGCCCTTGTCAATCACGACTTTTACGGCAGCAAATGAGCATAGCCGCAGTTTACCGGGAAAGGAGTTGATACCTTGCAGGAGGAAGTAACCCAAAAAACGATTGCCCTATCCGTCAAAGTGGGAAAAGGCGCGGCAAGGCTTACCGAACAGGCGTTACAGAAAGCAATCAAAGTTTTGGAGCAGAAAAGCAAACCCGCGCATGGGAAACAGACCATGCGGCAGCTTATGAAGCAGAACGCGGGTGTTTCCAACATCGAGATCACCGACAGCAATATTAAAGCCTTTGAGGTACGGCGAAGAAATACAACATAGATTTTTCGCTAAAAAGGTTAAGGGCGAGCAGACCCGTTACCTTGTGTTTTTCAAAGGCAGGGACGCGGACGTTATGACCGCAGCGTTTCAAGAGTTTTCCGCAAAGAAGCTGAACAGGGATAAAAAGCCCTCTATCCGCAAAGCCCTTGCCGCAGCAAAGGACAAGGCGAAGCAGCTTAACGCCGCCCGCGACAAGGTAAAGAAAATAGACAGGGGCGCGAGATATGAAGCAGATCAACTACACAAAAGCTGATACTTCCGAATATCCCTATGTGTTCTTTGTGTATCTCTTTGATAAAGTCGGACAGGCGGTGCGGCTTGCCCCGGCGCGGATATTTCCGAAAAGATACTGAATATCACACAAGGATTTTCCGCAGCCTTTGAAAACGCCTTGCCGAGCGTTTACCCGTTGGATTTGCTTGTCGGCATTGTCGGTGCGGTTTATCCGCTTGATAGTCTATGTCAAAGGAAAAACGCAAAGAAATACCGTAAGGGCATGGAGTACGGCTCTGCACGTTGGGGCAACGCCGAGGATATAAAGCCCTACATAGACCCGGATTTCCAAACAACATCATTTTGACGCAGACGGAACGGCTTACCATGAACAGCCGCCCGAAGCACCCGAAGTACGCGAAATAAGAACGTCGTCGTGATCGGCGGCAGCGGCAGCGGAAAAACAAGATTTTTGTCAAACCTAATCTAATGCAGCTTCATTCCTCTTACGTCTTAACCGACCCGAACGGTTTTGATTGAGTGCGGGAAGCTGCTGCAACGGGCGGGCTACCGCATTAAGGTACTGAATACGATTAACTTCAAAAATCTATGCACTACAACCCCTTTGTGTATATCCGCAGCGAAAAAGACATTTTGAAACTGGTAAATACGTTGATAGCGAATACCAAAGGTGAGGGAGAAAAAGCGCGGAGGATTTTTGGGTAAAGGCAGAACGGCTTTTGTATTGCGCGTTGGTGGGCTACATCTGGTACGAAGCCCCGCCGAGGAAATGAACTTTATTACCCTGTTGGAACTTATCAACGCCAGCGAAGCCCGCGAGGACGACGAGGTATCAAAGCCCGTCGATTTGCTGTTTGCCGACTTGGAAGAACGCGACCCCGACCATTTCGCGGTGAAGCAGTACCGAAAATATAAATTGGCGGCGGGTGTTGTATGCTCTAAAGACTTCTTAATCAAGCGGTTGGGAAGTCTCTTAGAACACACAACCTAAAACCGAAGAAAGGAGCAAGTTATGAGAAAACGAGAAAATCACTGCTCTGTACGAACGACTGAGCCGTGATGACTTTGGCAAAGATGATGACCAGCAGCGTGAGAGCAACTCCATATCAATCAAAAGCAATGTTGGAGGAGTTCGCCGCACGGCAGGGGTTTACGAACATTGTCCATTTCACGGACGATGGCATTAGCGGCACCTGCTTTGACCGTCCCGGATTTTTAGCAATGATGAAAGAAGTGGAAGCCGGGATGTGGAGTACCTGTGTATCAAGGACATGAGCCGCATGGGTCGTGACTATCTGAAAGTAGGTCAGATTATGGAAATCCTGCGTCAGCGTGGCGTTCGCCTTATCGCCATCAATGACGGCGTGGACAGTGCCAGAGGGGACGATGATTTTACCCCTTTCCGCAACATTATGAACGAGTATTACGCCAGAGACACCAGCCGTAAAATCCGTTCCACTTTCCAGTCAAAGGCAAGTCCGGCAAGCACCTCACAGGCACAGTCATTTACGGCTATCTCTGGAACGAAGCCAGAGACCAATGGTTGGTTGACCCCGAAGCCGCAGAGGTGGTCAAGCGTATCTTTGCCATGACGATTGAGGGCTACGGTCCGTATCAGATCGCCAGCAAGCTGAAAGAAGAAAAAATTCTCATTCCGTCCGCTTACCTTGCCCAACACGGCGAGGGCGTGAACAAAACAAGACTTTCAAAGATGTGTACGGCTGGGGTTCTTCCACCATCTGCAACCTTCTTGAAAAGCGTGAATATCTGGGACACACCATCAACTTCAAGACCCGAAAGCACTTCAAGGACAAGAAAAGCCATTATGTCCCGGAGGACGAATGGACGATTTTCGAGAATACCCATGAGCCTATCATTGACCAGCAGACCTTTGACCTTGTGCAGAAAATCCGAGGGAATGTCAGACGCTACCCGGACGGCTGGGGCCGAAGCAGCTCCCCTCACGGGTTTGCTCTATTGCGCCGATTGCGGCGGCAAGATATGTCCACCGCACCAACAACGGCAAGCGTATCTCAATATACCTGCTCACAGTACAGCAAAGTCGGTTGGAACACTGCAGTATCAATGAATGTGCTGTCCTTTTTGTCTCTGAAATGCTGAAAGCCATTGCAGAGTATGCCAAGCATGACCGAGCCGAGTTTGTCCGTGTGGTGCAGGAAGCACAGTCCAGCCAGCAGACCACAGAGGTCAGGAAACAGCGGACACGCCTTGCCACAGCAAAGCAGAGAGTTTCCGAGCTGGAAGTCCTGCTCTGCAAAATCTACGAGGACAACATTTTAGGCAAGCTGTCCGACAGCAGATACGCCACTCTGGACGCTCAATACGCAAAGGAGCAAGCCGAGCTTACCGATGAAATCTCTGCTCTGGAAAAGGCTATCAGGAGTTATGAAAGCACGAAAAGGACGCTGACCGTTTTATCGCTCTGATTGACAAATACGAGAACTTCGACAAGCTGACCATTGCCATGCTCAACGAGTTTATCGAGAAAATCCTTGTGCATGAGCGTGACCGCAAAGGAAGTATTCAGACCACACAGGAGGTTGAGATTTACTTCAATTTTGTTGGGCGATTCGTTCCCCGGCGTTTGGAAGCGGAGCTTACCCGGAGGAATTAGAGGAAATCCGCAAGCGTGAGGAACGCAAGGACAGGCTTCATCAGAACTACTTGAAGCGGAAAGCCAGCGGAGCGCAGAAGCGATACGAGGACAAAATCAAGGGGAGAAAAAAGGCAGAAATCGAAGCCAAGAAAGCCGCTATTCGTGCGGAGGATATTGCAAAGGGAGTGTTCGTCCCTGTCAGCAGCTTACCGCAGAGAGAGCCGATGAAAGGAGTACAAACAGCATGAATATCACTTACAGACGGAACGGAGATTATCTTATCCCGAACATCGTTATCCGCAAGACCAAGCCCATCGGACACTACGGCAGACTTCGCAAGGCGTATCTGGAAATGCACCGCCCGATACTGTTCAATGAGCTGGTGCTATCCGACAAGCTCTTTGAGCATTGCGCCGAGATTGACGAAGCGGCACGAAGCCGCATGGAGCTGATCGTGCGGTCACTGGCAGAGCAAAACGGTGTGACCGAGCAACTGAAAGCCGAAAACCAAATGGAATGGGTGCGGCAGATGAACGCTTGCAAGGCACAGGCAGAGGAAGTTGTGAAAGCGGAATTGATTTATGATTGAGCGAGGAAGTCCGGGCAGAAAACTGTTCGGACTTTTCTCATAGTCAAAGTTGCGATAGAATTGTTCACGAGTTTTATGGTATAATTTATGCGAATAAAGAAAACGGAAAATTAGAATCTAACAAGAGAATGTGGTTGTATGAAAAAATCCATATTAGTATTTTGGGCAATCGTGTGTCTGTTACCTATTCAAAGGAGGTTTAAGAATTTCAAATGAAACATATAAGAAATATATTGCTGTTGATTACGATTATTTTTGCTTTTGTTATGCAAGCTGAAGTATATCAAAATATGCTATGGAACTTTAATGGTGCTTATTATTTATCGTCCAGATACACAACTACCAATGACGATATGGATTCATTTTAGCCAATGCAGAAGATATAGCTGAGAAGCATGGTGTTCATATTTTTCGACTTTTAATCAGAGAGTTTCTAATTATCAGACAAGACTTTATATTTATGGTGATGATACCGTTGTTCGGGATAGTCTTAAAAGCACGATGGATATTGAGGAAAAACATATACGGCTTTGATAGGTGGAATCACCGTAATAGAATTTGAAGATTTTAGAAAGCAAAACACAGGCAATGGACAGGAAATAATGGTCAGCTATATCGGTGATGATGATGACATTATTGCCACATATCAAGATTTGGCAAAAGAATATTCTATATCGCAGCCAGAGTTTTGGCAATCAACCGAAACCGATATGATGTTCATTGTTTGGGGACTGGTTGCCATATTGATGATTGTACTTAATATGATTGAGGTGATACGCAGGCAAAGGAAGTAGTTGTACGAGCTTCTCTGGGCGAAAATGCTGCTGTGATTGCTCTAAAAGCTGTAGTGGCTGATATGATTTCATATGCTGCATTATTCGTCTTAGCAAAGTTGCTTGTTTCTCAATTTATATCGGGAGCGTATGAAGATCATCTCATTTTGGCAGTGTATTGTGCCGGAGCAGTTCTTTCCGTAATTCCTTATGCTGCTTTTGTCCGCTTTGATGTAAAAAGCCTTTGCCAATGCTTCAGATAAAAAAGGTATGTTTTATCTTCTGAACGGTCTTAAAGTATTTGCTACTGCTATGACAATTTTACAATAACTACAAATCTCAGTAGCATTCAAGGTAATTTACTTACAAACACTACTCTTTTAGAAAATCATTATAATGATTACTATTTTGGAGTTATGCAGATTGAACCTCCTTTTGAAGAAAATGAGGAGGAATCAAAGAGCAAATTTTGGAATGACCTTTACGAAAATGAATACAACACGATAAATCCGGTGGTCTGCATGGCGACCGGATAAGCGATACGGATAATTATATTTTTGTAAATCATAATGCCAGAGATATGCTGCAAGGGTTTTCTGATATGCTTACTGAAGATGATGAAAAAGAGGATATCGTGGTCTTCGTGCCAAAGGGAAAGAAATGCGGAATCATACAAAGATATCGCAAAAGAGGAAATTGACTCTCTTACCCAAAATGCAGAAGAACTGCGTGTTGTTTATAAAGAATATTCTGGCAGAGAGCAATTTTATTATCTCAATTCGAACAGAGAAGAGGCTATTGACGGATTGTCAAGAGTAACAAATCCGATTGTGATTTATCAGGCAAATGAGGCTGTTGCTTTAAATGGAAGTTATATCGAAACAGGAACATATAATGGTGAGGTGATCTACGGATGCGATGAAAGCACAATTCGTAATGCTGCGAAAAAATATGCAGAACAGCTTGGTTCACACTATTTTATGCTGACGAATGTCGGGGAGGATTATACTTATAGTCATAGTTTCCTCGTGAAACTGATTGGCTTTATAAGCTCTCTTTGCGTATTAGTATTGCTGTTAGATATCGCTATCATCATATCTGAAGTGAAAATGGAATTTAGACTTAATGCGATGGAAATCTCCCTCAAAAAGGTTTTGGGCTATCGCTTTTATGAAAGGCACAAAAGATTTATTTCCGTTAATCTCTTAGAAAATATAGCCGTTGTGATATTGATTTGCATTGTTTCGCTTTTTATATCTAACGCAAGTGTCGGGATTGCTTTACTGATTGGAGCGTTGCTCACCATTATTGAAATGGCAATCATTTTCACAAATATTATGTGGGTTGAAAAAACAAATATCTCAAAGTCATTGAAGGGAGGATGTTTATGATTATAATTCGTGGCTTAAATAAAGCGTTTGGAGAAAATAATTTTCTCCAACTTTAATTTGGAAATTCCGGATGGAAGTTTTGTAGTAATCAGCGGGGATAGCGGCAGTGGAAAAAGCACTTTACTCAATATGATTGGTGGTATCGAAAAAGCCGGATAGCGGCAGTATCATAATCGAAGGGCTGAATATTACCCGGCTTAAAAAAAAACAGTTTTTGCGGATACAGTGGGGTTTCTTTTCAGAATTTTGCACTGCTTGAAAATAAGACAGTTAAAGAAAATTTAAGTTTGATTAAAAATCAAGCCGAACTAAAGTATCACTTAAAGCTCTTAATCGTGTGGGGTTATCAAAGGAAGTTAACAAAAAGTTTATCAGCTTTCCGGTGGTGAACAACAGAGAGTTGCTTTAGCTCGTCTTATGATGAAAAAATGTTCTGTTTTTTTGGCAGATGAACCTACTGGCTCACTTGACAAGAAAAATAGAGATATTGTTGTGAGGTTATTGCACGAACTCAATGAAGAAGGTAAAACGGTTATCATTGTTACCCACGATCAGGGTATTATTGAAGATGAACCTTATGTTGTGAAAATCTGAGAGTACCTCTTAGAAATGTCTTGATCTACATTTTATATAATTTGGGTCAGAAGAAAATCCCTTTAGGAACTAAAGGGCGCACTTCTCTCCTATCGGGGTATGTGCGTCCTGCGGAGCTTCATTCCCGGTCAGCAGAAAAAACTGCTTGACCGAAAATGTTTCGTCACTTCGTTCCGTCAAGGGAGCTACACTCCCTTGCGACGCTTGTGCGTCTATCCCCTTGTGGACTTGCCGTCCGCAAACAGCATGAAATGCTGTTCGCCGCCAGCAAGTTTGAAAAACTGAATACCGAAAAACTGACCGTTGACTGGTCGCACTATGCGAAAAGTTGACGGTCTTTTATCCCAAAATCAAAAGGAGGTCAATCACAATGACAAAACCGAAAACCCTCGATCAGTTTCGAGCCGAAAAGGAACGAGCTGAGACGCAGCTTGCACAGGAGAAGCACAAGCTGGAGCGTCTTGAGAACAGAAAGAAGTATCTGGAGAAAGGCGAACGCACCAAGCGCACCCACCGCCTTTGCAATCTGGGCGGCACGATTGAGAGCCTTGCCCCGGAGGTCAAAGATCTCACACGCACCGAAATGACAGAGCTGATGGAACACATCTTTTCTCTGTCCGAAGTCCAGCGAGCCGTCCGGCACATGGCGATTACTCATATCCAGCCAAGCAAACAGAAGGAGTTGAAAGCCGATGGCACTATTTCATCTGAGCGTCACGCAGACTAAGCGAAGCGCAGGACAGTCCGCTATTGCTTCTGCCGCCTACCGTGCCGGGGAGCGATTGTATAGCGAGTATTACGGCGAATACAGCGACTACACCCGCAAGGGCGGCGTGATCTGCTCTGACATTTTCCTGCCGTCCATGCACCGCCCGAATACGCAGACCGCCAGACCCTATGGAACGCCGTGGAAAAGCCGAGCGTGGAAAGAACGCCCAGCGCATACAGCTTTGACATTGCCTTGCAGAATGAATTTTCCCTTGAGGAAAACATCGCTCTTGCAAGGCAATTTTGTTGGAAACTTTGTGAGCCGGGGCATGGTGGTTGACTTCGCCGTACACCAGCCAGACCGGGAGGACGGCGGCATACCAAACCCATTTTCATGTGCTTTGCCCCATCCGCCCCATCGAGCAGAACGGCAAATGGGGACTAAAAGCAACGCCGGGTGTATGAGCTGGACGAGGACGGCAACCGTATCCGGGACCAGAACGGAGAGTTTGTTTTCAACGCCGTTCCCACTACCGACTGGGGCAGTCCCGAAACGCTGGAATACTGGCGGCAAGCATGGGCGGAGCTATGCAATGCCAAGTTTGCGGAAAAAGGTATTGATGTTCGTATCGACCACCGGAGCTATGAGCGTCAGGGCGTGGAGCTTCTTCCACCGTCCACGAAGGCGCAACCGTCCGGGCAATGGAGAAGAAGGGCATACGCACCGAGAAAGGCGAGTTCAACCGCTGGATCAAGGCAACCAATGCCGTTATCCGGGACATCAAGAAGAAAATCACTCTCCTGTTTGATTGGATTGCCGAAGCAAAAGCAGAGCTTGCCAAGCCGCAGGCACCCGACCTTGTTTCTCTGCTGAACGCCTATTACACCAGCCGCAGAGCCGGGGCATATTCGCAGAAAGGCAAGGTCAGCAACCTAAAGGAGATGAACGAGACTTTCAATTATCTCCGGGCAAACGGCATTTACTCCCTTGAGGATTTGGAACGTGTCAGCGAACACAGTGCTGCCACAGAGCTTGAAGAAAACGCTGGACGAGCAGACCGCCCGAATGAAAGCGATTAAGCGGCTCTATGACAGCTCTGCTGCTTTCCAGAGCTTGAAGCCTGTCTATGACGGCTTGCAGAAAATCAAGTTTGAGAAGCCCAGAGCCAAGTACAAGGCAGAGCATGAAACGGAACTGAAACAGTTCTACGCCGCCAGACGCAAGCTGACCGGGAGAATTCCCGGACGGCAAGGTGGATATGAAAAAGCTGACCGAAGAGTATGACGAGCTGGAACAGGCGCACAACACCACCTATGGCGAGTTTAAGACCGTCTCGGAAACTCTCTGCTTTGCGGTGGCAAGGCGTGTCCGCTGCTTCCTGACCTCTGTGGTCTGCTGGCTGGATTGCGCTTCCTGCACCACACGGACAAACTCGGCTCGGTCATGCTTGGCATACTCGGCAATAGCTT
>SCPP01000348.1_pt1 | contig 12582 bp, 32 predicted proteins | sample 6106811 | NCBI WGS metagenome assembly SCPP01 (sample SAMN10720449, study PRJNA508395) | human gut metagenome | isolation source: Participant 2 stool, 15 month | host: Homo sapiens | collected 2018
TGGGTCACGCTCGTCGTGTGTAGAGTGTCGGGCCGATCAGGTCCTCCAGCTTGACATTTTGTCACGCTTCTGCAGAGACCGCAAAGCAGTCCTTCTCATGCACCACGCCGATGATGTTATCGATCGTGTCATGGTAGACCGGCAGACGGGAATAGCCGCTCTCGGCAAAGCCTCGGTGACCTCGTCCATCGGAGTGTCGTCGGCCAGCCACAACATCCACGCGGGGGTCAGCACGTCCTGGGCCTCGACGTCGTCAAACTCGATGGCACTGCGGATAAACTCGCTTTCGCGATTGGTCAGCTCGCCGTCCTTCTCGGCCTCGCTGACCATGGTCACCAGCTCACCCTCGGTGATGGTGTCCTTCTCGCCGGTGTCAAACCGTTTGGCAAGGAACTTTCCACGCACCGAACAGGGCGTTCAGCGGCGTAAAATCGTGACCAGTGCACTGAGCACCGGGGCAAAGGCCATGGCCATTGTCTCAGGGCATTTCTTTTGCCATGCTCTTGGGGTGATTTCGCCAAAGGCCAAGACCAGCAGGGGTCATGACAACCGTCGAAGACGGTAGGGCCGTAAACGCCGCCGACAAGGCGGGTAAACAGCACAGTGGCAGAGAGGACGCACCGATATTGACAGTGTTATTGCCGATCAGAATGGTGCTGAGCAGGCTGTCGTAGCGCTCAACCAGCGCCAGCGTGTGCGCTGCTGGCGTCGCCGTCCTCCGCCTTGCTCCGCAGACGGATCTCATTCAGCGAGTTATACGCTGTTTCTGCCGCCGAAAATGCAGACAAACCGATCAGGATTATCAGTGCGACGATCGTAAATATACTGCCATCGTCCATTGGGGAACTATCAACTCTTTCTGTATGTTATTTATGTGTACAACTTCACATTTTACTTATTATAACATAGATATGCACGCAACGCAAAGGGTACGCCGTCAAATTTGTGTAAAACGTGTTTTATCTAATAATTTATGATTTCTTCGGTTCCTTCTTTGCAAAGAAGGAACAAAATATGGTACGCACCCGCTTGTTCGTTGTTGCTTCGCCCGCAAGGCCTAAAGAGCCTCCCCACGCGGTGGGGAGATGGCCAAGCGCCAGCGATGGCCAGTGGGACTTGTTTCCCGCAGCACGCTCGCTTACGGGTAAGCTGCGGGCCGGGTATCCCAGCCTACGGGCGATGGCCCGGTGTCGAGTTGCTGCCGGGGCGGGCGGATATGGAATCCGCGCCCTACGGAGGCATAGGGCGAAAGGCAATAATAATGAGGTTCACGGGCGAGCAATGCTCGCCCTCATAATCCTGCAGTTCATCAAAACAAAACACCGCCTGCCCTTGCGGGTGAAGCGGTGTCTTTTATCAAGTTATCTGACTAATCAGACCAGCTCGATGATAGCCATCTCGGCGGCGTCGCCGCGACGGGGCCGGTCTTGTAGATGCGGGTGTAGCCGCCGTTGCGGTCAGCATACTTGGGGCCGATCTCATCAATGACCTTCTTGGCAACGTCCTCCTTGGTGATGTAGGAGAAGACCTGACGCTTTGCGTGCAGATCGTCCTGCTTACCAAGGGTGACCATCTTCTCGGCCATGGAACGAACTTCCTTGGCGCGGGTAACGGTGGTCTCGATCTTGCCGTTCTCAAACAGGTAGGTCACCATAGCGCGCAGCATAGCGTTGCGGCTGTCGGTGGCACGACCGAGTTTACGGGTACCGGGCATTTCGATTCACTCCTTATCAATAGAATCCGCGTGTCGCGGGGGTTAGTTTCGTCTTCCTTGGTCAAAGAGAAACCAAGGCTGTCCAGCTTTGCCATGACCTCTTCGAGACTTGCGGCCCAGGTTGCGGACCTTCATCATCTCATCCTCGCTCTTACCGATGAGGTCACCCACCGTGTTGATGCCGGCGCGCTTGAGGCAGTTGAAGGAACGGACGCTCAGGTCCAGCTCCTCAATGGTCATCTCAAGGGCCTTCTCACGGCCCTGGTCGTCGTTGTCCACCATGATCTCGGTCTCGCCGGTCTCATCGCAGAGGTTCACAAACAGGTTCAGGTGCTCAGTCAGCACGCGGGCCGCCAGGCTCAGGGCCTCCTGCGCGTTGCAGGTGCCGTCGGTCGACTTCCATAATCAGCTTATCGAAGTCGGTGATCTGGCTACGGGTACGATCCACCGTGTAGTTGACCTTGAGGACAGGGGTATAAATGCTGTCCACAGGCAGGGTGCTGACGTCGTTTTTCTCAATCAGCGCCTGCTTGTTCTTCTCAGCAGGAACATAGCCACGGCCTTTGTCAAAGGTCAGCTCCATGACCAGCTTAGCACCATCGCCCAAGGTGGCGATGTGCCATTCCGGGTTCAGGATCTCCAGGTCGTCGCCGCCCTTGATGGTGCCGGCCGTGACTTCGCAGGCCAACGGCCTCGACGCGGACGGTCTTGGGGCTTTCGCCGTAGATCTTAGCGGCGATGCCTTTGAGGTTCAGGACGATCTCGGTGACATCCTCGCGCACGCCCTCGATGGTGGAAAACTCATGCACCACGCCGTCGATCTTGACGCTGGTGACAGCCACACCGGGCAGAGAGGACAGAAGCACACGACGCAAGCTGTTACCCAAGTCGTGCCGAAGCCGCGCTCGAGGGGCTCGACGACGAACTTACCGTAGCGGCCATCCGGAAAGGGCAGCCGTTTCGATCTTGGGGCGTTCGATCTCCATCATAAAAACCCTCCTTGTTAAGCCGAAGGCACCGGTTCGGTTGGAAAAATCGTAGAAAACAGTTAAGAGGATTACTTGAGTACATCTCGACGTTGAGGTGCTCAGCGATGGGCACATCGATGTCCTCACGAGCAGCTTGGTGACAGTGCCCTTCAGAGCGTTCTTGTCGCGCTCCAGCCAAGAAGGCAGCAGAACGACAGGAGCTTCCTCGCCCAGCAGCTTGCTGAACTTGACGGAAGAACGGCTGGACTCGATGACTTCGATCACATCGCCCGCCTTGACCTGGTAAGAGGGATGTTGACACGCTTGCCATTGACAGTGAAGTGGTTGTGGGAAACCAGCTGGCGGGCGTCGCGGCGGGTCTTGGCAAAGCCCAGACGGTAGACGACGTTGTCGAGACGGCGCTCGACCAGAACCAGCAGGTTGACACCGGTCTGACCGGGCATGCGGGAGGCCTTCTCGTAGTAGGTATGGAACTGGTTCTCCAGGATACCGTAGACGAACTTGACCTTCTGCTTCTCGTTCAGCTGGGTGGCGTACTCGCTCTTCTTCTTTCTCATCTGGCCGCCGGGGTTACGATTGGTGGTCTTTGCCATAACCCATAACAGCAGGAGAAATGCCGAGAGCACGGCAGCGCTTAGCGATAGGTTGGGTATTCTTAGCCATATCTCATGTTATCCTTTCAATCAAACGCGGCGGCGTTTGGGCGGGCGGCAGCCATTGTGAGGGATGGGGGTCACGTCACGGATCATGGTGACCTCCAGGCCGGTTGCCTGCAGGGCGCGGATAGCGCTCACGGCCGGAACCGGGGCCCTTAACGTAGACCTCAACGGTCTTCATGCCATGCTCGATGGCGGCCTTGGCAGCGACCTCAGCAGCGCTCTGCGCAGCGTAAGGAGTGCTCTTACGGGAGCCACGGAAGTTCAACGCACCAGTGCTGCACCAGGAAACGGTGTTGCCCTGGGTGTCGGTGATGGTCACGATGGTGTTGTTAAAGGTGCTCTGGATGTGAGCAGCACCGGCGCTGATATTCTTGCGCTCTTTTCTTAGTGCGGGTTTTGCCGCAGTAGCTTTGTTAGCAGCCATGTCTCAGTTCCTCCTTACTTCTTTTGTTAGCGACAGTGCGCTTGGGACCTTTGCAGGTACGCGCATTGGTCTTAGTGCGCTGGCCGCGGCAGGAAGACCCTTGCGATGGCGCACACCACGGTAGCACTGGATCTCGGTCAGACGCTTGATGTCAAGCGCGACGTTACGGCGCAGGTCGCCCTCTACCATGATGTTGTTTTGTCGATGTAGTCGCGGATCTTGGCCTCTTCATCAGCAGTCAGATCCTTGACGCGGGTATCAGGGTTAATTCCGGTACCGGCGAGAATCTCGTCGGCAGTGGACTGGCCAATGCCGTAAACATAAGTCAGACCAACCTCGATCCGCTTCTCGCGAGGCAGATCAACACCAGCAATACGTGCCATAAAGCACCTCCATTAGTAACATCCCATGTCCTGGTCGGGGCCTGCGCCGGGAATCTACGCACTTGGCCCCAAGCGTTTTGGGTACGGTTTCCGCGGAATGCTCCGCGGACCTTTAGCCCTGACGCTGCTTATGCTTCGGATTGGCGCAGATGATCATCACGCGGCCTTTGCGCTTGATGACCTTGCACTTCTCGCAAATGGGTTTCACGGAAGGTTTTACCTTCATGATGTTAACCTCCTTTATAACACAAGGCGCTTCTTATTTGGAACGCCAGGTGATCCGGCTTTGGTAAGGTCGTAGGGAGACATTTCCATCGTGACCTTGTCGCCGGGCAGGATGCGGATGAAGTTGGTCCGCAGCTTGCCGGAAATGTGAGCCATAACCACATGGCCGTTGGGCTTACCCTCTTTGTTGAGGAGTTCAACCTTGAACACAGTGTTGGGCATGGCCTCCCGAACGATACCTTCTACTTCGATGACATCTTCTTTAGACAAGCTGATTGCCTCCTTGAAGGGTTCCGTCAGTTCTGCGCCGCGTCATAGGCGCGGATGGCATCCCTGAGTTGTTGATCGCTTTTCAGAAGCTCGTTCTCAGAACGGTGGTCGTAGGTGCAACGTGCTGCTTCTTTTGCGCTTAGGGTTGTCCAGCTTGCGCAGGTCCCCATCCGCAACCAGAAGCATCGATCCATCCACAGCCAGAACAGCCAGCGTGCGGGTCTTATCCCGCCCGGCCTTTGAGCGGACCAATTGGCCTTTACAAAGTCCATCCGGGTTCCTCCCAGCCGTGGGTCAGGACCTCGGCGCCAGCCGTGGTGATGGCCATGGTGTGCTCAAAATGAGCCGCCAGGCCGCCGTCACACGTCTTGACCGTCCAGCCGTCCTTCAGCGTCTTTACCGCGTACTTGTACTGGCAGACCATCGGCTCAATGGCAATGCACATACCCGGCACCAAGCGCGGACCGCGCCCGGCGTTGCCGAAGTTCGGGACTTCGGGATCCTCGTGCAGCTCCTTGCCGACGCCATGGCCGACAAAGGTGCGCGACCGAGAAGCCGTTCTCCTCGACATAGGACTGTACAGCGTGGCCGATATCCCCTACCCGGTTGCCGCCGCGCGCCATCTCAATGCCGCGATGCAGGCTCTCTTTGGTAACATCCAACAGCCGCTGGGCTTCCAGGTCGAGCTTGCCGCACCCGTAGGTGCAGGCATTATCGCCGTTGAAGCAGTCGATCTTGCAGCCGGTATCGATCGAAACGATGTCACCGGGGCGGATCTGCTGCTGTTTGTTGGGGATGCCGTGAATGACCGTGTCATTCACGCTGATGCACGCCGTGGCCGGAAGCCGTACAGGTGCAGGAAGTTGGGTCTTGCACCGTGGCGCACGATAAAGTCGTAGATGATTTTGTCGATCTCAGCGGTAGTGATACCGGGTTCGATCGCTTCGCCACCTGCTTTCAAGGCAGCTGCGCTGATAGCGCAAGCCTTGCGCATTTTTTGCAGCTCGGCAGCATTTTTGATTTGGATCATGGATGATTAAGCCCAAAAGCTTGAGAAGGAACGCCGTAGTGGCCTCAATGGAGCCCTGGTCGGGCACCTCCACGAGTTTGCCGCGCTGGCGATAGAACTCGACCAGCGGTTCAGTCTGCTCATGGTAAGCCTTCAAGCGATCCAGTACGGTGGCAGGCTCGTCATCCTTGCGGATGGCCAGCTCACCGCCGCAGCGGTCACAAACGCCCTCTTTGGCGCTGGGTTTGTTTACGATGTGGTAGCTGGCGCCGCACTTTGCGCAGACGCGGCGGCCGGACATACGGCGGGTGATGGCCTCGTCGGGCACGATCAGGTTCACGACCTTATCGATGTCCACGCCCATCTGCTCCAGGGCCTCGCCCTGAGCGATGGTGCGCGGCATACCGTCGAGGATAAAGCCCTTCTCGCAGTCAGGCTCTGCCAGGCGCTCTTTCACGATGCCGACGATAACATCGTCAGGCACCAGAGCACCGGCATCCATAAAGCCTTTGCCTTTGCCCATCGGGGTGCCGTCCTTGACGGCGGCACGCAGAATGTTGCCGGTGGAAATGGTCGGGATGCCCAGCTTATCGCAGAGGATCTCTGCCTGGTACCTTGCCGCGCCGGGGCGCCCAAAAGGATCAGTTTCATCGCACATTCCCTCTTTATTCCAAGAACCCTTTGTGGTAACGGGCGGTCATATAGCCTTCCAGAGAACGGCCGGTCTCAAGCGCCACACCCACGACGATCAGCAGCGTAGTACCACCCAGCTGGATGGAAGTGCCGGTGATGTTGCCGAGGATGATGGGGCCAGCAACGATGGCCAGGAAGATCGCGCCGATCAGAGTGATCTTGGACAGGGTCTTCGTGATGAAATCGCTGGTGGGCTTGCCCGGACGGATGCCGGGGATGGTGCCGTTGTTCTTGCGCAGCTGGTTGCTGATGTCTACCGGATTGTACTGGATTGCAACATAGAAGTAGTTGAAAGCCACGATCAGCAGCACGTAAACGAGGAGGGAAAGAACGGTGTTGTAGTTAAACACGCTAAAGCGTACAGCGCCGGATGCGAAGCTGATCCAGATTGATGAACCGGAAGATCAGACCGGGCAGGCTGCACAGCGTCGAGGCAAAGATGATGGGCATAACGCCGGTCATGTTGACCTTGATGGGGATGTAGCTGGCCTGACCACCATACATCTTGCGGCCCATAACGCGCTTGGCGTACTGGACCGGGATGCGGCGCTCTGCGTTCGTCAGGATGACGACGAAGACCACAGCGACCAGAGCCAGGACAACCAGCAGGGCAGCATGATGTAGAAGAACGGCTCACCGTTCTGGCGCGGGCCAGAATGTTGGTCGTAGCAGTGTAAATGCTGGACCAGCGGGCCACGATGCCTGCGAAAATCATCAGCGAGACCGTTGCCGATACCCTTGTGTCGATCTGGTTGCCCATCCAGGCGCAGAGCTGAGAGCCTGCCGTGAAGGCCAACACGATGACGACCGCGCTGAAGATGCCCGCAAAGCCCTCAGTGTAAGACAGAGCACCCATATTGCGGATGATGAAGTAGTAGCCGATGGACAGCATCAGACCGATGCCCGCGCCAACATAGTTGGTGATGCGGCGCATCTTGCGCTGACCTTCCTCGCCTTCCTTGGTGAGGTTTTCCAGATACGGAATGGCTACCGCCAGCAGCTGCATAATGATGGAGGCGTTGATGGCGGGCTGCACACCCAGGGCGAATAACGTGCATTCGCTCAGAGCGCCGCCGCTCATCATATTCAGATACTCCAGCATATCGCCGGTGCCGCCGGCAAACATCGAGGTCAGTGCGCCTGCGCTGATGTACGGCACAGGAATCGCACAGCCAAGACGGAACAGGACGAGGATCAGAAGGGTGAACAGAAGACGCTTGCGCAGATCTTCAATCTTCCATGCGTTACGGAAGGTTTCCAGCACCTTACATCAGCCTTCCCGCCCGCTTTCTCGATTTTTTCCTTGGCGGAGGCTGTATAGGCAGCGACCTTGACATTCAGAGCCTTGGTCAGTTCGCCATTGCCCAGGACCTTAACGCCGTCCAGCGTCTTGGAGATGATGCCGGCCTTCAGCAGGGCCTCGGTATCAACGGTAGAACCGGCCTCGAACTTCTCGAGGTCAGACACCTTGATGGTAACATACTTGGTTGCGAAAATGTTGTTGAAACCGCGCTTCGGCAGACGACGCTGCAGAGGCATCTGGCCGCCTTCGAAGCCAGCCTTCTTGACGCCGCTGCGGGCCTTCTGGCCCTTGTGGCCGAAGCCAGCGGTTTTGCCGTTGCCGGAACCAGCGCCGCGGCCCTTGCGGGTCACGGCCTTGCGGGCACCAGCGGAAGCTTTCAGTTCGTGAAGTTTCATGCTTGCACCTCCTTGCATTAGCCCTTGGTCACGACGACCAGGTGGGCGATCTTGGCGATCTTGCCCTGGGTAGCCGCGTTGTCGGGCTGCTCGGTAACCTCACCGGGGCGGTTCAGGCCCAGGGAATGCGCAACGGCGATCTGCTCTTTGCCGCGGCCGATCAGGCTCTTGGCGAGACGAATGGTAACTTTCTCCATTGTAGTACCCTCCTTAGCCCAAGATCTCGGCAACGGTCTTGCCGCGCTTAGCAGCGACGCTCTCGGCGTCGGTCAGGCCGCACAGGCCTGCGAAGGTAGCAGCAGTGACGTTGATGGGGTTGTTGGAACGCAGGCACTTGGTACGGATGTCCTTGATGCCGGCGCACTCGAGCACGGCACGGACAGGACCGCCGGCCAGAACGCCGGTACCGGGGGCAGCGGGACGCATCAGGACGCGGCCTGCGCCGAACTCGCCGACGATCTCGTGAGGAATGGTGGTGCCCTTCAGGCAGACCTTGCGCATATTCTTCTTGGCAGCGCCCTCACCCTTGCGGATGGCCTCGGGAACTTCGCCGGACTTGCCGACGCCGTAGCCGATGTTGCCCTTGCCGTCGCCAACAACGATCAGGGCAGCGAACTTCATAACGCGGCCGCCCTTGACGGTCTTGGAAACGCGGTTGATGGAGACGACCTTAGTGATCATGCCGTCATCTTCTTGTCTTCTCTGCATGGCCATTGTATCTTCTCCCTCCTTACAGCTTCAGACCGGCCTCGCGGGCACCCTCAGCGAGAGCCTGCACACGGCCGTGGTAAACGAAGCCGCCACGATCGTAGACGACCTCAGTGATGCCCTTCTCGAGGCGCTTCTTGGCGATGTTCTCGCCAACCTTCTTAGCAGCTTCGACGTTGCCGCCGTAAGCATTGAGATCTTTGTCCATGCTGGACGCGCTGGCCAGGGTCACGCCCTGCTCATCATCGATGACCTGAGCGTAGATGTGCTTGGCAGAGCGGAAAACATCCAGACGGGGACGAGCAGCAGTGCCGCTGATCTTGCCGCGGACACGACGGTGGCGGCGCAGACGAGCAACGTTCTTATCAGCCTTGTTGACCATAATGTTTCTCCTCTCTATTATTTACCCTTGCCGGCTTTGCCTTCCTTACGGATGACATACTCGCCAACATAGCGGATACCCTTGCCTTTGTACGGCTCGGGCGGGCGGACACCGCGGACCTCGGCAGCGAACTGGCCGACTTCCTGCTTGTCGATACCGGTGATGCTGAAGTGCAGCGCATCTTTCAGCTCGATCTTGATGGTATCGGTGTCCTCGAACTCAACGGGATGAGAAGCCCAGGGTCAGGGTCAGCTTGCTGCCCTGCTTGGCGGCACGATAACCGACGCCCTGAATTTCCAGATCCTTGCGGAAGCCTCGGTAACACCGACGACCATGTTATGGATCAGGGTGCGGGTCAGGCCATGGAGGCTGCGTGCCTCCTTCTCGTCATTGGGGCGGGTAACCAAAATCTCATTGCCCTCGACAGCAACATTCCTCAGAGCATGAAATTTGTAATGCAGGGTACCCTTGGGGCCCTTAACGGTGATAGCGTGCTCGGCCGCATCGACCTTCACTTCCACACCGGCGGGAATGACGATGGGTTTTCTTCCAATTCTCGACATTGTCTATACCCCTTTCTTACCACACAAAGGCGAGAACTTCACCGCCGACATGAGCAGCGCGGGCTGCCTTATCGGTCATGACGCCTTTAGAGGTGGAGATGATTGCGGTGCCCAGGCCCTTCATGACCTTGGGCATATCCTCGCAGTTGGTGTAAATACGCAGGCCAGGCTTAGAAACGCGCTTCAGGCCGGCGATGACCGGAGTACCATTCTCCTGGTACTTCAGGGTCAGGGTGATGGTCCCCTGCTTGTTGTCCTCGGTCACTTTCATACCCTTGATGTAGCCCTCGTCAACCAGGATCTGGCAGATCGCCTTCTTCAGGTTAGATGCGGGATGTCCACGGAAGGGTGTTTGGCAGTGCTAGCATTGCGGATGCGGGTCAGCAGGTCCGCGATAGGATCGGTGATTTGCATGCCACTAACCTCCTTAGGTTGTGTTTAAGAGTGTTGTTAATTCGTTCAGACAGAAGCAATCAAGGGCTTACCAGGAAGCCTTCTTGACGCCGGGGATCTCGCCCTTGTAAGCCAGCTCACGGAAGCAGATACGGCAGACACCGTACTTGCGCAGGTAAGCGTGGGGACGACCGCAGATCTTGCAGCGGTTGTAAGCGCGGGTCGAGAACTGGCGGGGCTGCTGCTTGAGCTTCATAGAAGTTTTGCCATGTAGTTCCCTCCCTTAGTTTGCGAACGGAGCGCCCAGAGCCTTCAGCAGCTCCTTGGCTTCCTCGTCGGTCTTTGCGGTGGTAACGAAGCAGATGTCCATGCGCGGATCGCGTCGACCTTGTCGAAGTCGATCTCAGGGAAGATGATCTGCTCTTTCAGGCCGAAAGCGTAGTTGCCGCGGCCGTCGAAGCTGTTGCCGTTGATGCCGCGGAAGTCGCGGACACGGGGCAGCGCCACGAAGAAGACGGTCGACGAACTCGTACATACGCTCACCGCGCAGGGTGACCTTAGCGCCGATGGGCATACCCTCGCGCAGCTTAAAGTTTGCAACGCTCTTGCGGGCCTTGCAGACAACAGCCTTCTGGCCGGTGATCTGGCCCAGGTCGGCGACGATGGCGTCGATAACCTTGGCGTTCTCCTTAGCCTCACCAGCTGCAACGTTGATGATGACCTTATCCAGCTTGGGGATCTGCATAACGCTCTTGTAGCCGAACTTCTTGTTCAGGGCCGGAGCGATCTCGTTGACATACTGTTCTTTCAAACGTGCCATTGTGTACTCCTCCCTTACAGTTCAGCGCCGCACTTGCGGCAAACGCGGACGGTCTTGCCGTCCTTGACAGAATGGCCCACGCGGGTGGCCTTGCCACGCAGGGCAAACGGGCATGACCTTGCAGGCGTAGATAGCGCCCTCGGCCTTGACGATGCCGCCCTGCTCACCCTGACGGCGAGGCTTGACGTGCTTCGTGACCATGTTCAGGCCCTCGACGATGACCTTGCCCTCTTTCGGGGAGGTCTGCAGGACTTTGCCGGTCTGGCCCTTGTCCTTGCCGGAGATGACCATGACGTTGTCGCCGGTTTTAACATGAAGATTGTTCATTTAATTAAAACCTCCTTACAGCGATTCCGGAGCCAGGCTCAGGATCTTGGTGGAAGCCAGCGTCGCGCAGCTCGCGAGCGACGGGTCAAAGATACGAGTGCCCTTGGGGCTCTTGTCGGCCATGACGATAACGGCGGCGTTCTCATCAAAACGGATGTAGGAACCGTCGTCACGGCAGGCCGTGCTTGCTACGGACGATGACGGCCTTGACCACGTCGCCCTTCTTTACAGTACCACCGGGAGCAGCCTTCTTGACGCTGCAAACCACGATGTCACCGATGTTTGCGTATCTCTTGCGGGTACCGCCCAGTACACGGAAGCACATTAACTCCTTAGCACCGGTGTTGTCGGCCACTTTGAGATAAGTTTGCATCTGAACCATCTTTCAGGTCCTCCTTTCAAAGTACCAGGCTGATTATTTTGCCTTCTCGATGATCTTGACCAGACGCCAGTTGACGTGCTTGGAGATCTTGCGGGTCTCCATGATCTCGAACGCGGTCGCCGATCCGGCTTCGTTGTTCTCGTCATGGGCCTTGAACTTCTTGGTGCGCTTCAAGATCTTCTTGTACAGAGGGTGCTGGACGCTGTCCTTAACAGCGACAACGATGGTCTTATCCATCTTGTCGGAACGACAACGCCCACACGGGTCTTTCTCAGATTACGTTCCATGTTTTACCCTCCCTCTTACGCGTTCTTAGCATTCTTCTCAGCCAGGACGGTCATCACGCGGGCGATGTCCTTCTTAACGGCCTCGATGCGAATGGGGTTGTCAGCTGGTTGATGTCGTGCTGAAAGCGCAGGTTGAAGAGCTCGGCCTTCAGGTCCTTGAGCTGCTTGTTCAGTTCGACATCGGTCATTTCGCGCAGTTCAGTGGCTTTCATTCAGCGTCACCCTCCTTTACAGTGTCAGCTCTTCGCGCTTGACGAATTTGCAGCGAATCGGCAGCTTGTGGCTGGCCAGACGCAGAGCCTCGCGAGCGGTCTCCTCGTTGACATCAGCCAGCTCGAAGAGCACGCGGCCCGGCTTAACGACGGCTACCCAGTACTCCGGGCTGCCCTTACCGGAACCCATTCGGGTGCCGGCCGGCTCTCGGTAACGGGCTTGTCGGGGAAGATCTTGATCAGACCTTGCCGCCACGCTTGATATAACGGGTCATGGCAACACGAGGCTGCCTCGATCTGGTTGAATTGATCCAAGCCGGCTCGAGAGCGACCCGGCCGTAATCGCCCTGGTTGACCTTGTTGCCGCGCATGGCCTTACCGGTCATGCGGCCGCGCTGGACGGCGGTACTTAACACGCTTCGGCAGTAACATTACTGTTTGCCT
>SCPP01000646.1_pt1 | contig 12550 bp, 20 predicted proteins | sample 6106811 | NCBI WGS metagenome assembly SCPP01 (sample SAMN10720449, study PRJNA508395) | human gut metagenome | isolation source: Participant 2 stool, 15 month | host: Homo sapiens | collected 2018
TATCAATATCTTTCGCCAACGGCATCCCAATCAACGATATTCCATAAGGCATTCAGATGATCGGGACGGCGGTTCTGGTAATCCAGGTAGTAAGAATGCTCCCATACATCGAATCCCAGGAGAGGAACCAGTCCGTGTGCAACGGGGTTGCTGCCGTTTAGCTCTTTGGTAATTGAAAGTTTGCCGTCTTTATCTTTAGCCAACCATACCCATCCGGAACCGAATAGACCGGCGCCTGCTGCGTTGAACTCTTTCTTGAAGTTATCGAACGAACCCCAGGTTGCTTTGATGGCTTCCGCCAGCTTCCTTTAGGTTCGCCGCCGCCTTTGGGGAGAACTGGGTGAAATACAAGTTATGGTTGAGTATCTGTCCGGCATTATTAAAGATAGCGCCGTCGGATTCTGCTACGATCTGTTCAGGGGCGTTTTCAAACTTTGTACCCGGAATCAGGTTATTCAGGTTGTTGACGTAAGCCTGTAAATGTTTTCCGTGATGGAACTCAATTGTTGCTTTACTGATAACCGGTTCCAATGCATTTGCCGCATAAGGCAATTTAATTAATTCGAATTTCATAATTTCTTCTTTTATCTGTTATTTGACTACTACTATTATTACTATTATTAGTTACCAACAATAATAAACTGAGAATGTAAGCATGACTAATAAGTTTTATGTTGTTTCTACTATTCTAACACGGCGGGTTTCTTATTTGTTCACCCGGAAAGCCGGTATTTCCCATCACTTTTGTCAATCGGGCGATAAGTGAAATTTATGGACGTTGGCGGAAGTCTCCGTGACGGCTGATAATTATACCTTATGCGATATGCCTTAAAATAAAAATGAATAATAATATGTAAAAGCTGTTTTTATCATTTGTAAAGAAAATAATCCCAAAGAAGTTTCTATTTTGTGCCCTCATATTATTAATTAAGTAAAACATATTTGTAGATGGTAAAGAAAGTTGGGAATTTAATTCCAAACACCTTTTATTACATAGGGTAGTGGAGATGCAGACCTGGAAAGCATGCAGGTTCTTATCACATGGCTCTTTATGATGCCGGTATTTCAGACTTTAACATTATGACTTATTCGTCTGTTATTCCAGCAACTGCACATCTTTGCAACCATGGACGAGATCGATCTTCCTCCATTTGGTACCGGAATTGAAAACCATTATGGCGGTATCGCATGGTTATCAGGATGAGTTTGTATCTGCCGGTGTGGTTTACGCCTGGATGTACAAGGACGAAAACTTCGATGAGAAGGTTGGAGGCCTGGTATGCGAGGTCAGCGGCCGTTATCGTATCGAGGAGTTGGAATCACGTCTGATCCGTGTAATCAACGACTTGCACCAGAAGACTTACGGTAAGTATTATCTGGGTGAACTGAACTTCATTACCGAAGGTATTACCATCGAAAGAGATACGGAACAGCTTTGGCTGCCCTGTGCTTCGTGTAGATTTCCTGATGCCTGAGATTGAAGATTAAAAAGAAAATAAAATATCTGATTATTTCAGTATGGAAACAGAGGTAAGGCCACGGCTCTTATCTCTGTTTTTGTGGCTTCGGGAAAAACGGCATAAGTTTGTTATATTTGTAACCGGCTTTATAGTATAAAAATTCTTTATTTAAGAAACAATCCGTTTAAAGCTGTTGTTGTATGAAAAGATTATTAATCCCTGGAAAGGGTTGATGGTTATATGTGCTTCGGGTGTGCAATTCCGAAAATCTCGCAGCGCTTGCACATGGAGTTTTACGAAGATGGTGAAGATATAGTTGCTTTCTGGGAGCCGGAAAGCCATTACCAGGGATGGTTGGAGACATTGCATGGGGAATACAGACTACCATGATGGATGAACTGGCAGGTTGGGTGGTATTAAGGAAATTACAGACGTCGGGCGTGACTTCACGGCTGGATGCCCGTTTCCTGAAAAGTATCTCGACCCGGAACCGCGCTTGATGATACGGGGCGTATCAAGGAGCAGAAACGGAATGCCATATTCATAGAGACGGAGATATACAATTCGCAGAACGACTTTGTTCGCATATTTTGTCGTCACAAAAGAACAGGCGACGGAGAAGTTTCATTTTGCCGGCTGTAAGACCGAAGATGAAAAATAATGAACAGTAACAAAAGAATAAAGTAAACGATTAACAAAATGAAATCGGAGCACATGTAAGTGCGTCGGGTGGGTTGAGAATGCCCCTCTGAACGCGAATGCTATCGGGCCAAAGCATTCGCCCTCTTTACCCGAAACCAACGTCAGTGGAAATCATCCCCGTTGACGAAGAAAGTATCTCCTTATTCAAAGAACGTTGTGAGGAGTTCGGTTACGAGGCGAAACATATCCTGCCTCATGACAGTTACCTGATTAACCTCGGACATCCACCCGGACGGATTGCAGAAGTCGCGCGATGCTTTCCTGGACGAAATGCAGCGTTGCGAACAACTGGGCTGGACCGGCTGAATTTCCATCCGGAAGTCATCTGAACGAATTGTCGGTCGACGATTGCCTGGCTCGTATTGCCGAGTCGATTAACCGGACGTTGGAAGACCGCAGGTGTCTGTGCCGTTATAGAGAATACGGCCGGACAGGGTACAAACCTGGGATATACATTCGAACAAATAGCAGCCATCATCGATCGGGTAGAAGATAAAGCGCGCGTCGGTGTCTGTATCGACACGGCTCATACGCTGGCTGCCGGTTATGATATTAAAACGGAACAAGGCTTTACCGAAACCTTCCGCCACTTCGATGAAGTGATCGGTTTTTCTATTTGCGCGGAATGCATATCAACGATTCGAAGAAAGACCTGGCGACCCGTGTAGACAGGCATGACAGTATCGGAAAAGGGGTGATGGGATGACAACCTTTAAAATGCTGATGGCCGATCCTCGTTTTGACGACATCCCTCTGATCCTTGAAACCCCTGACGAGTCGATCGGGCGAAGAGATCGGTTATTTGTATACATTGTGATAGAAGTAGAAAATAATGAGCCAATGTGGCAATATGCCAATGTGCCAATTTAGAAGAAATGAGCTATCCCGTTCCGTGCTTGACACGGGATCGCAAAGGCACAGACCGTAATCCTATATGTATCTTTTGATACTGCTGGTTCTTGCTACTCGTGTCGAGCACGGGGACAAGATAGCTCATATCTGATAATATTTGAACTGTACGTATATCATTAATTAATCCCTTTACGGAAGGGTAGACTAAATAAAATGCACTTATGTTTATATTAATGCCAATTATTTTATCGGGGTATCATTGCTATTGCGGTTGAAGATAAGATTAAGATCAACAAAGCGGCAACAGCTCTTTTATGGCCATTTCTTTGTGGATGATATTGATGTTTGATGCCTACAACATTTTCGTTGAACGTTCCAATCCTCTGTTCGAAGAGTTTCTGATGCAGAACCCCGAAATGACAAATCTGCCGGCAAAAGACCAGTTTATTAATTTTATAACCAACCGTTCTATCGTTTACCATCTGGGAAATGTGGCAGAGACCTTGTTCTTGTGATGTGTTCCATGCTGATTGTCGATATTGTCGATAAACACGGTGGTTTCAGGTCGGTGACGGGATATATCCGCACCTCTAACAAACGGAAACTGTTGTGGTATATAAGTTTCGCTACTTTTTTCTTCTCCGCCTTGCTGGATAACTTGGCAGCCGCTATCGTGATCATGGCGGTGCTTCGTAAGTTGGTTCCCGACAGGATCGACCGGTTGAAATATGCCTGTATGGTGATTATAGCGGCGAACGCCGGCGGTTCGTGGTCGCCGATCGGTGATGTGACGACAATCCTGCTCTGGGTAGGAAAGAATGTGACGGCGATGCATCAGATTTCGCATGTATTCATTCCTGCATTGGTTAATATGCTGGTTCCGCCTCCATTGCCCATTTCTGGTTGTTCAAGAAAGATGCCCGGTTGCGTGTCATGAGTGAGGAAGAGGCTGCCGATGAGTTTATTCCGGAAATACCGAATCATTCACGCCGGGTGATCTTTGTGATCGGCGTGCTTTCCTTGGCGTTGGTGCCTGTCTTCCAGATGGTGACCAATTTGCCTCCGTTCCTGGGGTATTGCTGGGATTGGTTATTTTATGGATATATACCGATGTCATGTACAGCCGTTTGCATGTGCATGAATCGGAAAACTGCGTATTACCCAGTTGTTGCCGAACATCGACCTGGCGACGATCTTTTCTTCCTGGGAATCCTGATGGCGGTAGGCGCCCTGGAAACATCGGGACAGTTGGGGATCATGTCCGCCTATCTCGACAAGCATGCATGAACCTTATTTAATCAGCTTTGTGATCGGAGCTTTATCTTCCTGTGTGGATAACGTGGCGCTGGTGGCAGCAACGATGGGTATGTATCCGATCGTGCAGCAGACGGCCGACTCCACTTTTATGCACAGTTTTTGTTTCCGACGGAGGATTCTGGACATTTGCCTACTGTGCCGTAACGGGCGGTAGCATCCTGATTATCGGTTCGGCGACAGGTGTCACGGTGATGGATTGAGAAAATAGATTTCATACTATACAGCGATTTTCAATATTGGCATTGATTGGCTATATTTGCGGTGCGGCAGTATATATGCTATTATTCGCTTAAACTTATTTATATGAAAAGAAAATGGATTATCGCAGCAGCCTGTGCCGTTTTGCTTCCGGAATGGAGGCAATGGCTTGTACGGGTTTGCTGGTAGGAAAGAAGGCATCGGTCGACGGATCGGTGATGATCAGTTATGCAGCTGATCGCATACCCTGTATGGCGAGTTATACCGTTGGCCGGCAGCGACCTGGCCGAAAGGCGCTATGCTGGAAGTCAGGAATGGGATACAAGCCGCTGGGACAGATTCCGCAGGTGGAACAGACGTATTCTGTTGTCGGCAACATGAACGAACATCAGGTGGCTATTACGGAAAGTACGTGGGGCGGACGTCCGGAGCTGGTGGATACAACAGGTATTATTGACTACGGCAGCCTGATCTACATCGCCCTCCAGCGTTCAAAGCCTACCGCGAAGCAATCAAAGTAATGACCGACCTGGTGAAGGACTACGGTTATTACAGCAGCGGCGAAACTTTCTATCGCCGACAAGAACGAAGCATGGGTGATGGAACTGATCGGTAAATACCTGTAACAAAGGCGCAGTTTGTGGCCATCCGTGTTCCGGATGATTGCATCTCTGCACATGCCAACCAGTCGCGCATCCAGCAGATTCCTTTCGATGACAAGGAAAACTGTATGTATTCGCCCGATGTTGTTTCTTTCCCGCGAAAAGGGTATTTCAGTGGAAAAGATAAAGACTTCAGTTTCCAGAAGGCCTATTGTCCTTACGACTTCAGTGCATTGAGAGGTTGTGAAGCACGCGTATGGTCTTTCTTAAATACGATAAGACAATGGATAAGTACACCGACTTTATCAAGGGCGATCCTTCCAAAGAGCCGATGCCGTTGTATGTGAAGCCGCACCGTCTGTTGTCTGTTCAGGACGTTCAGAACGGTATGCGCGACCATTATGAAGGAACCGATCTGATATGACGAAAGATGCCGGAGCCGGTTCTTATAAAGTGCCGTATCGCTGGCGTCCGATGACATTTAAGGTGGATGGACAAGAATATACCAACGAACGCCATCGCTACGCAACAGACCGGTTTTGTAATCGTTCCGCAGATGCGTAACTGGTTGCCGGATGCGATCGGTGGAACTTTGTTCGGTGTGGATGATGCCGATATGGCTGTGTTCACTCCGCTGTATTGTTCTATCACGGAATCGCCCGAGTGCTACCGGGTAGGAAACGGAGACATCATGAATTTCTCGTGGACTTCCGCATTCTGGATTCACAACTGGTGGCCAACCAGGCTTACGGTAAATACAGCTTTATGATCAAAGACATTCGTCCGGTTCAGCAGGAGTTGGAGAACAGTTATAAAGAGGCAATTCCGGCTATCGACAAGGCTGCCTCCGAATTGTATGCCAAGAATCCGGCGGAAGCAGTCCGGTTCCTGACCTGGTTCAGCACGACGACTGCCGATCAGGCAACTGCCCGTTGGAAGAAGCTCGGCGAGTATCTTTAGTAAAATACATGGACGGAAACGTTAAGAAAGAAGAAAACGGCCAGTTCAAGCAAAATGGCTACGGGCTGTCCGAATATCCTGATTTCCTGGCTACGACGAAGACTATTATCGCAGTATTGTTAAGAGCGCAGGAGACAGACTTAAAGTAAAATAATTATATTTGCGCATAATGTTGAACTAAAATTAATGAGAGTATGAAGAAATTAATTGTTATGTGCATGCTGGCAATTATCAGCATGAGTGCATTTGCACAGACTCAGCAAGGACAATCGTCTTTCGGTTTTAATCTTGGTTATGGGTTTAACGAGAATGGAAATGCGTTGTTGGGGTTGGATTATCGTTATAATCTGACGGATGAGGTTCGTTTGGCTCCGTCTTTGTCTTATTTTGTGAAAGATGATGGTTTGAGTGCCTGGGCTATCGACGTGAATGCCCACTATGTCTTCAAATTGAGCGATATGTTCGGTTTCTATCCGTTGGCAGGTCTTGATCTTTCGTTCTGGAAAGTAAGTCTGGGAAATAGTGCAAGTCTGAATAAGACTCGTTTAGGAGCCAATATCGGTTTAGGAGGTGAAGTATATGCAACCGATCAGTTGAGTGTCGGTTTGGAATTCAAATATAATATACTCAAATCCTGGGGAGACCTGAGATTATCTCAGCCACTTCTGGCCTTCGCATCGGATATAATTTCTGACAGATTATTTTTACAATAAAAACAGAAAGGGGATGAGCAGAAATGTTTATCCCCTTTTTATATTTGCGAGTGTTGTTTTCAAACGGAGTTTGTCACTTAAATTTAATCTGAATGAAAATATTCCAGCAAGAAATATCGGAGAGTCACCGCAATGTTGTCAAAGGACAGCAGATGGCTAAAATATTACCTTCCTATGCATGGTTTGTACTGGGCGAAAATGGTGCGGATGAGTCGTTAATCTTCTACCAAAACGGAACTTTTGTAATCACTCAGAATAACGAAGAGAAGAAAGGTTTATGGCAATACAACTCCACTCTCCAAACGCTCTACATGAGACGGGACGACAACATAAGCGCTTTGCATCCTTTTTCCGGAACAACGAAGTGCTGGTTCTGAAATTACATCAGGAAGATGCTTATCTGTTTTGATAAAATCCGAATGCGTGAATAAATTCGATTATCATGTGCTGGAAGATTTTAATACCTATGCCGAACGATGGGAAAGTGCCCAGATAGCCAAAGGTAAAAGGAGAAATTCTGGGAAGAATTGAAAGAACAACGTACGCCGATAGACCGGAAACCTGTTAAAGCGAAAAGAAAAGGAATTTTTCCTTGAAGAACGACCTGCCCGTACACCCGAAGAATGGTTAAAAAGAGAGGAAATGTTAAAGCAAAACTTTGAGTATAAGAAGCAGCAATATAAAAAGTTTGAAGCTCAAATGGCTCGGAAGCTGCGTGAGCGAGAAAGAGAAATAGAAATTGACTTCATGCATAGGATGGCTACGCAGGAGGCCAAATTTCAGGAACTGCTGGTGAGGCAGAGATGCGAAGCTCAAACTGAATTGTCTCGGTTGAAAAGAAAGAGAATAGCCGGAAATCACAAGAAGGACTGGAATCGTCAACAAAGAAGGGATAATCAACGAAATAATGGAAAAATGGTTTTATTATCAGAAAAACAAATCAGTTCGCATATCCCAGGAAATGGAAAAATACTCGCTAAAGATAAGGGGTATAAAAAGTCCACAGCGTCAGGTATGCGTTTGGCTTTTATCGCTTCTCCATTTTTATATTATTATTAACGGTTTTCTTATGTATTGGGGTACCTGAAGGTTATATAACGGATATTGTTATAACAGGCGGTATGGGAGCTGTTTTGGTTGGGGATGGCCTATTTTGCGTATCAGGAGTTCTATTTATCTGAAGAAGAATATAAAAGACGTTTTAAGGAAGAACTGCAAAGAGAGTGTGATGAGTCTTTTAAAAAGTTTGAGGTGAAAAATGCTTTCGCATGCTGCGCCGCTGTTTTGCACTCCTGCAAAATGCTTTCCCGGTTTGGGAAACGGCTTTACACCCTGCAAAATGCTTTCCCGGTTTGGGAAACGGCTTTACACCCTTGCAAAGTGCTTTCCCGGTTTGGGAAATGGCTTTACACCCTTGCAAAGTGCTTTCCCGGTTTGGGAAACGACTTTACACCCTTGTAAGATGCTTTCCCAACTTGGGAAACGATTTTACATCTTCTTGGAAATTGTTTTGACAAAACAGTTATCTTTTGAAATATAATGCTTACCTTGCCCTCGTTATCAAAAATAGAAATCATGGGAACATACTTAAAATTCACCGATTTTTCTGCAAATAATTTCAACAACGCCGAGTACCTCAGTTTTCTCCGCCGTTTCCGTGCCCTCCTTCCATTTCCGGAGCAGGGTGGCGACCGACCCGAAATCGAAAGCCTTAGCGTCAATGAATCGAACGGTGTCCCTGCATTGGGCGTTTCGGCCGCTCAACTGACTGTCCTCGACGCAGTGATCGACCAACTTACCGATCTGAACAACCAGAGCCGTATCAGCCAGGAAACTGAAACGTTGAACGACACTGACAAACAACGCGACAACGTTGCCGTCTATGCTTTGAACCGGATAAACAATTCCGCAACCCTGCCACTCCAGGCAGAACAGGAAGCCGGAAAGTTTCTGCGGAACGTAGTGAAACCATATACCGGAATCGCACGCCTCCCGCTCAATCAGGAAACAGAAACGATCAAAGGACTCCTGGTCGATCTGAGAAAACCTGAAAATGCATCTGCCGTACAGGCTTTGAGCCTGACCCCTTATTTGAATGAACTGGAACGTTTGAATAATCTATACGAATCACTGGTGGCCAACGCGCTGCCGAACGTCTGGCTAGTAGTGTAGACAACAGCAAGATCGTGCGTGCCCAAGGTGATGATATTTATGACGATATAACCTCGCTGGCTTTTGCCTGGAGCCTGGCGAATCCTTCGGACGAAGCTACTGCTTTTATCCGCAATGTCAACGCTCTGATATCCGATGCGCAGACAGCCTACAACCAGCGTATGGGACAGAAGAAAGAAGGAAAGCGACCGGCCGGAAATTGAATAAACTGGGTAAGGTTGCGGTTAAGCCCGTTTTACCACGGCTGCCGCAACCTTCTTTATTCTGTTTCATTACCACTTCAGATAATCCTCGAAAGTAACCTTTTCGAAGTTCGGAATCACTTCATATACTTTATCCTTCAATGATTCTTCCGGGTTGGTGGTGCTAAGGCCGATCACCCGCATGCCGGCAGCCGTTCCTGCTTGTATGCCGGCAAATGAGTCCTCAAAACGAGGCAGTCGGCAGGGGAGACATGCAGGTCGTCTGCGGCCAGCAAGTAACACATCGGGTCAGGTTTCCCCTTTGTGATGCGGTCGGCGGTCACGACTGTGTCGAATATATTTTCCAGGTGATGTAATTTGAATGCACGTTCCACCTTCGCATTGTCCGAGCTTGTAACTAATCCCATCTGTACACCGTTCTTTTCAATAAGTGCAGAAATTCCAGGGAGCCGGGCATGGCGGGCAAGGGCATCGTGCTTTCGTATTCGGTCGATTCATTAATAACCATCCGGCGGAATTCTTCCGTACGGTCGGAAAAATACTTTTCCATGATGTAGGGAGTGTTGTGCCTTTGATAACAGCAGCGAAGTTGTCGATACCTGTCCCGTAACGTTCACCTGCCTCATTCCAGAAAATATCGTAAATGGGTTCAGTGTCGACTATCACGCCGTCAAAGTCAAAGAGAGCCGTTTTAAATTTCATAAAAATACCTTTATTGATTACATTTTGCACACAAAGATAAGGCTATTCTTTGAAAAGATTCTATCTGTTGTAAAATAGCAACACTTTTGCTGTGCATTTATGAATAATATTTTATCTTTGTGCTCGTACACATGTGTTAGTTGACAGACCAGTAAAACAATTTTCTTATTTATAATACCTAAAAGAAAAACAGAATGAAAACATCTTTGAAGTTAGCAGCCCTGTCCCTCGCGCTGCTTTGTTCCTGTCAGTCGAATGACGGCTGGCAAAAGTTATTCAATGGTAAAGATCTTACCGGTTTCAAGCAATTGAACGGCGAAGCGCCCTACCGGGTGGAAGACGGCTGTCTGGTCGGAACTTCGGTGACGCCAGCCGAACAGCTTTATGGCTACCGAACAGGAGTATGGCGATTTTATCCTGGAATTTGAAGCTCTCTGCGACCCGGCATTGAACTCCGGTGTGCAGTTCCGCAGCGAAAGCCGTCCGGATTACCAGAACGGGCGTGCATGGCTACCAATGTGAAATGGACCCTTCCGACAGAGCATGGAGCGGAGGCGTTTACGACGAGGCACGCCGTGGTTGGCTGGTGACGCTCGTCGATAACAAACCGGGACAAGCCGCCTACAAAAGACAGATTGGAATAAATTCCGAATCGAAGCGATCGGCAACAATATCCGCATCTGGCTGAACGGCGTGAACACCGCCAATCTCTATGACGACGAAACAGCCAAAGGCTTCATCGCATTCCAGGTGCATGGCATCGGAAAGAATACCGATCTGGAAGGAAAAGAAATCAAATGGCGTAATATCCGTATAAAGACGGAGGACCTGGAAGCCGAGCGCATGCAGGGCACATTAGCTCCGGAAGTGAACCGCGTCCCCAACTACCTGACGGATGCTGAAAAGCGGACGGATGGAACCTCCTGTTCGACGGACAGACAACTACAGGCTGGCGTGGCGCCCATAAAGAGGCCTTCCCGGATCATGGCTGGAAAGTGGAAGACGGACAGTTGATCGTCTTGAAATCCGGTGGTGGCGAGTCTACCAACGGAGGTGATATCGTGACCGATAAAGAATATGCAGCATTCGAGTTAAGCCTGGAATTTAAAAATCACTCCGGGAGCAAACAGCGGAATCAAATATTTCGTGACGGAAGCAGAAAACCTAGCGGCTCCGCCTATGGCCTCGAATACCAGATATTAGATGACAAACTGCATCCGGATGCCAAACTCTACACAACGACTCCCGGCAGCCGCACCCTGGCAAGCCTTTACGACATGATGCCGGCCGGTATCAAACGTTTCAACGGTGTGGGCAACTGGAACCAGGCTGTCCTGAAAGTATTCCCCAATAACCATGTGGAACATTGGCTGAACGGCTTTAAAACATTGGAATACGATCGTGGTTCGGATGCTTTCCGCGAATTGGTAAAAGGTAGTAATATGCTGCCCGTCTTATAACGAGGCAGGACGTTTCGGTGAAGCTCCCCAGGGACATATCCTGTTACAGGATCATGGCGACGAAGTTGCTTTCCGCAGTATCAAAATCAAAGAATTAAAATAATCTTATTTTACACGGAGGAAGCTGCACAGGACAACCGGGCGGCGCACTTCGTGGATGATACGTTCAGAGGAGGTCAATATATTAAAAGTATATTGGCCTTCGTAATTTTAAGGACAACCTCCAGGTCGCTGGAAGTTGCAAAGAAAATCCTTCTTCCGGCATCTCCTGTTCGAAATTGTGGAAGCGGTTGCCGAGATAGAAATTAAGCCCGTACAGGTTCCTGTATTTCTTGAGATTATTCATAACGAACATATTGTTCTCATTCAGCGGATATTCTTTCGTACCTTCCGCAAAGGACGGGCAGAACCATCCTGGCGGATACCCGCATGATAACCCGTCGATCAGTAAATTGATCGTAAACTCAGGGCGATCGTAGCATACAGGATCTTGATGTTTATCTTTTGAACATCTGGTAAAAGCACCGTCAGCAGCGCCACCAAAACGACGATAACAATGCAAACCGTCAGTCCGTAACTGAAAGAAAATATGTTGCTGACAGCTTCGACCTGTGCCAGGGTGGAGGTACGGCTTGTTAGTACTGTGAAGCAATAGCCACGGGGTCGATAACGCCGATCATCGTCAATCCGATGGCAATCAGTACCACGGTAGTGACCGATGCCAGGAAGGCTGCGAAGATACGGGTTACCTTTGTCCTGTATTCCGTGATATAGATGGCGTATTGTGCCAGGAATATAGCGATGAACGGATAAGCCGGCATCAGGTATACGCTTCTCTTGCTGGAAGGGATACTATAAAAAGAAGATGATGCAAACCAATGCTACCAGGCTGAACAGTTTTCCTTTTCCATGGAAAGAATATTATTCCAGCTGTCTTTCAACTTACTTGTTTGAACGATCCTGCCAGTTCAAACCGAAGAAAAAGAAGATGGTGGGAATAAATCCGGCAGCCAGCGTCATAAAAGTTATACCATACGCCATTCTCGTGTCCCCAGGTCATAATTGATATCGGGCGTATTGAGATGGAAGAAACGTCCGAAGTTCTCGGCAAGTACTACATCGAGAAATTTATCCCCCCTGTTTCCAGGCTGCGATATACCACAGCAGAGGCAGGAACAGAGACGAAACACCGATATAAAGCAGTGCCTT
>SCPP01000884.1_pt1 | contig 12518 bp, 16 predicted proteins | sample 6106811 | NCBI WGS metagenome assembly SCPP01 (sample SAMN10720449, study PRJNA508395) | human gut metagenome | isolation source: Participant 2 stool, 15 month | host: Homo sapiens | collected 2018
CTATTATCGTTTTTCTTTAAAAAACGAACACTTTTCTGCAAGAGCTGGCACTTATGTGCCTAATTCTAAAACGTTCTTTAATCAATATTATAATTAAGTAAACAAAAAGAATACCCCATCTAAGCGTAAAAATTCAACAACGGATAATATATTATAATTGCTCCTCCCACATGTAAAGCGGCAATGCAAACATTTTAAATGGATAAATATCCGGTTCTATCGTCTTTGCATATCTTGAATGTAAAATAAACGCGACAAAATAAGAGGCCAAAGTCGTATATGCTGCAGCTACATATCCATACTTAGGTATTAGAATATAGTTTAAAATCACATTTAACCCAGCTGCTATCAATGTATTCTTTGTAATATAAACTGTCTTTTTATAATAATGCTCGATATATACATACATTGTGTACATAAATATCATGTAATTAGCCAAGGCAATCGGCGGAATAATGGACATTCCTTCCCAATATCTTTGATCAGCGAAGATTTTCAATATTTCTGGGCCAACCAAAATTAACGCAACCATAGCATATGTCATCAAATGCACATAATCCATTGCCAAAACATTTATCTCTCGGATTTTTCGTTCCTTTAACTTGCCTGTAAACCAAGGAACCCAAATGCCATCCAATGAAGTAGTGATAACGGTAGCAATCATACTTAAATTATATACTAGGCTATAAACTCCGGTCTCAGCAGCATTTCTCAATGAAGTAATCATAACTCTGTCTGATTGCGAGAGTATTTGAAGTGCAATGCTATGTAGTACGAGCGGAAGTGCAATCTTTAATCCATACTTTAAATATTCCAAATTTAGTTCAGGCTTTGTTTTTGAATAAACAGCGATCAAAACCACAATTGCAAAAACGCCATAAACGGCAGTCGTCGGAACGATTCGTCCTAAATATAAATTATCCTTTAAAATAAATAAAATAGCAAAAATTGATAAAACGACTGAGAGGAGTCCCGGAAGAACCATTAATGCAGCTCGAAATCTATATCTATAGTGCATCATAAGATAATAACTATAGTCATTAATCAATGCATAGCCAAAACTTTGAATTATGCACATAAAAATCAAAGCAGTGTTAATATTGCGCGGCACAAAAACAGTAACGACCACGCACACTCCTATAACAGTCAAAAATACTAATCCAGTAAAAGTAATAATTGTAGATAAAAAATGAGGTCTCTCTTTGTCATCCATATCCACAAAAGAATTTCTAACAGCGTTATACAGAGCCAAACTGATAAAAACAGATATCATTGACACCCATGAATTAAAGGTTGTCACCGTTCCATAATCTGAAGTCGTTAAAATTCTACTAAAATGGGTACTGTAACAAATCCGATGCCTTTGTTAAATAGAGTAGCAATAAAATATAGTGCTCCAGCTTCAGCAAAATCTTTCTTTTTCAATGGATTCTTCACCTCCTCACAAATAGCGTTTTATTAACCGTTTAAAGCTAAGCCATCTAAATCTACTCCATTCTTTCACCAAAGTGCTCTTATTAGTCATACGATGGGCAGCTATGGAAAAACCATTTTTTTCAGTGTCTTTGACGAATTGTTCTGACATTATGCTCCTAGAGTGACATTCACTATATCTTGCCTTCATATTTAAAAACGTATTTTCAGGAATTTCAAATAAATTCATCGAGTCCTGAATATCATTAATAATCTGCTGGCCTTTCAATGAGTTTGCCAAAATGACTGAGATTCCCTGATTCACGTTGATATCTCTCGGTATCTTCTTTACGGTATCTATTTGCCAAAAATCACCCAATGTTATATCACTAACTCGAGGAAATTGTTTAGCCCTACAATTTCCACATGATTCTCTGTTATATAGACTTTTGCATATGTTAATAGATATGGATCTTTCCATCTGCTTTTAATATATGAGCTTCCATCTCTATACTCAATTTTAATAGCATAGTTTTCCCATCCTGGAACTTTATATCTCATAAATATTGAATTAATGCGTTTCCTTTGTGGATTAATTTCAGATAGATATTTTTCCCAGATTAATGGTGACTGTACTCCATAGCACAAAAGGTCAACTAAAAGCAATTTTTCATATTTTCGTCCCAAATAACTGGATAAAGCTTGTATTTGACAAGGAACACCTGATACAAGTACCTTTTCCCATCATTTAACTGCTTTCTAATAAGTTCAAAAGGCATTGGTTGATTCACTTCTACATATTTAGATCCACGTATTTTATAAAGAGCATCAATGCTGTCAACACATATGAAGCTTGCTTTTGCATCTTCATCAATTGATACCCCCCAAACAACGCCTCCATTTTTAATCCACAATTCAGAAATTGCCGAAAAAGCACCACCTGAACTACTTTCCATCAATATCTTATTATTTTTAATTTGTCCATAAAAACGTCTAAAAACATTATCGGTTTCCTTATTACAACTACTAATAGGACATACACTACTACATTTCCCACAAGAAACACAGTCCTCTTCCTTCGCCATCTGTACTCTTCTAAAACCCAAAACATCTTTTTCAAATTTAAGACATTTCTTTGGGCAAGTAGCAACGCACGCCCCGCATCCGTAACAAAGATCAGGTTCTAAAATTATATGATTAAAATTTCTTTCTTGCACTTAAAGCCTCCTGTAGATACTCACTAGAAATCACTCTCTGCTTTTTAAGCAGACTATTACATATGCTATAATCTACAGCATTTGGTATTATATCCTGCCCATCATCGATAATCCTTGTTCCCAAATCCAATTGTTCCAAAAGAGAATATAATCGCGTGTTGGTAGAATTTTTATCTTTTTTCTCAAATCTATGGAAAACTGTAAAATTCTTCTCATATTGAATGGAAAAAGCAGTACAATGAAATGAATCTGTACACACATAATCAGCATTTGCTATTAATGCAATAAAATCTTGCGGCGAAACAGCATAAAGGTTTTCATCAGCAAAATCAACATCGGCTTCGCAAAAACCAGAAAAGTGTTGTAGATTAACAATTTTATAATCTTTATGTTGACTCAAATGCTTAACTGATTCTCTATGTTTCTTATTATTTCCAAGAAAATAACAAAAACAATAGGGTTTCTTTGGAATACAAACGGTTGATTCTTTTAACAATCCATCCCAGTAATTCCTTTCCAACAATAACGTCGGGTCTAATACTACCGGAACATCTTTTTCCAATATTTTCTTAATAATCTTTTGACCACTAATTTCTCTTACGGACAAATAATCAAACAGAGATAAGAATTGTTTGTAAGCATTTAGTTTACTTTCTTCTATTCTATCCACGCCAAAACTTGGAGCATACGCAGCACGAACTTGATTGGAATTACAAAATTCCAAAGTATACCAATGCTTCTCTACATTGCTTGGAAGCCAAGCCTGATCACTTCCGCAAAAAACGTGTGTATATTTGCTTACGCATTCCTTCATTTCATCAAAGTCACCATAATATTTATGTATATGAAATTTGGAATTAAAATCATCAAATTTCTTATAACGTTCCATGACCTTTGGCCAATATTTCATTCTTTTTCCAAACCCTACATATATTTTTTTTAGAACTTTATATTGATCAACTACTCGATTAAATATTCCAAAATTCCTTTTATGCCACTGAATAATTTCACAGCGTTCTCCATTTTGTTCCAATAAAGTCTGCATCGCATAAGCTTGCAATTTTGTTCCATAATTATATACAAGATGCCCTGTATCCAATCCAATCATGTTCTCATCTCCTTATGCATTCATTAATTTTGGCAAGCCATAATCGCTCTGTATACATCTGTACCATTTTTTCTATTGTAAAACTTTCATCTGAGAATTTTTTTCCATTTTTTCGGATTTCATCTGCAATGCTAGGATTTTTTAATACCCATTCAATTTTATCAGCCAAGTCTCTGGCATCACCATGCGTATATAACAACCCCGTTTTCATATTTGTAATAATCTCTGGCGTTGCACCTGTATTAGCACCAATAACTAACAATCCGCTTCTCATACCCTCCACTGTAACCCAACCAAAAGTTTCTCTTTCGGCACACATTAACTCTATATCCATATTCTGCCGAAGCAAATCCATTGAACTTACCTCTCCATGGAAGATAATTTGTTTTTCAATATTATATTTTTTAATCAAATCTAAAATTCGATTATAATACTGTTTAGCATACTTTGAGTTAGCCGGAACACTTCCAGCAAAATGTAAACGAACCAACTCGCTTAGTCCACGCTTTTTAATTCTGCTATCGCCATTACTGCTTCTTCTTGAGATTTTGCCTCAGTGATTCTTCCAGTTAATAAAATATCAACATATTCATTGCTTTTTTGTTTTTCCTTTCCTTGGTATATAACACCATCATAGGAAACAATCATTTTGCTCTTTTCAACAGCTTTCTCAATTTCTTTTGCCAAAGCCTTTGAAATTACAATGACTCGATTTGAAGTTTTATTAATTCTTTTTAAATTTGAGGGTCCCCAGTATGTATTTTCATTTCCGAATTCCCTGATATGAATAATATGTGGAATTTGAAGTCTCTGAGCAATCCAACTTCCCATCGAAGACATCCTAGTATTCGTATATACAGCATCATACCTATTACATACTAGCTTATTTCCTATTTTTCTTGCAGCAAAATAATTATAAAGATCTTTTCTATATACATTTATTTTTCGGAAAGCATCTTTGTAATCTCCTTTAAGCTCAGAAAAAACTTTAAAATATTTTATTGCATAATGATCAACATTCATTTTTTCAAGTGCCTCGACAAAATCGCCCTGATTATCTGGAACCAAAACATCAAACTGAATATTCTCACTATTTTTCCAATATTTTAAAATTGCAAACAATGCTCTATTAGCCCCACCGATAAACTCAGATTCATGTGCGACCACTAATACTTTCATAATCTGCCTCCTCATATAATAATCCTACATATAGAGCTATCGGAAAAAGCAACGTATATCCTACCAACGACTCTGTTATTCCCATGACAAATGACGCAATATAAAATACCAGCAACATCTTTGCCATATAATTATTTCTGTTTGCCAAGCACATTCGTGTTACCTTTATAATAAGATAGCTTATTAACATTAATTCCAATATACCACCTTGGATTAGAACATATAAAATATAATTATGTGGATGACTAAAATATCCCCAACCGGTACTCAAATTAATCAGTTCTCTATATCCATCATTAGTTCTAATGCCATATCCCCAAACTGGACTTTTGACAAACAATTGAATTGCTCTAAACCATACTGCTTGTCTTGAAAAAACACTAACGGTTTCTCCCATATCAAGTAGAAGATCTGAAAATTCATCCAATAAAGATGTCGTTGCAAGCGCTATACTTAGCACTCCAATAAATAATAACCCGTTTCGAGCATTTATAAATTTAGGAAGTTGTTTCCGCGTAAAAATAATCATCGTAACAACTACAATTATTATTCCAATCAATCCAGTCTTACAATCAACCATCCACTCCGTAGCTATTGAAATAATAATTAATAAATAAAGTCGTACAGTATATTTTCCTTTATTGTGTACTGTCCAGATAGCATTCAAAACAATGGCTGGCAACAAAAATCTAATCATTACATTTTTATATCCTAAGAACCAATAGTTTCCAGCATATAATGCAGCATCATATAAACCATCCGGGAACAGAACAATCGTTGCGAAATTCACATAAGTATATATTTCTAATATTAAAGCTAAACCTGCCAAAACACTGATAGATTTTTTTTCAACCCCATCTCCGATCACAGCTATTAAGCCTATCGTTTGTAGAATTGGGAAAAAAGCAGATTGTGTTAACTGAACCCCCTGAATTAAAGATACAGCTAAAGGAAACAATGTGATTGCATATAACAAAAACGATATTTTTCTTATCTGTAGCTTTCTAATTTCGTTAATCAAAACACAAAATAATATAATTAAGAAAGTATAATTATATAATATTGTAAATATTCCTAGAAAAGAAAAATAATCTGGCTTTAACAGGAAGAAAAACATTATACAATACTGCATTCGTTTCGATATGCTTATTTTACATTCTTTCATATTTTAACCTGTCTCCTACCCTTATTTGATCCATTTCTCATACATATTTAATAAATCACTTTTTGTAGCTTCGTGTGTATAACCTGCATTGATAAATTCAGAAGCTCTACTACGTCTATCTCCTGACATATCAATAACTTTTTTCATTGCAGTTGCCCAATAATTTGCCTCTTGTTTCAGACTTATACGGTGCATCAACTCTGTTACCTCAGTTTCAATTGGTACATTAGTAGAACCAAAACAGGGTAAACCTGTACATTGTGCTTCTAAAAAGACAATACCCATTCCTTCAAATTTTGACGGCAACAAAACAGATCCATTGCGGAATACCATTTTTCTATATTATTTTTTCGTCCAACAAAAAGACATGCTTCTTTTAAACCCATATTTTTTGCTCTATCCTGAATTTTCTCTTGTAGTTCTCCATCTCCAATCCATAATAGAACAGATTCTTTATTCAACTGATTATATTCAGCAAAACATTCTAATAAAAACTCTGGGTTTTTCTGAGCTGCAAAACGTCCCACCACTCCAACGACTACTTTTTTATCAATATGCAACTCTTCTCTTATATATCTTCTATCCTCCAGCCGATATGCAAACCTATCCGTATCAATAACATTTTTCAATACTTGGAAATCTTTATTTCCAAACCTCGAATTCCCAGCACTTTTAGAGCATGCCACTAATTCAGTTGCTTCTCGTTGAAGTAAATAATCGTATACCTTCGTAGAAATAACTGTCTTAAGGTTTAAATTATTCCTTGGATTATGAGCATGAAATATCCTCTTCCCTATTCCATATTGCCGTGCCATTTTTAATGTTTCAAAGCCGACATGTCCCGGCATATTAACATGTACAATATCGTATTTACCTTCTTTAATTATGGTTCTAATTTTCCGGCTTACTTTATATGAATATTTATTTCCCTGGGGCAATTCATAAATATTATTACCATCAGCTTTAACTTTATTTAGCCATTCACACTCAAAAATTTTTAAAACTAAGAAATCTATTCTCCAACCATGTTCTATTAATTCTTGGTAATAGTTCATTAAGGCGACTGCAGTTCCATCACCATTTTTTAAATAGGGTAATAAAATAAGCGCCTTTTTTTGTTTTACCTGTGTTCTTTCTGCCATTTCTCATCTTTCCCATCATATTCACTATCCAATACATCCGATGCTTAATAAAGAACAATACAACTTCTCTTTGCATTCCGATTCCAACTGTATTTTTTGTTTTCAAAGCCTCTTTTACAATAGGCTTTTCCAGATATGCTGCGTATTTCCGCTTTTTATCTGCATACGGTTCCGTATTAGTCGGATTGAAATAGCCGCTGATTGCTGTGGTTACAATCACATACAGCAGGCGATTATCAAACCACGGCTTCAGCATTTCCTTGTTATCTGATATATCTATAAATGCCTTGATTTTTTCGAAGCACCTAATCACAAACTCATGATTGGCTTCATTATGTGACGCTGAAATCGAGTTTTCATTATAGATATAGTGGTAAAACGGCTTATTGATGAACATCGCACTCTCTAGCTTTTCAAATAGCCGGAGATTAAATTCCAGCCCTTCTGCACCCTGACGAAGCACTTCATCATGAAAAATCTGGTTGTTTATTAGCAATTTTCGGTCAATCAATTTGGAATATGCAACCGCAATATTCCCGTTATAGACCAAAAGCTGCTGCTGAAGCCATTTACATTCCTGACCTTTATATACTTTGCCATCTTCCAGATAGAATTTGTATTCCGCAGCCGACTTACCATAATCCTTCATAATGCCACACATAACAAGCTGCACCTGTTTTTCTTCTCCGACACTATACATGGTTTGGCACATGTCTGGCTCAATCCAGTCATCACCATCCACAAACATGATCCATTTGCCCTGTGCAGCTTTACAGCCGTAATTTCTGGCCGAGGAAAGTCCACCATTTTTCTTATGCAATACCTGAATTCGCTTGTCTTTTTCTGCGTACTCATCACAAATCTTGCCGCACTGATCCGGCGAGCCATCATCCACTAATAGGATTTCAATATTTTTCAATGTTTGTGTCATTGTGCTTTCAATGCACTTTCTTAAATATTGCTCCGGTACTTTATATACCGGAACAATAATACTTACAAATGGCTCCATCATTTTATCTACCTCGCACCCGATTTAAGCATTTCTTCATTGTTCCATAGATTCCAGTCACCAGAAGGACCTTCCGAATGGCTGTTTTACTTTACCTTGTTCGTGACAGGATAGTATTTTTCAAACAGCTCTTTACCCGACATCTTTGCTGCATCAGCCAGAAATACGGTCCGCTTTGGGTTCATTGGAACAGATTCGAACATTTCCTTTACACCTGCAACTAACTTATCCGCCGAAACTTCTTCACACCTTGCAGACTCCATTACCTCTTGCATAAGGCTCGCCGCTTTTGAGAGTGACAAAGGACTCTGGTCGTACATTTGTCATCATCCAATTTCTTATCGAAATCATATACTGAAAAACAATCCCAAATTGTGAAGTCGCTTACACGGTACCTTTTTTTGAAAGGACACTCATAACAAGAAGGCCGATCACATGTGTCTGAGAAGAAAGCTCTTAACATTGGATCAAGTTGCGATCCTGCATGGTATACGTTCTTTCCTTCCTGGATAATACTCATTGTGGAATATTTATACCCATAAAATTTATCCCGGAAACGGATGTTGTCAGGATTCGGAAATAACTGTTCTTGGTATTCCAGATACCTGCTCCACACAAGCGGCGACGGGATACCGTGACATACCACATCAACTAAAATCAACTTTTCATATGGTTTTCTCAAAAACTTTGATAAACCCTCAATTTGGCATGGTGTTCCGCTAAAGCAAACCCATCTATCTTTCTGGAGAAAATCTTTTACCAAACAGAAGGAATCTCCCAAATCGCTTTGTACATATTTGCTGTTCCGGAATTTTTTAATTCATCAACAGTTTCTACATAAGTATGTTGCACATGAAAATTCTCATCGTATGCTGCTCCAAATACCACTCCACCTTTTTGAAGAACAACTGTTGCTATAGCTGTAAACGCACCACCTGCCGAACTATCCAATCTCACCTTTTCATCACAGTGCTGAACCAGATAAGCTTTTTGTTGCTTTTCTTCCTCAGTAACGGACTTTGAATTGGACAAACCATATTGCAGGCATTACACTCTACACATCTACTCTTATCGACAACCGGGTACAGAAATCCTTCTTCATCCGGTTGCATCTGGATACATTTCTTGGGACAAATCCTGCACAGGCTGTACATCCAACACAGTCTTTTTTATCCTTAATTTCAATCATCTGATTTCCTTTCCGCATAATACAGATTCAGAAATCAAGACGAATAATAAACTTAGTACTTATGCGTTAGTCTGACATATAGTTTCTTTGCTACGCTATAAATACCCAGTTTATAACAGGCCAACCTGATGCTGTGTTCCGCTTTAACCTTAAAGGTCTCCGGGAAGTACTTATTAAACAATTCTTCTCCGCTCATTCTATTTGCGTCTTTGAAGAATGACTCACGCTTCTCATTCGGTGCAACAGATTCTTTCATTTCTTTTGCACCAGCTACAGCGGCTTCTGGTGCGATTTCAATGTAAGAGAAATCATCCTTAATTGCATTAAAGATCTCTCTTCCTTTTTCTGTGTGCACCAAAACTCTTGTAGCCCCTTTGTCATTATCCAGCTCTTTTGAGAACCTACCGACATTAAAGCAATCCCATATCGTAAAATCACTAACACGATACTGCTTTCGGAAATGACAAGAATGGCACGATGGTCGATCACAAATATTAGAGAAAAATGCTCTTAGCCACGGATCAGATTCAACGCCCTGATGGTAATTACCATGATTTCTGTCTGTTATGACATTCATCGTTGAATATTTATATCCGTAATGCTTATCGCGGAAACGAACCGTCTTTATATTGTCTGAAAGCACTTTTCTGATATTCTACATACTTGCGGAATATCAAAGGAGAGGTACAGCTCTGCAGACTACATCAACGGTAATCAGATTGTCGTAATTTTTCTTTAAAAATTTTTCAGTCCCTCTATCTGACACGGCGTTCCACTAAAGCATACGAATCTGCCTTGCTCTAAGAAGGACTTAATCTGTCGGTGGGTACCCCCCCCCCCACAGAACTTTGGACATATTTACTATTACGGAATCGATATAAATCATTTTCCGTTTCAACCGCAATATGATGAGCCATTAAGTCGGTGCCTAATTCCACACCAAACACAACACCATTATTGTGCAAAACATATTTAGCAATTGCCGTAAACGCTCCACCAGCTGTACTTTCTCTTAAGATTTTTTGATCTTTATTCTGTACGATATATGCAGCTTGTTCAAAAGGTTTCTCCTTTGCAGTATGAATGATCGGGCAAACCCTCTCACAGGCACCACAATCAATACAGTTTTCTTTATCAACTGTTGGATAAAGAAATCCCTCATTATCTTCTTTCATAATGATTGCATCTTTAGGACAAATTGCTGCGCAGGCAGTACAGCCGCAACAATCCTGTTTTTTATTAACTTCAATCACAAATCTGTACTCCCTTCATCTTTTAATGCCGCCAAAAGATATTCATAAGACTTCTGTCGGATTCCTTCTAACTTTTTATGAACACTTTCAAAATCCGTCTCTATCTTTAAGCAATCGGCTATATTTTCTTCTCCTGTCAGTAATCTGCCAGTGATTCCCGCCATGTGAAACAGTGTATCTAAACGACTGTTTGTTGACTGTTTTGTATTTCTGTTATACCGACGGAATGTAAAAAACTGCCGCTTATAAAGAATGGAGAACACGGAGCAATGGAAAGAGTCTGTACACACATATTCCGCATTTCGAATTAGATTCAGAAAATCTGCCGGATCAATATCATAAGGCGTTTCATCAGCATAACCTTCATCGCTCTTTACAAACTCATCCAAATGTGTCAGTGCTATAATCTTGCAGCCTGTAGCTTCTTTTAAGCGTTTTGCAAATTCTCTATGAGGCGGATTGTTGCCAAGAAAATAGCACAGAATGTACTTTCCTTTTACAATTGGCTCTTTCTGTTGAATTGCCATCCATTCATCGCCTGTAAACAGCAATGTCGGATCACAAACCACTGGAACATCGCGATTCGCAATTTCTTTCACCAGTTTTTGACCCGATTCTTCTCTTACACCAATGTGTTTTATTTTCTTTAAAAATACCTCTGCCTTTTTTGTAGAATCCTTCTGCAAACTTGACTGCCCAAAACTTGTTGCATAAGCAATCGAATTTACTGTCTCTGGAACAAAGTTGAGTGTGTAATAATCCGCTGCAATGTTTCCAGGAAGCCATAACTGATCACTCCTACAAGTACACTCGAATAGTTATCTTTACATTTACGTCCAAGCTCTGCCTTTGAATCATATTTTGGAGATAGCCTAAACTGTTTACGGCTAAATTCATCAAAATTTTTCTGCGCGAACCTTGACAGTTTGTGCATACTGATTATAGAAAACTTCTTAATCAATACATTCCTTGCCATACCAAGTTTAGACAGCAAAATATCTGAAGTTAAACTTGCCTTAGCAAAATACAGCAACTTTGCCTTTTTAATTTCTCCGTTAAAACCTAAAATATCTATGGTTTCATTTTCATATCCCAGTTTATCTAATGCCATCTGCGTGGCATATGCCTGTAGCATACTTCCATAGTTATGCTGGAAATAGCATGACACAATTGCTGTTTTTTTCATTTCCTCTCTCCAAACTATTCTTGATTACCTGACTATCTGCTCAAGCAGTTTCCCGTGTTCTTCTGAAACTCTCCGAGCGTTAAACCTGTTATGTACATCCTCAAATCCCTGTGTCACCAATCTATCTTTCAATCCATCTTCTTGATAGATCCGCAACACAGCATTACTTGCTCCGGTAGCGTCATCCGCTCCAACAAGCAAGCCATTTTCTCCATCCCGGATTATATTGGGAATGGCATCCACTCTACTTGCTACAATTGGTTTGCCTGCCATCATGTATTCAGGCAGTGCCAGTCCAAAGCCCTCCCAGCGACTCAGTAAACATGCAACATCGAAAAGCTCTACATAGCTCATCGGGTTATCAACCCAGCCTGTAATATGCAAGCTATCTGAGAAACCGTTATCCTCCGCATACCTTCTAATCTCAGCTTCCTGATTTCCATTGCCGACGATAATGAAGTGTGCATTTGGAACTTCATCTTTCACTTGCTTTGCCATCTTAACAAAGACATCTGGTGCTTTTCTGTGGGCTCATTCGTCCTACCATGCCAACAACAAATGCGTCTTCTGGAATGTTCAGGTCTTGCCTTTTAACTGCACCCTGTGCTCCATTTTCATAGGATTCGATATCCACACCGTTAAAAATGACTTGCAGCT
>SCPP01000522.1_pt1 | contig 12494 bp, 19 predicted proteins | sample 6106811 | NCBI WGS metagenome assembly SCPP01 (sample SAMN10720449, study PRJNA508395) | human gut metagenome | isolation source: Participant 2 stool, 15 month | host: Homo sapiens | collected 2018
TCGTATATGGTGTATTTCAAGCGGCACATTCTCTGCGCCACACCACTCACACCTGTTTGCCTGCAGTCTTTTTATAAGACTATTACGCCCATAATTCTCAAAAATTCTTGCTACTATATCAGGATTTCCGCTTTCTACTTTAGTGTCCTGGCGGAACCCATTATTGTAAAACAATACCTTTCCGACCTTGCCGTTTTTCTTCGGATATTCCACAACAAAATCTTTCCTTGACGGTACTTGTGGATAATTCTGCTGATTCGTGTCCGATATTTTCCAGCAAAGGTTTTGAGCATACTGTATCTCATTACGTAGTAGAAGTTATTGAGTACAGACACGTTGTTTGCAAGTCGGTAGTAGTTATACAATCCACGGATTTCTGCGTTGTATTGGTTTAGGATTTCCAAATCGTCCGTGCAACAGGCGAGTGCGCCGGACAGGCTCCCAAACCTCTTTGTTTCCATTTTGTTTGTCGTATTTAATCTTGAGGGCATTGTAGGAGAACAGTCGTTTTACCCACTTATCATGGGGAACATAAAGTAAGACTTTTCCATTGTTTACCCGTCTGGTAGCCCCGGTTTTGGTCTTTTGTTGTGTTCGCCTTTGGCGATTGTGACCTCATATCCCAAGAACTTCGCAGCGTCGTGTCCATGAGTAATCAATGTCTTTTCCTCGGACATTTCCAGATGGAGTTTGTCCCGGATAAAGTAGCCTACATCTTGTTTAATCTGTTCTGCGTCCTCTTTGCTGCCGATAACTCCGATTAAGAAATCATCGGCATATCGGATATAGCAAATCCGTTTATAGCTATCGTCCATCTGGTCGCTATACGGTATAGATTTCAGACTACGCCGAAGTTCCCGGATTTCTGCAATTAAGCCCTCTTTTTCTTCCACGCTCATTTTAGAGATTTCTTTTAAGCCTTTGTTCTTTCCCCGGCAGACATCCAGCTTCTTCTTGAACGCAGGATTGATTTTACGGCGGTTTCCGCAGTTGAATTTCTCTGCATACTCTGCCATATAGCTATCCAGTTCGTTCATGTAGATGTTTGCAAGGATAGGGCTGATGATGGAGCCTTGCGGAGTGCCGGAATAAGTATTGTGATAATTCCAATCCTCCATATATCCAGCTTTCAAGAACTTCCAGAGCAGACCGATGAAATGTTCATCTGCAATCCGCTTTCGCAAAATAGCAATCAACACATGATGGTCTACGTTGTCAAAACAGCCCTTTATATCTCCCTCAACGAACCACTTTGTCCCCGTAAAATATTTCTGCACATATTTGAGTGCCGTATGACAGCTTCTGTTTATACGGAAACCGTGGAATAGTCGCTAAAGGTTGGCTCATAAATACTCTCTAAGATGAGCCGCACCACCTCCTGTATCAGTTTATCGTCGAATGACGGTATCCCCAGAGGACGCATTTTCCCATTGATTTCGATATACGTTCTCCTTGCCGGGTTAGGCTGATAACTAAAATCCCGCATCTTTTCAATGAGGGCGTTTATCCTTGCCATTCCCATTCCGTCAATGGTTTTGCCGTCTGTTCCGGCTGTCATGTTGCCTGGTTTCGCCTGTATCCGCTGATATGCCAGCAGATAGAATTGTGGATTGTACAGGTTGCGGTATAACCGCTCGTACTTGTAGCTCTTGTTACACGCCTTGGATTTTAGGCTTTCCAACACATTTTCAGGACTTCTCATAATGCCTCACGCACCTTTCCTTTTTATGAATTGGTTGACATCCTGCCTCCCTTCGCCATGTAGACGGCTTTCCCGCCCTCGGACTACTACGGAGGCTCCGTTGCCATGCCGGATATTCAGCGTCATCTTTCTTGGGTTTTCCCCTTGAAATTTATCGCCTTGCGGCATTACGCATAGCCGGATAGTTCCGGCGTTCCGGTTTAGGCAATCTGCAGTTAGACACTTTGGAAAAGCGTATTGTGATGTCGGTAGTGGGTTTTCGTCCTTTTCCGCTTACTGCGGCTGGCTGTCATAAGTATCGTGCGGTCTGTGTTTACCTGTCACATTCCGCTATGACATACGGCGAATACAACCATCCTGCGCCGCCGGGTCGAGTATCCCGCCTCGGACTGCCCTTAAAGCAGTTTAGCCTTGCTCCTCATTCACAATGTTGCGTCTTGCCGCTCAGTCGTGGGTAGATGGTTTTCCCAACTCGCGATTTTTCCGATACGCTATTGTCCCCTTGTGGTTTCCTCCGGGGTAAATCGGATGACGCTAAAGTGACGCGTTTCACGTCTTTGATACTTTTCTTTACCGGCTTGCTAAAGCCGGGTTCAAATGCCCGCACACCGCCTTTGGATGAAAAGCGGCGCTTCTGACGCGCGGTATATCTCGATCATACGGCCATAAATAACGATAAAGATACAGATATACAACGCCCACATGGTAATGCCGATAAAGAGGCGACTGGAACCACAGGCCGAACAGCGGCCCCAGTTCCATATCCATCAGTCTCGGTTCCAGATCGGTCATAACTGAGGAAATGTCAATGGACGCATCCGAATTGATAATCCCTGCCGCCTGCGCCACCACGCTCTGCGCCATATCAAAGACGCCCATCACGATATTCCATGTGTTTATGACAATGAGGATGGCGGCAGCTGATTTGAACACCCACTTGAAAATCATCCAGGTGTCCACATCATGCAGATTATTTTTGTCGGTAATCAACTGAATCAGCTCCATCGTCATCACGATAGCCAGGATCACACCGGCAATCGGCACCATGATGGAGTTGGACAGGTTCTCAATCATACTGAAAATACTGCTATTCCATCCCTGTGGGGTCTGTCCTACCTGTACGGATATATCCGCGACCTGTTGGTTTACGCTGTCAAACATCCCCGAAAGGTTGCTCATAATACCGCCCACCAGCATTTCTTTCAGCCAATTCGTCAGGGCTTCAAGTAAGAAATCCATACGGTGTCAACCTCTTTCCGCCGCCCCGCAAAACTGCGGGAGCGGCAGGATTTCATGCGGGGACGCTTAGACAGAGAAAAGCCCGGAGAGCAGAGGTACAAGGACCATGCCGACTACGGCTACACCAGCACCGGCCATAAGCTGCTTCATGCCCTGAGATTTTGCGCCAGGGTTGTCGTTGCCGTAACCTTCCAGCAGGTTGATGACACCCCAGATACCAAGACCAGCGCCCAGAGCGATAACGAGAGTCTGAAGAACGGTAATTGCCTGTTCAAAAATGCCATAAATAATATTAGCCGGAATCATTTGAATGATTAGTTAGGTTTGTTTCATAAGCGCACAAAGCCGGAACAATCTGCCCTCGATATATGAGAGCCTGATTCCGGCTGTCCTCCTTTTTTCATTATTTTTTGATGATTGTCCGCTTTGTACGCCAATGGCCTCAACTGAGGCAGTTGCGGCAAATAGATACGATCACTCCTTTCTCAGCGGAACCGTATTACACGCCCTCCGTGTCTACTTCATATACATCGCAGACCTCATCAGGCTTGAGTTTTAGTCTGGCAGACAAAAATGCTTCAATATTAAAGGTATTTCGCTTGTCTGCATCAGCTGTGTATTTGAAATTAGGATGTCTGGTAATGTCATACTTGTCTGAAAGAAACGGACGCACACCGAGCAACTGCAAGATGCACTTGCCGCCATCCATAACTGCCAGCTCGTCCTGGCTCATCAGCTCTTTTCCCCAATTTTTGATCGTTGAGCGAGTGGAAGTCTCCCGTCCCCGGCTCTCTCCGGTGTTGTAAGTGTCTATGGTCTCCTTTCCCAGAACAGCCGCCAGCTCTTTCAGCGTTGTTGGTTCTTTGCCACCCAGGAAGATGGAAGTATCCATATTTCCGATAATGGTATCTGCGTTATCCTTATAGATCGCCTTGAGCTGACTCTGCGCCTGCAACACCAGACAGGCGGAGATCTCACGGCTTCGGATGGTAGCAACCAGCTTTTCCAGCTTAGGTATCTGGCCAATGTTGGCGCACTCGTCGATCAGGCACCGCACATGAACCGGCAGTCGCCCGTCGTACACATCGTCGGCCTTTTCGCAGAGCAGGTTGAATAACTGGGTGTAGCACATGGAAATGAGAAAGTTAAAACTGTCATCCGTATCACTCATAATGAGGAACAGGGCCGTTTTTCTGTCTCCCAGCGTATCCAGTTCCAACTCATCGTAGGCTGTGACCTCCCGCAGCTCCGCAATGTCGAACACGGCAAGGCGCGCACCGCAGGAAATCAGGATCGACTTGGCTGTTTTTCCGGCGGCCAGCTTATATTTCTTATACTGCCGGACGGCAAAGTGCTTCTCGGCTTCCAGTGCATCAAACATCAGGTCTACGGGGTTTTGAACTCCTCGTCATCCTCCCGAACCTCCATGGCGTTGATGAACTCGATGAGGGTGGAGAAGTTCTGCTCCTCCACCGGAGCCTCATAATGGATATAGCCAATAAGCGCGCAGTACAACAAGGTTTCTGCTTTTACCCAAAAATCGTCTCCGGCCTTGCCTTCGCCTTTGGTGTTGGCAATCAGCGTGGTGACCAGCTTCAAAATGTCCTTCTCCGAATGGATGTAGGCAAAAGGGGTTATAGTGCATGGACTTCTTGAAGTTGATAGTATTGAGGACCTTGATGCGGTACGGCTCATAAATGACCTTGCCGTGCTTATCCTTCATGGACTTTCCGTCCTTCCCCAGCTTGGGTGCGCCCCTTTGGAGCATTTTTCCGCACTCCACCAGAATGGTGCCCTTGGGGTCTGTGACCACATAAGAGCTGTGCATCTGCATCAGATTTGGCTTGAGCCAGAATCGGGTCTTACCGGAACCGGAGCCGCCAATCACCAGTACATTTTTGTTTCTGGCAGTCTTGGGGTCCTTGGGGCGGCTGTTCATGGTCAGGCTCTCCGTTTTCGTCAGAATCACATTGTTCTGAAATACAGGATCAACGTAAGGTGCAATATCCTCACGGGTTCCCCAGCGGGCCGAACCATATTCCAATCCATGTCTATATTTCTTAGCGTTCTTGCTTTTAAGATAAACCGCCAGCCTCAGACAGCCTCCACAACACAGCCCTACCAACAAGTCCAATGGATGCAGGCTTGGCCAGAAACTTTGCAACGCCCCAGGCAGAACCGCAACCAGCGAAAGAAACTTTTCTGAAGCATCCGCCCCTTGTGCCATTCGCCATGCCTCTCCAAAATTGGTAGCAAACAGCCCCAGCAGGATATACGGCATATTCAGCAAAATGAGCTTTTTGATGTCCAATGTCTTTTTCATCGTTCCAGCTCCTTTCGCTTGGTGCGATCCACCACAGCATTTTTAACCATCTCTTTGAACTGGTTAAGTTTTGCCAGTACGGACGGGCGCTCTGTTTTCGTTGCCTTTTTGACCTTTTTGTTGGTGTACTCTGTAAAAGCTGCTGTCAGAGCATCTGCATCACGGCCTTTGAAAAAAATCAGGTACTTTGGCGGAGAACTGCTGCGGTCCTTTTTCACCGCATAATCCACACCATATTTCCGGGCGATTTTCTCAAACTCCTTGATAGAGGGGTCTGTGATCTCAATGTTGGATATTCCCTGATTCTGCCCGACAAGCTGCTTCACAGTCTGTTTTCCATGCGGAACAACCGGCGCATCACGGCTTCTCTGTTTTTCCAGCTTCTTTTCCTTTCGATGTGCCATGTACTTGCTTATGGCAGCCTTAAACATTCTGCCGGTAAACTTTGTTCCACTGACAACCAGCGTCAAAGTTCTGTTTTCCACTTCTTCCTGCATTTTCTCGCCTCCTTTCCACGAAGTTTGCAGGGAATCTCTTTTTTTGCTAAGGCGGAACCACCAGCCGCCGCAGAAGATAACGCTTCATACCGCCCTCCTTAGCGTAACTGGTCAGAACGGTCATAGTGCAGATTGCCCTGACGTACCTTTGCGTGGCTCAAAATCTTAATCTGCCCATTTTCCTGACTGTCCAGTGCTTTTTCATAACCGGTATCCGACAGGAACAGGCGGGTTCGTTCGCCTTTCCAGCCAACAGGTGAATCGTTCGTCAGCACATCAAAAATAATCATGTGCCGGGTGTCCTCCGCAAAACGCTGGAGGTCCATATATCCATGACCGTGATAATTCTGCGCTCCTGCCTTTGCCCGCATTTCTTCCATCAGCTGCCCTATGGTCTTTCCCTCAGACATCATGCTTGCTCCTTTCTCCCGGCAGTTCCGGGCAATAAAAAATAGCGACCATTTACCAGCCGCCATACAGATCGTGATTTACTTGTGATGTGTAATGATTGCTTATCGTGGTCGGTGCATTAAACAGAACAGTCAGAAGATACTGCTTCATGTTACGAATTTCCGTGGTGTTCTTCTGTAAACAGTCCATGACAAACTCAATGTGCGAATTATCCAGCTTTAAGAACCTGGAACGAACGATTTCATGCGGAAAATCACTTCCTGCAATACGAGTGGTCTTTCGCTTTGCACAGACCGTTTCCACGATCAGCTCCACAATCTCATCCAAATCCTCCCGATAAGTTTCATACTGCTGACACAGGTATTCATACCCGATATTCTCCTGAATCAATTCCCGATAACTCTCTATCTCTGTAAGTGACATCGCATCCCTTCCGTTCCGCCAGACAATCTGCCGCACAATCCCGGAAGGGAATGGAATCGGTACTTGATCCATAAATATTTTGTTTTTGAGTATTAGATTTCTCTATATTTAATTCTGCGGGCTTTTCCGTATCCGGTTTATCCATATACGGGTTTTCCGTATCTGGTGAATCCGTATCCGGTTTTCTAAGCTGTGGCTGCTCGTATATGACATACTCTGTATCGCTGATGCGTCCCTGCCGGTCACGCAGCTTGTGCCGCACAATGTAACCGGCAGCCTCCACCCGCAACGCAGCGCCTATGGCATCCACGCCCTCCTTACAGATCTTTGCAAGACCACGGGTGGTGTAATTCCAGTCCTCTGGCAAAGATAGCATCATGGAAAGCAATCCTTTTGCTTTTAGCGATAAATTAACATTTCGTAAATGATGATTGCTCATCACAGTATAATCACGGGTCCGTTCAATGCGAAAACAGCCATTGACTTCACTCCTTCCGAATTTTGGTACAAAACCGCAATCCTCATTCCAAAGAATTGCGGTGTTCAACACTTTTCAAATTTTCTTGCATAGAACCAAAACAGCGGCTTTCGAGGACGCGCCTCTGTAAATGGCTCCTCCTGGGCAAAGGAAGTGTTTGCATCACTCGGTCAATATCCGTTGAATTCATGTCATGCTGAGATTTGCAATCTTCCCGGATTGCTTCTTGAATTTCCTTTACCGTACACATAGTCATTCCTTTCCTTTCGTTGTATGGGTTTATGAGCGGCGGCGTTTTCCCGGTTTGAAATCGAGGATATGTCCCTCAATCACACGAGCGTAACGCTTGATCTTAATCTCCCGACGCTGCTGGCTTTGCAGGGCAGCCTGATACCCGTCCTCAGTCAAAAACAGCCGCATTTCCTCTCCGGGGCTGCCGTAAGCTGTGCTGGGACGCAGGACGGAAAACTCAATCATCCAGCGTGTGTTATCCCAAAACCTCTCTACGGCGAGAATTTTGTGTCCTTTCAGCTCACGGGCTGAAATATCCCTCATAGGCGGCTCCTTTCATCGTTCCTGGTCTCTCTGACGCTTTTTCTGCCATGCCTCCAGCAGCTTGATGATGGTTTCCTGCATCCGCTGGGGCGTATAGCTTTTAGGGAAATACTTCCGCAAGGTGTCAGAGGTAAATGTCACTCGGTCCAGATCGCTTTCTTTTCTCACCCATGATGACACGCATCATATCGAGAGTCAGATGCCCCTCCTGACTGTATTTTTTGAGCCGCTGGGCTTGAGAAAGAGAAGGGGTAGCCTGTTCGCTGTCCATCGCGTCCAACAGGTCTACCTGTTCCTCCTTTTTGAGAAAGGACAGCTCATAGGCGGGATTTAAGGCAATTTTCTTTTCATCCACCATGTCCAGCAATTCGGGAATCAGCTCAGTCAGACGGATAAATCTTTGAACCTGATTTCTACTTGAACCCGCCTGTTGTGCCAAAATTTCATCCGCACGCAACCTCGTCCCAACTTGGGACGAAGTTAAATCTACTCGTTCTCCCTGATGTTTCATGGCATCCAGCTTCATTTTATAAGCAAATGCCCTTTCACTGGGAAGGAGACTTTCTCGTTGCAGGTTGCTGTCAACCATAATAATTGTGGCAGCGTCATCGTCCAAATCACGGACAATGACCGGCATGGTCTCCTTTTCTGCCAGCTCACTGGCTCTGTGCCGCCTGTGTCCGGCCACCAGCTCATAACCACCCTCCGGGTCAGGGCGGGCAATCGCAGGAACCAGCACACCATACTGTTTGATACTGTCTGCGGTTTCCATCATTGCTTCGTCATCCTTGACTTTGAATGGGTGGTTCTTAAACGGATGCAGTTCAGACAACGGAATTTCCTGAATCTTTTCCAGCTTTGCATCCTGGCGGCCTTCTTCGGTGGAGAACAGATCATCTACCGAGGCCAGCTCTACTTTTTTCGCGCTGCTTTTCAAGTTTCAACACCTCCTTCGTCAGATTTCGATAACCCTCTGCCACCTTGCCGCCAGGGTCATGGGCGAAAATACTTTTTCCCTCTGCGCTGATTTCCTTTGCACGGACAGAATGGGGAATTTCCGTTCCAAAGATTTTGATTTTACTTCCATAGGTGTCCCGCAGCAGAGCCGCAATCTCTTTTGGCAAAGTTGGTTCGGCTGTCCACCATCGTCAGCAGGATACCGTCGATCTGGAGCTTGGGATTGATTTGCCTCTTCACCTTGTTTACCGTGGAGAGCAGCTGTTCCAGCCCTTTAGCGGGCAGATACTCCGCCTGGACGGGAATGATGATCCTATTCGCAGCCGCCAGCGCATTGACTGTAAGCATCCCCAACGAAGGCTGACAGTCAATCAGGATATGGGAATATTGTCCCTTCAGTGTGGCCAGGTATTGCCGTAAAATCGTTTCACGGCTCATGGCGTTTACCAGAGAAACCTCCATACCGGAAAGCTGAATATCCGCAGGCATCAGGTCAACGCCTTCTGCATGATGCAGAATACCTTCTCCGGGGCGTATAGGCTGATCCATCAGAATTTTGCCCATTGCATCCGACAGTGTAAATGGCAGCTTGTCTGGTTGCGGATTTCCCAAGCTGATTGTCAGGCTTCCTTGCGGGTCCCCGTCGATCAGAAGCACTTTCTTTCCAGCTTGCGCCAGCCCTATTCCCAAGTTGGCACAGGTCGTTGTCTTGCCAACGCCGCCTTTCTGGTTGGCAATGGCGATGATTTGTGTGTTCATGACTTCACCTCATTTCTAATTGTTGCTGTTGTTTCTGGAAATAGAAAAAGCCGCCACTTCAAAATAAAAAGTGAAGTGACGGCTCTTTCTATCGCCGGAATACGAGTTCCTGAAATGAAAAAAGCACCCAGTCATTTTATACTGAGTGCTATATCAAATTCATATTCAATTATTCAAATTAGGTCAAACTATGCCAAACTGCCACAGCCCAAAACGAGGGGAAGGCAGGCTGAAAAGCACCTCCAAAACACCCCCAAAAATCGGCTCTCGGTTAACCACTTTGGGAACCACTTCCCCCTTTTGCCCTCTTTTAGCCAGTTAACCACTTGCGGACCACTAAAAATTGGGTGAAAACGGCTCTCGTTTTGCTAAATTTGGTCAAACCATATCAGCCCATTTAGATATAGCAAAAGCCCGGAAAACCTTGATTTTCCGGGCTTTTTGAACCATTTTGATATAGTTTGAACAGCAGATTATCTCTTGCTGAACTGAGGCGCGCGACGAGCGGCCTTGAGGCCGTACTTCTTTCCTTCATACGAGGATCGCGGGTGAGGAAGCCGGGCCTTCAGGGCGGGGCGGAACTCCTCATTGGCCAGCAGCAGGGCGCGGGCCACACCGTGACGGATGGCGCCGGCCTGGCCGGTGACACCGCCGCCGGTGACGGTAGCAACGATGTCCACCTTGCCCAGCTGCTCGGTGGTGACCAGGGGCTGGCGGACCAGCAGCTTCAGGGTCTCCAGGCCAAAGTAATCGTCGATGTCACGCCGCCGTGATGGTGATGGAACCAGTCCCGTTGGGGAACAGATGCACACGGGCCATGGAGGACTTCCTGACGCGGTGCACGTAAAATAAGCGCTTCTTTGCTCTATACATGATCGTCTACCTCCTGCTTACTCGGCAACCCAGATCTGGCTTCTGCGGGCGTTTCGTGCTCACCGCCGCGATAAATCTTCAGGCGGGTCATCAGAGAATCCTTACTGATGATATTTGGGCAGCATACCACGAACGGCCAGCCGCCAACTCGGGACGCTCGCTCATCAGGGTGCGGTAACTTGACTTCCTTCAGGCCGCCGACCCAGCCGGAGGTGGCGATAGTACTTCTGATCCAGCTTCTGCCGGTCAGAATGGCCTTCAGCGTTGATGATGATCACACAGTCACCGCAGTCGGCGTGGGGTGAACTCGGGCTTATGCTCGCCGCGCAGCAGGGTAGCGGCGGCAGCGGTCTTGCCCAGGGCTTGTTCGCAGCGTCCAGTACATACCACTTACGCTCGATGTTACCCCTTGTTGGCCATAAAAGTGGACATAGGTAAAACCTCCATTTTCCTCTACTTATCGAAAAGTTGATTTACAACAAAATCAGCTGCTCCACTGTACAAGCGGAACATTTTGTATTATAGTAGTTGGGCGATGCAGTGTCAACCTGTTTTTATTATTTTTGACTCATGCTCCAAAATCTCCTATTTTCTCATTTTATCGCAATATATCTCTCGTTTTCTTTACTTTCAATTTTCAATTTTATCGACTGAAAATGTTCCGGAAACCGGAGCTTTTCCCTTGGGAGGACGTAAAATGAACCGTATTCTTTCCCTGGTCCGCCGCTGTGTGGAGGACTATGAGATGATCGCCCCCAACGACCGTATCGCTGTGGGCGTCTCCGGCGGTAAGGACTCGCTGATGCTGCTGGCCGCCCTGGCCAAGCTGCGGGAATTCTACCCCATTCCCTTCCAGGTAGAGGCCTTCACCCTAGACATGGGCCATGCCGATGGACGGCCGGGGATGGACTTCGCCGGTGGCCCAGCTGTGCCGGGAGTGGACGTCCCCTTCACTCTGCTGGAGAGTGAGATCCACCACATCATCTTTGATGTGCGCAGGAGAAGAACCCTGCTCCATGTGCGCCAATGCGCCGGGCGCTGCACAGCGCCCTGAAGGAGCGGGGACTGAACAAGATCGCCCTGGGGCATCACTACGATGACGCGGTGGAGACCTTTTCCTGTCCCTGATCTTCGAGGGCGGCTCTCCTGCTTCCAGCCGGTGACCTGGCTGGACCGGACGGAGATCACCCAGATCCGCCCTCTGCTCTACTGCGGGGAAAACCTGATCCGCCACACGGCGAAGCTGTCTTGACCTGCCTGTGGTGGAAAACCCATGTCCCGCCAACGGGAACACCAAGCGACAGGAGATCAAGGAGCTGATCTATGAGCTGAACGGCCGCTATCCAGGGCTGAAGGCCCGGGCCTTTGGCGCCATGCAGCGCCTCCCTGCCGGAGTGGGGCCCGGTGGAGCACCGCAGGCGGCCCCTGCCTGAGGAACTGGAGGATTTTCAGTAAATTTGACCGAAGAAATCCCGGTCCGTATGGAAACCGGGCGGCGGGGTGATATAATAGGGGCTGTTTTGGGGAGATCCCCAAAACCTCCCGTTCCGGGTGAAATACCGGACGGCTGGATACAATACGGAGTGACAATGATACCGCGGGCCTGCCCCGCGTGGAGAGGAGCCGATACCAATGAGCGAAGAGACCGTATACAGTGCCAACCCGGGCAAGCAGCTGATCCGTACCGTGGACGGTGTGGACTATCAGCGTATCCCCATCAAGACCCACCTGATCACCAAGGCGGACCGCATGGAGGACGTGGTGCTTCAGTATGCCGGGGACAAGATGCAGGAGGGGGACATCCTCTTTATCTCGGAGAAGGCGGTGGCCTGTACCCAGAGCCGCGCCATTCCCATGGAGGACATCAAGCCCCGCAAGCTGGCTGTCACCCTCAGCCGCTATGTCACCAAGACCCCGCCTAAGATCGGCCTGGGCATCCCGGAGACCATGGAGATGGCCCTTCAGGAGTGCGGCACCCTGCGGATCCTCTTTGCCGCCTTTTGCAGCGTGATCGGCAAGCTCTTCCGTCAGCGGGCTGGTTCTATATCGTCGCCGGACCCAAGGCCCGGGGCATCGACGGTCCCACCGAGGGGACCATCCCTATGACCACTATGTGGTCCTCACTTTAACCTGACCCCAACGGGACTGCTAGGAAGCTGGCCGCCGCCCTGGGGCATCCGGTGGCTTGTGGACATCAACGACCTGGAGCCAACATCCTGGGCTTCTCCCAAAAGAGCCTTCCATGGACCAGCTGGCCAGGATCCTGGGGACAACCCC